>X137_Gaur__coassemble_82_pt1 | contig 31199 bp, 30 predicted proteins | sample X137_Gaur__metabat2_high_PE_003 | metagenome-assembled genome bin X137_Gaur
TTGGCTCAAGTGCATCTAACAGATTAGCAAACTCGCTATCGGTTATATCTGCTGCAGGTGCAGGTGCAACAGCCTCCTCCACCGATGCCTGTACAACAGGCGTGCTAGTACTTGCTTCTGGCGCCTGCGTTAAACGCGTGAGTGCCGCTAGCAACTCGGCAGGCGCAGGATCGGGCTCAACACGATCACGCACCTGAGCAAACATCGCGTTGACGGTGTCCAGTGCCTCAAGCACCACATCCATTAACTCAGCATCAACGCTACGCACGCCTTTTCGCAGCACGTCAAACACGTTTTCTGCAATGTGGCAGCACTCTACCAACTCATTGAGTTGGAGAAATCCGGCGCCACCTTTGACCGTATGAAACCCACGAAAAATGGCGTTCAGCAGATCCATATCGTCAGGTCTACTTTCTAACTCCACCAACTGTTCAGACAGCTGATCGAGGATCTCGCCGGCCTCTACCAGGAAGTCCTGGAGGATTTCTTCATCGGCGCCGAAGCTCATTTTTTCTTCTCCCTAGAATCCGAGGCTAGACAGCAGATCGTCTACATCATCCTGCCCGGATACAACATCTTCACGCTCTTGGGCATGCATTTGCGGGCCTTCACCACGCGTCGGATCTGACTCACGCTTAATTTTTAATTGTTCATCACGCAGCACATTATGGTCATGCCTAATACCGGCAAAGCGATCAACTTTGCTTGCCATCATAACCAGCCCCAGCAAGTTATCTTCGACATCCGTAATCAAACGCGTGACTCGCTTAATCACTTGGCCGGTAAGGTCTTGGAAGTCTTGCGCCAACATAATGTCGCTTAACTTTTGTGAAAGCTGTTCGCTATCACCTGTACAGCGCGTCAAAAAACCATCGAGCCTATGGGTAAGCTCTCGGAACTGATCAGCGTTCATTTCACGACGCATAAAACGCTGCCAGTCTGCCATTAAGCTTTGCGACTCATAGCTGATATAAGTCACGAGTGGTGCGCACTCTTCGACAAGATCCATCGTGCGATTGGCCGCTTTCTCTGTCATTTCAACGACGTAAGAAAGACGATCCGTGGCATCTGTCATTTGCGAACCTTCGCCATGACCTTTATGCACATCGAGTTGCAGCTTAACGATGGCGCTATGAAGCTCACGGGTTAATTTACCCACTTCTTCATATAGGCCACGATCACGTGCTTGGTTGAGCTCGTGAATTTTCTGCACCGCCTCATCAAAGCGGCCTTGTTCTAGGCTTTCGACCAGATCCTGCGCGTGTTTTTTCAGCGTAGTTTCAAAGTCTGCCATTCGATCATCATGCGCCATAGGGCCCCCGCAGCGGACGTTAGCCGTTTACGCGCTCGAAGATTTTTTCGATCTTCTCTTTGAGTACCTGCGCGGTAAATGGCTTAACGACGTAGCCATTAACGCCCGCCTGTGCAGCTTCGATAATTTGGTCACGCTTAGCTTCAGCGGTAACCATCAACACAGGAAGATGCTTGAGGCGCTCATCGGCACGCACATGACGCAACAAGTCAATGCCGCTCATACCTGGCATATTCCAGTCCGTTACCAGAAAGTCAAAGTTGCCACTATTGAGCATCGGTAAAGCAGTGGTGCCATCATCGGCTTCTTGAGTATTGGTGAATCCCAAATCACGCAAGAGGTTTTTAATGATCCGGCGCATTGTCGAGAAATCATCGACAATGAGGATTTTCATGTTCTTGTCCAAATCGACCTCCAAACAGTCTTTAACATGACAGATATCACTGCCACACAAACTTTGATCTGATGCAGCAAATTAGTCCAAACGCCAACCAGCTAAACGAGCACGTAAACGTGCCGCACACTGACTATGCAATTGACTCACACGGGATTCGCTAACACCTAGAACTTCACCAATTTCTTTTAGATTTAATTCTTCGTCGTAATAAAGCGACAGCACAAGCTTTTCCCTTTCAGGCAAATGCGCTATGGCATCAGCTAACGCTTGTTGAAAACGCTCGTCTTCAAGGGTGTTGACCGGTTCATTCTCTGTACAGCTTAAATCATCATGACCTAAGTTGTGCTCACCATCTTGCAAAAGATCATCAAAACTAAATAACCGACTCCCCAACGTATCACCCAGCATGGCGTAATACTCAGGCAGGCTCACCCCTAACTCTTGAGCAACATCTTGATCTTTTGCATCACATCCTGTTCGTGACTCCACCCGGCGAATTGCTTCAGTGACAAGACGACTATTACGGTGGACTGAACGTGGCGCCCAATCGCCCTTACGCACTTCATCAAGCATGGCTCCGCGAATACGAATACCGACAAAGGTTTCAAAACTCGCCCCTTTACTGGCATCGTATTTTTTAGCCGCCTCAAGTAAACCAATCATGCCTGATTGCATAAGGTCATCGACCTGTACACTGGCAGGCAATCGCGCCAGCAAGTGATAGGCAATACGTTTAACCAAAGGTGCATAGCGCTCTATTAGCTCATGCTGAGCTGACTGCATGCTCGCTTTGCTATAGAGATTAAGACCTGCTGGGGTCATAGGCCGCGTTCCACCGTCGCAGGGCGCACTAAGCGCTCAACAAAAAATTCTAAATGACCACGCGGACTGGCTGGTAAAGGCCAGGTATCCACTTTTTCAGCGATTGCTTTGAATGCTAGTGTGCTTTTGGAGCGTGGAAACGCTTCATAGACAGCACGTTGTTTTTGTACAGCCTTACGCACGGCTTCATCATAGGGCACAGCACCTACATACTGCAGTGCCACATCCAAAAAGCGGTCGGTGACTTTAGAAAGTTTGGCAAATAAGTTACGCCCTTCTTGTGGGCTGTGCGCCATATTAGCGAGCACCCTAAAACGATTAATCCCATGATCACGATTGAGGAGTTTGATCAGCGCGTAAGCATCGGTAATAGAAGTCGGCTCATCACAGACAACGATAATGACCTCCTGAGATGCACGTACAAAGCTGATGACAGATTCACTAATACCCGCTGCCGTATCAATGATTAAAACGTCAACATTATCGCTCAACTCACTAAAGGCTTGAATCAACCCTGCGTGTTGGGCTGCCGTTAGTTTGACCATACTTTGTGCGCCTGAGGCCGCAGGCACAATGCGAATGCCACATGGCCCAGCAATTAAGATGTCACGTAACTCGCAGTCCCCATTAATGACATCAATAAGGGTATGAGTAGGCGTAAGTCCAAGCAATACATCCACGTTGGCCAGACCTAAGTCTGCATCCATCAACATTACCCGGCGCCCCATGTCCGCTAGCGCCATAGCTAGATTCACCGAGACATTGGTTTTCCCGACGCCACCCTTGCCGCCAGTCACCGCGATAACTTGTACGGGATGTATTCCCATGCTCACTACTCTAATTTGACGTAAAACAGACCTACAAAAAGGCCTGATTAACTTGCACTTTTGCCATTGTTATAAAGACCAGCAAATAAGCCAGCCATGGCTTGCTCACTGGGCTCTTCTGGGGCTTGTAAACTAACGGCACGACTCACCAAATGGTGGGCACGCATAGCATGCAGATCATCCGGTATTTTCGGCCCATCACACAAATAAGCGATAGGAAGGTCTTGAAGCATCACCAAACCCAGTGCCTCACCAAGGTTTACCGCTTCATCCACCTTGGTCAAAATCGCTCCCGCCAAACCACAGGCTTTATAAGCATGGTAAGCCGCTTTAAGCACTTGACCTTGACTGGTTGTAGCAAGCACTAAGTAGTTACGCGCATTTAACGATTTGCTAGCTAAGCTCTCTAGCTGCATACGAAGAGCCGGATCTGAAGCCGGCAAACCTGCGGTATCCACCAGCACCATTTTTTTACCCATCAAAGGTGCTAGAGACTGATTTAGAGATACCTCAGGATCGACATGCACTACCGGTACATTCAGGATGCGACCCAAGGTTTTAAGCTGTTCCTGTGCACCGATACGGTATCCATCCATGCTGGCAATCGCCACATTTTGGGCACCGTATTTGAGTACGTATCGCGCAGCGAGCTTAGCAAGGGTTGTGGTTTTACCCATACCCGCTGGCCCTACCAGCGCAATCACCCCATTCTCATCAATAGGTTCAATCACAGGAGTGGTGAGCTTACGTGCTAGCTGTGCAAGTAACATGCGCCACGCATGGCGTGTATCAGAAATGTCTGCGACCGTTGCTAATAGCTGTTGAGCCATTTCTGCAGAGAAACCCATCCGCTGCAGACGGCGCCATAAGGTAGCGTGCTGTGGCTTTTGGGACTGCATTTGCCCCCAAACCATGGTGCCTAGCTGTACTTCTAATAATTCACGCAAGCCATTGATTTCGGAGCGTACAGCATCAAGCCCTTGGTCGAGGGCTTCGGAAACTGGCAACAGCTCAGCAGGCGCGGCAGGCGTCGACTCTTTGGCGCCTAACAGAAGATCGGTCAGTTCTCTGGTAGCCTTAAGGCCACTATCGTCAAAAAGCTGACGATCTTTATTAACAGGCACTTCCTGAGCCTTACTCAACTCCGCATGCGCCATTGCGATGCGTGTCTGCGTTTTACGCAATTCAGCCTCGAGTTCAGCGTTGTGCTGACGGGTAGGCGCTGCGGGAACCTCATAATTAAGCGCTGCGGTCAATTCCACTCCGCCAGCGATGCGGCGGTTACCGATGATTGAAGCATCAGCCCCCAACTCATCACGCACCAACTTCATGGCTTGGCGCATATCAGCAGCGAAAAAGCGTTTGACTTGCATGGTCTAGTGACCTCAGTTCTGTCCCACAGTGGCGACGATGGTAACTTGCTTATTGTCAGGAATTTCTTGGTAGGCCAGTACGTGAATATTTGGCACTGCCTGACGTGCGAAACGAGATAGCATAGCCCTTACAGGCCCAGCCACCAACAATACCGCTTGTTTACCAAGCATTTCTTGACGCTGCGCAGCTTCAACCAAAGAACGCTGTAATTTTTCAGCCATACCAGGCTCAAGCAGAATTCCATCTTCACTGCCTTGCCCTGCCTTTTGTAAGCTATTAAGCAATATTTGTTCCAAACGCGGATCAAGCGTAATAACGGGCAATTCAGGCTCTAAACCGACAATGTTCTGAACAATGGCTCGCGCCAAGGCAACGCGCACAATGCCAACTACCGCCGCGGTATCCTGACTCTTGGCACCTGCGCTGGCGATCGCTTCAGCAATGGTTCGAATATCACGCACTGGCACTTGTTCTTGTAAAAGTGCTTGCAAAACTTTAAGCAGTCCGGACAAAGAGATCATGCCAGGCACCAGCTCTTCAGCGAGCTTAGGCGAGCTTTTAGCAAGCACCTGTAGGAGCTGCTGAACTTCTTCATGCCCAATCAGCTCATGCGCATGCTTATAGAGAATCTGATTGATATGCGTCGCGACAACCGTGCTTGCATCCACCACCGTATAGCCGAGTGATTGCGCCTGATCGCGCTGAGTGACCTCAATCCACACCGCCTCAAGGCCAAAGGCCGGATCTTTTCCTGCAATACCTTGAATAGTGCCAAAAACTTGACCCGGATTAATCGCCAATTCACGATCAGGATGGATTTCTGCCTCAGCAACGGTGACACCCATCAGCGTCAGACGATAGGCGTTAGGCATTAAATCCAGATTGTCGCGAATATGAACCGACGGCATCAAAAAGCCCATCTCTTGAGAAAGCTTTTTACGAACACCTTTAATACGCGACAGCAGTTGACCATCCTGATTACGGTCTACCAATGGAATAAGACGGTAGCCAACCTCAAGCCCAACCATATCCACCGGCATCACATCATCCCAGCCAAGCTCTTTGACTTCAGCCGCACGCTGTAGAGGTAACAGCTCTTGCTGGCGCTGCTCCTCTTGAACCTTGGCGATTTCCTTTTTCTGATTGCGCTGATAAATCAAGAACGCAAGACCTGCGATCACAGCAGCCAAACCAAGGAAGGACACGTGCGGCATGCCAGGCACCAGCCCCATGATGCAGATGATCAGCGCAGCGATGGACAAGGCCTTAGGCGATGAAAACATCTGCCGTCCCACTTGATCACCCATGGATTCTGAGCCTGAGACTCGGGTTACCATGATGGCCGCAGAGGTCGACAGCAACAGCGACGGAATTTGCGCAACCAAACCGTCACCGATAATTAAAATGGCGTAAATTTTACCAGCCTCATTAAATGACAGACCATGTTGCAACATGCCAATGCCCATGCCGCCTAGCAAGGTCACGAACATAATTAAAAGGCCTGCCACAGCATCGCCACGCACAAACTTGCTAGCACCGTCCATAGAACCATAGAAGTCAGCTTCTTGACTGACCTCAGTGCGCCGCAGCTTGGCTTCATCTTGATTGATAAGCCCTGAGTTCAGGTCCGCATCAATTGCCATTTGCTTACCTGGCATAGCATCCAAGGTAAAACGCGCACTGACCTCTGAAATCCGTCCAGCACCTTTGGTCACAACCACAAAGTTGATGATGACCAAAATCGCAAACACCACGACACCGACTACATAGTTGCCGCCAATGACCACTTCACCAAATGCCTGAATGACTTTACCAGCAGCATCAGTCCCTTCGTGACCATGCAGTAGTACTACACGGGTCGAGGCGATATTGAGCGACAACCTTAAAAGGGTTGCCACTAATAATATGGTAGGGAAAACCGCAAAATCTAACGGCCTAAGCGCATAAACACTCACTAAAAGAACGACGATAGAAAGCGCGATGTTGAAGGTAAAAAACACATCCAGCAAAAACGCTGGCATAGGCAACGTCATCATCGCAAGAAGCATCAGCACCAATAATGGCACCCCTAAGCTTCCATTTCGCAGCAGCTTTAAATTACTGCGTACGTTGCCAACTATCTGCGAGCGATCCACATCAACTCCCTAAACACACCAATATTTTGGCGTTTTGCACCAAGGCACTCGCACCAGCAAGAAACCGGCCACATTTTATATTTGAATTTCACCACCGCGCATTATGGCAGTCTTTGACTATGATCAAACACTTACCTTCAATAAATGAGCGAGACAGCCATGCGTACGTTTTTCACACTACTTTTTTTAATGCCGCTAACTGTAGTGGCTGAGAACTCAATTAACGTTGAAATGCACCAGGTAAGCATAGAAGGTATCGGCGATTCTATGGGGCATATCCAAATCACGCAAAGCGCTTACGGCCTCGTATTTACCCCTAAACTCACCGGATTAAGTGCAGGAGTCCATGGCTTTCATATTCACAGCAATCCAAGTTGTGATGCGGCGGAAAAAGAAGGCGTACTGACAGCCGCAGAATCTGCCGGCGGACACTTAAACCCTAATAACACACAGCATGGACATCCGTGGGACGATAATGCTCACTTAGGTGATTTACCGGCATTGTATGTTTTAAATGATGGGACCAGCACACAACCTGTGCTTGCACCGCGCCTCAAAACGCTTGAGCAGGTAAAAAATCGCAGTCTAATGCTGCACGCTGGTGGCGATACTCATAGCGACCACCCCTTAGCTCTCGGTGGCGGAGGCGCTCGTATTGCTTGCGGGGTGATTCGCTAATCACGCTTTAGATCATCAGGGATAGGCGGGTCAGCCAGCGGCGTGGGCTTTTGGCCCAGTCCCGCCTTGTATTGCCTCACTTGATAAACGTATGCCAGAACTTGCGCGACCGCCAAATAAAGGCCTGCTGGAATCTCCCTATCCACCTCAGTTGAATAGTAGATTGCCCGCGCAAGGCTGGGTGATTCCAACACAAGAATCTCATGCTCGTTCGCCACTTCACGAATTTTGAGCGCTAAAAAATCCCCGCCTTTAGCCAGCATAATAGGCGCGCTAGAACTGTCTGCGTCATATTTGAGCGCGACAGCAAAGTGAGTCGGGTTGGTAATGACGACGTCTGCCTTAGGGACAGATTCCAGCATTCTGCGCTGGGCCATTTCACGCTGCGTTTGACGAATGCGCCCCTTAACTTCTGGGCTCCCTTCAGATTGCTTATGTTCATCGCGCACTTCTTGCTTGGTCATCTTGAGCTTTTGCTGCATGCTCCATAGCTGAAATGGCGCGTCCACAGCAGCAATAAGAATCAAACCGCACGCTAACCAAAATGCACTCCACGCAACAATATAAGCACTGTGCCCAATAGCCGCCTCTAACGGCTCATACGCGATAGCGGTAAGTGCATCCCGATCCCACGACAAGACCAGTAACGCCACCACTAAAATCACCACAAATTTTGCAAGGGCCTTACCCAACTCAACGAGCGCGTTAACTGAAAACATGCGCTTAATGCCACTTAAAGGGTTCATTTTACTGAGCTTAGGCTGCATAGCTTCAAGGCTAAAATTCCACCCACCTAACGAAATAGGCCCAAGAATTGATGCCACTAATAAAATCAGTAGAAACGGCAGCAACAACCAAAACGCAGCATCACCGGCCTGCCCCAGCAACCTTGCCATTGAGCCCGTATCAAATAACCATTCTCTCGAGAAGCTAAAGCAGGCGCGCATAATGCCCAATATTGAATGCGCCATATCTTGACCATAAAGCAGCAGTGCAATCGCCCCACCCAAGGTCACCGCTAGCGTGCTTAATTCTTTAGAACGAGCAATTTGGCCTTTTCGTCGCGACTCACTGAGCCGTTTGGCCGTGGGCTGTTCGCTCTTATCGGCACCACTTTCGCTTTCAGCCATGAAGCGCTCCTATGGCACTGCGGCAAAGTCACGCAGCTGCATTAAGGCGTAGCTACAGATACTTTGAAAGTGGGCTAAAAAGTCACTCAACCCCAACCAGAAAATAACCATCCCAAGTACCAGCGTCATGGGAAAGCCGATTGAAAAAATATTCAACTGAGGCGCAGCACGCGTCATCACACCAAAAGCAATATTGACGACCAATAGCGCAGTAATCATTGGAAGCGAAATGAGCAACCCAGCTCCGAATACCCAAGACAACTTACCGACCACATCGCCATAACGCTCAACCAAAAGCGCCTCCCCAACTGGCAACGTCGTAAAACTTTCAGCCATCACCTCAAATGCCACCAAATGGCCGCCCATAGCTAAAAAAAGCAGCGTAACAACCAACACCAGAAACTGGCCAATCACAGGTACGGACACACCGCTTGCAGGGTCCACCATGGAGGCAAAGGCAAGTCCCATCTGCATGGCAATAATTTGACCTGCGATAGTGAATATCTGAAACAGTAATTGAAGAATAAAGCCCATCATCGCGCCGATCAAAATTTGCTCAGCAATCAATAACGCCATCGATAGACTCAGCGCTTCAACATCTGGCATTGCAGGTAGGTGAGGCACTAACACAAGCGTCATTGCGACGCCCAGATAAAGCCTTATACGCATGGGCACAAGCTGCGTACCAAATACAGGCATGACCATTAACATCGCTGCAATACGAAACAAAGGCAGCAAAAAGCTACTGACCCAAGCCCCGATCTGTGCGTTGCTGAGTTCAAGCATATATCAGCCAATAATGTGGGGAATGTTATGGACCAGCGTCAGGGTAAACTCCATCAGTTGACTTAAAAGCCAAGGCCCCCCGACTACCAATGTCAGTAACATCACAATCAGACGTGGCAAAAAGCTTAAGGTTTGTTCGTTAATCTGTGTGGCCGCTTGAAACATTGCCACAACCAACCCCACCAAAAGGCTTGGCAAAACCATCAAACCCACGATCAGTGCCGTTAACAGTAACGCTTCACGGAACAGGTCATTGACCACTTCTGGCGTCATATTAGCCTCGCTACAAGGTGCCAAAACTGGCAGCTAACGTACCCATAATCAATGCCCAGCCATCCACCAGAACGAATAGCATAATTTTGAACGGCAATGAAATGATCAGCGGCGAGAGCATCATCATACCCATAGCCATCAAGATACTGGCTACGACCATATCGATGATCAGAAACGGAATAAAAATCATAAAGCCAATTTGAAAGGCGGTTTTAAGCTCTGAGGTTACAAATGCTGGAATCAAGATATTCAGCGGCGTCGTTTCAGCACTTTCAATATCAGTACGCTTAGAAAGCCTGACAAAAAGCTCTAAGTCACTCTGCCGAGTTTGTGCCAACATGAACGTCTTGATCGGCCCCTCAGCACGCTTGATAGCTTCTTGGGCGATGATTTCTTCATTCAAATAAGGCTGTACGGCCTCTTCATTAATCCGATCGAAAACCGGCGCCATAATAAAGAGTGTTAAAAACAACGCCATACCCACCAGGATTTGGTTAGAAGGCGTTTGTTGTAAACCGAGCGCTTGGCGAAGAATGGAAAAAACAATGACGATACGGGTAAAACTGGTCATCAGCATGACGAACGCTGGAATAAAACTCAGCGCCGTCATCAGAAGAAGAATCTGCAGGCTTACCGAGTACTCCTGCTGCCCTTGATCATCAGTTGTCAGGGTAATGGCTGAAATAGATAACGGGTTATCAGCTGCCAAAGCAAGGCTTGGCAGCATTAAAAGAGCCGCTATGAGCAGGCGTAACATGTTAGCTATTTCCCTTAGGGTCTTTACCTAAGATTTCCATCAATCGCTGTGCAAACTCAGGCGCTTGGCCCTCTGGTTGCGTCACAGCTACCGACTTTTCTAGCACATGCAACGGTGTGATGCGACCTGCAGTAATACCGAGCAGTACTTGCTCTTCACCCACTTGGACCAATACTAAGCGCTCACGCGGGCCGAGTGACTGACTGGCAACCAGCTTGATGACTTGGGCATTATTAGGTGCAATTCGCTGCACCCTTTTAGCAACCCACGCCAGCAAGAAAATCAGACCAATTACCAGCCCAAGACCTAGCACCAAACTGGTCACTTGCCCACCCACTGAAGGGGCAGCAGGCAAACCAGGCGCTACAGAAGACGCCCAGCTAATGCTTGGTAACAGCCAGATAGCGCTTAAGTATCGATGCATCCAACACTTCCTTAGCGAAGCTTCTTAATACGCTCACTGGGGCTGATGACGTCGGTCAAACGAATACCAAACTTCTCATTGACCACAACAACCTCTCCATGCGCAATCAACGTACCGTTGACCAACACATCTAAAGGCTCACCTGCTAAACGATCAAGCTCGATCACCGAACCTTGGTTAAGCTGTAGTAAGTTGCGGATGCTGATCTCGGTATTACCCACTTCCATTGAGATAGAAACAGGGATGTCAAGAATGACATCTAAATTAGGGCCTTCCATGTTGACCGGCGCTTTGGCAGGCTTAGGCACCACACCAAACTCTTCCATAGGCGCTCTTTCAGGCACAGGCGCTTGCTCTTGGATGCTTACGCTATCGGCCAACATCGCATCAATATCATCTTGTGGTGTATCACCGGCCTCGGCCAATGCCGCCGCCCACTCATCCGCTAACGCCTGATCCTGATTGAATGCATCTTGATCATTTGCCATCGCATAACCCTCGCTGGCACTTAAGTAAAAGCTCGCTTAACGCGAGCGCTCAACTGGATCTAACACTTGAAGTGCCAGATTGCCCTTATGGGCACCTAATTTAACCTTGAAAGTAGGAACCCCGTTGGCCCGCATAATAACGTCCTCTGGAAGCTCCACTGGAATCACATCCCCTGGCTGCATGTGCAAAATATCGCGAAGCTTTAACTGCCTTTTAGCAACTGTCGCACTGAGCGGTACGACGACTTCCAAAACATCCTCACGCAGCGCCTTCATCCAGCGTTCATCCTGATCATCAAGATCCGATTGAAAGCCTGCATCAAGCATTTCGCGAATAGGTTCGATCATTGAGTAAGGCATGGTGATATGCAAATCACCACCACCACCATCAAGTTCGATATGGAATGTCGAGACAACCACCACTTCACTTGGACTCACAATGTTTGCCAGCGCAGGATTCACCTCTGAATTGATGTATTCAAAGTTAAGATCCATTACTGCATGCCATGCTTCGCGCAAGTCATTGAAAGCTTGGTCTAACACCATTCGCACAACACGAAGCTCGGTCGGAGTAAATTCCCGTCCTTCGATCTTGGCGTGACGACCATCACCACCAAAAAAATTATCAACGAGCTTAAAAACCAAACGCGCATCTAAAATAAAAAGCGCAGTCCCGCGTAAAGGTTTGAGCTTGACGAGGTTCAAGCTTGTCGGCACATACAATGAATGTACGTACTCGCCAAACTTCATCACCTGCACACCACCTACCGCCACATCAGCTGAACGGCGTAAGAGGTTGAACATACTTACACGGGTATAGCGGGCGAAACGCTCGTTAATCATTTCAAGCGTAGGCATCCGCCCACGCACAATACGGTCCTGACTGGTGAGGTCGTAAGTTCTTACACTGCCTAAATCAACCGGCTCTTCAACTTCAACCAGACCGTCATCGACACCATGTAATAGCGCATCAATTTCATCTTGAGACAGTAGGTCCTGTACAGCCATTCGATCTTCGCTCCTACTGAAGCACGATATTGTTGAACAACAGCCGTTCAATCACAGGCGCACCCACTTGCTGCTTAGCAATGGTTTGTACTGTATTTGTGGCTTGTTCAATTAACAAAGCTTTGCCATCAGCTTGCGTCAGCTGTTCAAAACTGTATTCCGACAGCAGCATAACTAACTTGTTACGCAACATCGGCATATGCAGCTTAAGGGCTTCCATTTGTGCCGGATCACGCCCCATCATGGTCATACTGACCTGCATATAACGTGCACGACCCTGATGATTAATCGTGACCACAAAAGACGGCACTAAGGCGGTATAGATCGCCTGTTGTTTGACGTAAACGGGGTTTTCAGCAGCACGCTGATTCAGCACGTACCAAGTCGCCGCCACAGAACCACCCACCGTAATCAGCAAGATTACCGCAGCGATAACGATGTTTCGAAGCTTGCGCTTGGAAGAATCCGCACCACCTAACACGGGCGCCTTGGGTTTAATTGCCATGCCAATAATCCGTCACTCTGTCATTGCACACTGTCTTTCGCTTCAAAGAGCAAATGATGTGCCAGCTTTAAAAGCTGCACATGCTACCTGAGAGCTACGAGGCAAGCTGCAACAAATCTGCGTTAAGCGTAATAATCTACCAAACCGGTGCCTTGAGACGTCTCAGCAAGCCCAGTCGTACTCGTGACGCCATTGTCTTCTGCAAATTCGGCGTCAGATGAAGCCGCCGCAAAGCGAGACTCACGCTTGTGCTCCTGCGCTGAGCGATCAGACACACTGACATCTAACTGATTCATGCCCTGCTGGGCAAACAGCTCACGCAAACGCTGCATCTGACTTTCCAGTGCATCCCTTACCGCCGCATGCGCACTAGAGAATACAACCTGAGCTTGATCACCTTGCATACTCACGCGCACATCCAGTCGACCCAACTCTGCAGGATCGAGCTGTATTTGCGCAGACTGAAGATTCTGGCTCGACATCCACATCACTTTCTCAATCACAGCCTCACTTAACCCAGACTGTAAACCTAGCGCTTGACCTGGCACTAACACAGGCCCTCGGGCCGCCTGCAACTGAGTCATCTGGGCTGATTGAGTAAGAGGCATGAGGCGACTAGCGTCCGATTGCCCTTCATTACTATTAAGGGCCTTAGCCCCTAACGCATCCAGTTTAACGCCCGTTTCAACCAGCAGCTCAGCATCTATGAGCTCCGCCTCTAACTCAGGCATTAACAGTTCCGGCTTTTGCGATATCTCAGTCAGTTGCACCAAAGGCTGGCTGGTTTGAGCACTGGTAAGCTTGGCAACTTTAGGATCAACAATCATCTCAAGTGAGGAAAGGATTTGCCCCTGAACGTGCATCAATGCATCAGAGGTATTTAGCGAATCCTCAAATCCAGGCAATGAACTTGGCGCAGACTGATTCTGATTATTGACCCATGCCCACAAAGGGCTTTGCAGAAACTCCACAACAGGGGCTGAGTCTTCGCTAACCACTTCCGGCAAGACGTTGCCGTTATCGGCAAGCAATGCCAACTCTTCACTGAGTTGCTCCTCAAGATCGCTCCCCTCCTGCTCATCCGCAACGGAATGCAGGGCTGACTCTTCAACTGAAGCGTCTTTTTCAACGACAGCTTCACGGGGCCTGCTTTGAGCATCATATACGCTCGCAAATGATTCATCCTGAGAGGCTGTACTGGTTGCAGACGAACGCGCCGAGCGCGGCACAGACTCAACCGAGGACGGCATAAGAACATCAGGCATTAGGGACATAAGACGATCTCGTCAATCAGCAGTACTTGCTCACAGCAATTATCAGGCCAAAGCAGCAACCTTAATCTGAATGTGGTGCATGTAATCGCTGGGATAATTCATCAAGCAGCTTCTGCTCTCGTTTGTCTTCGAGCTGTTGAGCTTCTCGCACATATCGGGCAACCAATTTACGCAGCGCCTCAAGCCTTGCATGACGCTTTTGCCAATGAGCTCTGGCCTTATCAAGGTTATCTTGATACCAACTGATGCTTTTACATTGTTGTTCAATTGCGGTCTCAAGTTGAGACAAAAAACGCTGGTAATTCATCAGCCATTGCCCTGATACCCCACGCTGGCCTTGCTCTATCCACTGCTGCTGATAATCACTGCGGTAACGCTCAAGATCACCTAACTGTGCCTGAGCTTGTGCAAGCTGTCCTTGGCACTGCCCTAAGAGCCGCGCAGCATCACGCTCATCTCGGGCCGCCATTTCCACCACAGGGGCCAAACGTTTCGCACGCGCAGTAGCCACGTTTTAGATCCTAAGAAAGGAGCTGAGCCAGCGCCTGGGCGCTTTGCTCAGTTGAGACACTCTCACGTAGGCCTTGTCGTAAAAACCCAACCATCTGAGGGTATTTAGCGATGGCCAAATCCGTTTCACGATCACCACCGGCAACATATGCCCCTACACTGATCAGATCTCTAGCCTGCTGATAGCGCGACCACAGCTGCTTAAAATATTGCGCTTGCTGCAAATGTGCGTTGCTGACTACCGCTGGCATCACACGACTGATAGACGCTTCAATATCAATAGCAGGATAGTGACCTTCCTCAGCCAAACGACGAGACAAGACGATATGCCCATCCAGCACCCCACGCGCGGCATCGGCAATTGGGTCTTGCTGGTCATCACCCTCTGAAAGCACTGTGTAAAAAGCAGTAATTGAGCCACCACCGGCCTCAGCATTACCAGCGCGCTCGACCAACTTGGGCAACTTGGCAAATACGGACGGCGGGTAACCTTTAGTCGCAGGAGGCTCACCAATGGCCAATGCTATCTCTCGCTGCGCTTGCGCATAACGCGTTAACGAATCCATCAACAGCAGAACATTCATTCCGCGATCGCGAAAATACTCAGCAATACGCGTGCAATATTGAGCCGCGCGCAAACGCATCAAAGGCGCTTCGTCTGCAGGCGAAGCAACAACAACAGATCGTTTCAGACCTTCTTCGCCCAGAATTTCATCAATGAACTCTTTGACCTCACGACCCCGCTCACCGATGAGCCCTACCACAATCACCTGAGCGTCGGTGAAACGCGTCATCATGCCAAGCAATACCGATTTACCAACACCAGTACCGGCAAAAAGCCCTAGTCGCTGACCTCGACCTACTGTAAGCAGACCGTTAATACTGCAAATACCAACATCCAGCGGTTCTTCAATGGGATGGCGGTTAAGCGGGTTTATTGTTGGACCATCCATTGGCACCCAATCTTCAGCCTTCATCGGTCCCTTGCCGTCCAAGGCACGACCAGCCCCATCCAGCACCCGCCCCAACATCGACATGCCCATCGGCAATCGACCACTTTCAACAAGTGGAACCACACGCGCACCCGGCGCAATACCAGAAAGACTTCCCACTGGCATTAAAAATATTTTGTCACCGGAAAAGCCCATCACCTCAGCTTCAACTTCTGCCGACTGCTCACCCTCTGCATTAATGACACGACAGCGACTACCCACTGAAGCACGCAACCCCTGCGCCTCAAGAGTTAAACCCACCATACGCAGCAGTCGCCCTTCCACTTGAGGTAACGAGGGCAATTTAACAGCTTCCGAATAGGCCGCTAGACGTTTGGCAAAACTGACTCGCTTAAGCGTCTTGGTCATCAACGAACTCAACGATCAGATCCGGGTCATGAGGATGGGTGATTTGTTCACGACGCTGTTCAACCAATTGCGCAATGGCCTGCTCTAGACGAGTCTCAACGCTTGCATCGATAAAACTGTGCTCAGTTTCTATTCGACACCCCCCCGGCAAGAGCGCTTCATCTTCAAGGATGCGCCAACTTTCTTCGTGGCGTGCACGCAGCTCTTTCACCAGTTCGAAATCATTAGGGTGTACATAGATGCGAATGTTGTTAGCACCCATAGGCAGTAATTTAAGCGCCTGCTGAAGCAAAAATTTGATCTGGCTGGAGTCTGCCTGAAGTTCACGACGAATCACTTGCTCACACAGATGCTTAACGATATGAATCAGCCCCTCTTCTATTTGCTCATCTTGTTGAGCGATAGGGTCAAACAACTGATTCATTACAGATTCCAGTTGAGCAAGCTTGGCTGATAGAGCGGTTTCCGCCTCTTGGCGCGCCTTAAGCTGCCCCGCATGAAAGCCGTCACGCTCTCCTGTTTGAAAACCCTCGTTGTAAGCGTCTTGGCGAATTGCCTCAACCTCTTCTAGCGTTAGAGGTGTTACCGCCTCAACCGGAACCTCTTCGATGTACACAGGCTCCGGCTCAACAGCAATTTCAACTTCCGGCTCAGGCTCTGCAGGAAGCTCCGGCTCTTCAGGATCAAAACTTGGCAGCGTCCAACGATCAAAAGCACCCACATCTTGAGCGCGAATCAAATCGCTCATCGCATCTTTAGCCATGATATGACCCTTATTAGATCATCTGCTCACTACCCGCGCCGCCCAAAATCAGATCGCCTGATTCAGCCATACGTCGAGCAATGGTAAGGATTTCTTTTTGCGCCGCTTCCACTTCGCTCACGCGCACCGGCCCTTTCGACTCAAGGTCATCTCGCAGCAGCTCGGCAGCACGCTTGGACATATTTTTAAAGATTTTCTCTTTAACAAGCTCATCGGCGCCTTTAAGCGACGTCACCAAGACATCAGATGAAACTTCACGAAGCAGTGATTGAATGCCGCGGTCATCCACATCAGCCAGGTTATCAAAGACAAACATCAAGTCTTCAATCTGCGTCGACAAGTCTTCATCGATTTGACGAATCGACTCCATAAGCTCACTTTCAACAGAGCTTTCAAGGAAGTTCATGATGTCCGCAGCTCGTTTAATACCACCCAACGTCGTACGCGTAGTCGAAGAACTGCCGGAGAATTGTTTTTCCAGAATCTGGTTTAGCTCTTTAAGTGCAGCCGGCTGAACAGTATTGAGCGATGAGACACGCAAGATGATGTCGAGTCTGGCTTTTTGGTCGAAATGACCCAACACCTCACCTGCCTGATCAGGATCAAGATACGCCACCACAATGGCTTGAATTTGTGGATGCTCGTAGCGGATCACATCAGCAACAGCGCGGGCTTCCATCCATTTGAGGCTGTCTAAACCACTGGTATTACCACCGAGCAGGATTCGATCAATCAAACTGCCTGCTTTGTCTTCACCTAACGCTTGCGTCAACATGCGCCTGATATAGCTATCAGCCCCTACACCTACACTGGTCTGATCGGTGACAGTGTCAATGAATTCGCCCAGTACCTTTTCGACGATTTCACGGTGCACACCACGCATTTGCGCCATGGCGACACCCACTTTCTGCACTTCTTTAGGCCCAAGGTGACGCAGCACTTGCGCTGCATCTGTCTCACCTAGGGACAACAGTAAAATGGCCGCTTTCTCAACTTTGGTTTGTTTAATACTCATTGCGGCTTACTCATCAGCATTGATCCACTCACGAACCACCTGAGCGACTCGACCGGGATCTTCGGCCACAAGGCCTTTAATGGCATTAAGTTGTGCTTCGTAGCTTTCACTGGCGCTCGGCAACAAGACATTTTGCGGGCCACTTAAACTTACTTGGTCATCAGGAAGTTCTGACGGCAAGTCACCCATATCTCCCAACAACATTTCTCGTTCAGCTTGCGCTTCTAGCGCTTTGTTACCACCGGTGATGTTGTTGAGCGCAGGTCTTAAAATAAACCACATAAGGCCAATAATCAGGAGTGGCAATAGGAACTGCTTAAGCCCACCCATCACACTCCAGAACCAGGGCTGTTCCCAAATCGGTAAATCCGGAAGCTTTTCACCTGTATCAGCAATAAACGGGGTGTTGATAACGCTGACACTGTCACCACGGCTTGCATCAAACCCAACCGCATCCTGAACCAGACGAGTAAAGCGTGCCAGATCATCCTCACCCCATGGCTGACGCGTGGTCTCGCCAGTCTGCGGATCAATTCGCAGTTGATCATCTACAACTACCGCGACTGATAAGCGTTTTAAGCGGCCATGCTGCTGACGGGTGTAGCTGATAGAGCGATCTAACTCAAAGTTACGCGTCGACTGATCACGCTTATCTGCTGGAAATGGAGCCAACATTGGCTGCCCTGTGGCTGGATCAACAATCTGTTGTCCATTGGCATCCACTAATGGCTGACCCGGCGCAATAGCAGCACTTGCCACCCCTGCCCTTGCCTTCTCAGGTGCTGTGGCAGGGCCCGGCGGCTGATTACTTAACGCACCTGGCACACCTTGTGGACCCAAGCTACTGGAGCGCTGCTCAATGACCTGCTGCTCACTGCGTAAAGCCGGTTGATCAGGGTTAAAAATCTCCGAGGTCGACTCCACGGCACTGAAGTCAACATCTGCTGAAACTTCAGCTTTATAACGCCCACTCCCAAGAACAGGCTGCAAAATATTATGCACGCGCTGCGTGTATACGCCTTCCATGCGGCGGCTGTAATCAAACTGCTTACCCGCCATACTTAGCTCATTGAGCTCTTGCTGGTCAGATAAAAGATTACCTTTCTGATCAACTACTGTGACTTGTGACTTATCAAGCTCAGGAACACTTGTCGCCACCAAATTCACTATTGCCATAACTTGGCTGGGTTCTAAATTTCGACCCGGATAAAGCTCGACCAAAACAGATGCGCTTGGCTTACGCTCATCACGTACGAAAACCGAGCTTTTGGGAATAGCTAAATGTACACGCGCTGATTTAACGTTGTTTAAACTTGCAACCGTTCGCGCAAGCTCACCTTCAAGCCCACGTCGATAACGCGCCGTCTCCATAAACTGGCTGGTACCCAGAGACTGATCGCGATCTAAAATTTCAAAGCCAACATTACCGTCATTTTGCGCAATGCCTGCTCCGGCAAGTTTGATGCGAGCGCGTGATAAATCTTCTGCCTTAACCAGCAATGCGCCTGAATTTGGCTCGACCGTGTAGGCAATATCAGCCAAATTTAAAACTTCGATCACCTGATTCGCATCAACGCCACTTAAACTTCCGTAAAGTGGTTTGTAATCAGGCTGCTGCGACCATAAGACCACAGCAAAGCCTACGGCCACACTCGCAGCAAGGCCTATCAACATCCCTACCTGACGCAAAAGCGGCATTTCGATGATGTTGTCTAGAAAACTCAGACCTAGAAAAGGAGTTTTAGGTGCTTCACTGGTTCCTACCGTCGTAGGGACACCGCCCGCAGCATCACTCATAAATCAATTCGCCCTTAAACCGGCATTTGCATAATGTCTTGATAGGCCTGAACCAGCTTATTGCGTACTTGCACAGCTGCCTGAAAAGAGACAGACGCTTTTTGCGAGGCAACCATGACTTCAGTCAGATCAACCCCTTTTGCACCCATTTCAAATGCTTCTGCAATTGAAGTTGCAGCCTTTTGATTTTGATGCACTTGACCAACAGCCTGACCTAACATGTCAGCAAAACTTGGGATATCCGCTGGCGCCGAAACAGCTGGCTTGCTACTGGCCATCGCTTCAGCTTGCATGGTGCGCATTTCAAGTACTAATCGGTTAAATTCGACGCCTTGCATAACACCTATTCCTCTTAAAGGCCGCAGTTTATTGACGCCTGCGACTCATGCATTAAAACATAGCAACATAAATGCCAATGCAACTATCTATGATACGGTTCAATTTGGGTGAGGGCCAGCACTCAAAATCCAATAACGTTTTGTTTTAGCTCGCAAATACTTGCGCTTCTATATCAAGCCCTGCCTCACGCATTTGTGCCAATTTGTAACGCAGCGTTCGTGGGCTTATGCCTAATCGTTCTGCCGCCTCTTTGCGCCGTCCCCGTTCCAGCTTAAGTGCTTCAAGGATCATTTGCTGCTCATGCCTTTTGACATCGACACCTAGCCCAGCATCCGTTAACGACTCTTTTTCAACTGCAACCATTTGAGGCGCTTCGAAGACGCCATCAAGGCACAAATCTTCAGCCTCTACTACACCCGCCTGCTGAAGAATCAGTGCACGCTGAACAGCATTATCCAGTTCACGCACATTTCCAGGCCACGAATAAGACCTCAAGCACCTCAAAGCACTTTCACTAAAATGCACGTGTGAAAGTTGCATCTTATGGGCATGCATTGCCAGCAAATGACGCGCGAGCGGAATAATATCTTCCGGTCGATCGCGCAATGATTTCCAGGTAAGAGGAAATACTGAAAGCCGATAATAAAGATCTTCTCGAAAGCGCCCTGCGGAAACTTCTAATGCCAAATCTCGGTTCGTGGTTGCCAAAACCCTGATGTCTAAGGTTACTGGACTGCGCGCTCCAAGCCTTTCTACTTCCCGCTCCTGCAATACACGCAACAGCTTTGCTTGTAACCCCAAAGGCATTTCAGTGATTTCATCAAGAAGCAATGTGCCGCCATTGGCCAACTCAAACTTACCCGGGTGCGCCGCAGTCGCCCCAGTAAAAGCGCCTTTCTCATATCCAAACAACATAGCTTCAAGCATATTATCTGGAATTGCCGCGCAATTAATTGCTACAAAAGGCTTACTCCGACGCGGACTCTGTGCATGGATGTAACGCGCTAAAACCTCTTTACCCGTTCCTGACTCACCACAAATCAAAACACTTGAATCACTTCGAGCCACCTTCGCTGCAAGTGACAACAACTTAAGACTTGAAGGGTCCTGCGCGATCGGATCTTCAACCGACTCACGCACGCTTAACGCGTGACGTTTAATAGTCGAGAGCAGCACCTGTGGCTCGAAAGGCTTAACCAGATAATCAGCCGCCCCCTCTTTAATAGCCTCTACCGCACGCCCAACCGAAGCAAAGGCTGTCATCAAAACCACTGGCAGGCCGGGATAGTGCTCACGTACGGTTTTTTGAAAGGCATGACCATCCATGCCAGGCATATTGATATCGCTTAAAACCAAACTAAATGCAGTCTGACTCAGACAGTTAAGAGCACTAGCCGCATCAACCACGGCCTCGCAATCATAACCTTCCAGCATTAACGTGTCGGAGAGCGCCTCAAGAAGCGCTGGATCGTCCTCAACCAATAAAATACGCTCGCACGCCATCGTCACTTCAAAGCCTCATTTAAGACCGGTAACACGACTGTTGCACATGTACCAAAGTGTTTACGTGAGCGCAGCCTAAATTGGCCTTTATGCGCATGAACCACTGCCTTAACCACAGAAAGGCCGAGCCCAGTACCGGTAGACTTAGTCGTTACAAAGGGCTCGTTTAACTTAGTGAAGATCTCCTGATCAATACCTTGACCATTGTCACTGATCGTAATGCGTAGACGCCCTTCGAACTGATACAAATGCACTTTAATTGCAATAGGCGCCGCACCTGCCTCAATAGCATTTTCAAGCAGATTACTCAGGGCACTAACCAGCATATCGTGGTTACATAAAATCACAGCCTGATAAATATCGCACTGCCAGCGCACCTTATGGCTGGCAATGCGTGTTTCCATAGCGCTCTTAAGAGATTGCATTAATTGAGATGGTTCAACGCGATCAAGCAAAGGCAAGTCGCCTTTTGCAAAAATCAGCATATCCCGCACTTGCCGTTCCAAATCCAATAAGCGGTCTTTTAACTTGGAAGCAAAGCGCCGCTGATTATCGACCGTCAGTTCTTTCTCAGAGAGATGGCTGGCATACAACAACGCCGCACTCAGCGGCGTGCGTATCTGGTGCGCCAACGATGCAACCATCTGACCAAGTGCCGACAAACGCTGATTATGTGCACACTGTGCCTGAAGATGACGGGTTTGAGTCAGGTCTTGCAGTAATAATAACTGACCAGGCTCCCCCTGAAGAGGACTCATCGCGATCGACAATCTGCGTCCTGCATACGTTGAAACCTCATGCCCATCGTCGTCCTTCGGAGAAAAATCCCGGGCTATGATGTCACGCCACAGTAAGCCCACTAAAGGCTCACGAAGTAGATGTTTGGCTACGGCATTGGCTTCGCGTATTTGCCCACGACCATCAATAACGATAACCCCAGCTGGCAACACACCTAAAAGATTTTGCAGCCTTTGAGTGACCAAATACTGTTGTGCTAGGGCCGCATCTCGCTCTTTAGTAAGCAGGTCGAGTTGATGCTTGAGCGCATCAACTTGCTCGGCTGTTGTGGTCAAACACGGCGAAACACAATCCATGAAATAGGCTCAAATAGCGTCAAAAAAATATGCACTACTGCCATAACAGCAATGTTCGTTCCTAAAGTGCTGCGCTTAGTCGGCGAATGCATCCTCTTCATCGCGACGACTCATGCCGTATTTGCGCATTTTTTCAACCAGTGTTGTCCGACGAATCCTAAGACGATCTGCCGCCCGCGCGACCACACCTCCGGCATCGTCTAGAGCCTGTTGAATCAGACCTTGCTCAAGGCTGCTCAGATATTCTTTGAGATCCAAACCTTCAGCAGGCAGCATGCTCATTTGAGTATCAAAAGACGTCGCACTGACACTGGCATTCAATGCGGCACGCTCATTGAAGCTTTCGTGTAAACCTTCGTCTATTTCGATTTCTTGGCCTTCAACGTGCTGAAACTTCTTAGGTAGCTCCTGCACACCAATCACACCAAATGGATGCATGATTGCCATCCGCTCAACCAAGTTCGCCAGTTCACGGACATTGCCAGGCCATGGATGTCTGCATAACGACAAAATTGCGGCGGAGCTAAAACGAATTGATCCACGCTTGTCGTGCTCCATCCGAGAAATGAGCTCACTGAGCAATAGAGGAATATCCTCTGCTCTCTCACGTAAAGGAGCCATTTCAATTGGAAACACATTGAGGCGGTAATACAGGTCTTCACGGAAATGACCAGCTGCGATCATATCCTCAAGATTCTTATGCGTAGCCGCAATGATGCGTACATCTGCAGTTTGCGTTTTATTGCTGCCAACTCGCTCAAACGTTTTTTCTTGAAGCACGCGAAGAAGCTTTACTTGCATGGGCAGAGGCATATCACCGATTTCATCAAGAAATAGGGTTCCGCCGTTAGCTAGCTCAAAACGGCCTGCACGTTGACTAATAGCACCTGTGAAAGCGCCTTTCTCGTGACCAAAGAGCTCACTCTCTAAAAGCTCGGCTGGAATTGCCCCGCAATTGACAGGAATAAAAGGCGCATCACGGCGTTTAGAGTGATAGTGAAGATTACGGGCAACAACCTCTTTGCCTGTACCGGATTCACCTAAAATAAGCACACTGGCCTCAGTATCAGCCACTTGCTGCATCATTTTACGTACATGCTGAATAGCACGACTATTGCCAACAAGGCTTCGAAATAGATTGGATGCTTGGTACAAGCCGCGACCACGCGCTTGATCGTACATGTCACGATAGACTTGGGCACGATGCAGCGAATCATTAAGCTTGTTGTAACCCAATGGCAGCTCAAGCTGAGCAAGAATCCGTTTGCGCTCTCTGTCAGGCCAATCTGAGACCGACTTATCGCCCATCAATAAAATGGGCGCAAACTCATCCCAATCGATTAGCGCCTTGACCAGATCAAGGAGTGTCAGTGGCGCTTTAATTTCGCCTAAAAGAACAGCTTGGACGCGCTGATTGTTGGCGATCTGATCAACTATTGAGCGCCAGTTCTGGCTATCACAGACGATCTGTTCTTCGCCCAAAAACTCTAGGATGACTGATGTTTTTTCGCGCTGGACAATATTGTCGTCAATCAGAAGAATCTTGTTTTCATGCCACATTGAACGTCTGCTTAGTCAGGCTTAATGAAGGCCGGTCACTTACTATGCCAGCGGCAGAGACGTAGTAAATGCAAAATAAGCAGAAGAGTCAATTTAATGGCACAACATTTACCTTATTTTTTGTAAGGAAAATATCAAATACCATCAAATTACTCATTATTCGAGAATTGATAGACCTTTGCAGCCTGCTGCGACTGGTTAAGCTGCAAGAGCTCCCCACCCACACGCATCTTTTCCTGCTGACAGCTAGCAACCAAATCATTGTAAAGCGCAAGCATCGATTGCATTGATGATCTAACGGCGTCTTCGTCCGCATTTTCGATCAACACTTGCTCGACAACCTGACGACACTGAACATCCAACTGGCCAACTGCGGCCCAATCTTTGGCACGCAAAGCTTCATACATAGCACCGCGAGTTTGATCCAGAAGTAGTAATGCAGACATGACTCACTCCTCACAAAAAATCAAAGGTTCAGATCACTGCATCCCAACCTGTTTTGACTTCACGCAAAAGCCCCATCACCTCTTCAACTATGGCGATGTCGTTTTTGATGTTGGCTTCAGTCAATCGCTCAGACATATAGAGATAAAGTGAATTAAGATTCGCTGCGATTTCTCCGCCTGCTTCAAGGTTCAAACCTTCGCGTAGACCACCAATAATAGCGATCGCCTTACCCAGCAACTCACCCTTCAACCCAAGCTGCCCACGCTCCATCGCGCCACGCGCCTGAGCTAAACGAGACAGCCCCCCATCCATAAGCATTTGAATAAGCTTCTGAGGACTTGCAGTCGCTACTTGAGCGTTTACATTCACGGTCTGGTATTGCCGCAGAGCTGCCATAGGGTTCATAAGTCTTCCTACCAAACGAAAATGCCGATACGTGTAGTATCGGCATTCTTATACGAATCTTTAGCGTTTTGAAAAAACACCATTAAAGGTTATTTCTTCTTAGTGACTCCCGGTAAGCTTTCAAAAGCCCCCACCATCCAATCACTCGTACGAGTAAGCTGCCCCACCAAGCTGTCCATGGCATTGTATTGCGCATAGAGTCTCGCTTGAGTTGAAGCAATACGGCGCTCGAGCGCCTCACGCTGCTCCTTCACGCTATCAAGGATGGCTCTTTGCCCCTTCATACGCTGGTCAAGAATGCCATCAGTTTGAGTGTAAACACTTACACGCTTGTCGAGGCGTGACATCAAGCCATTTTCACCCGCAAGAAAACCTCCTACTTCTGAGAAGTTTTCTTTAAGAGCACTACCAAGCTTTTCTTCATTGATTTTGAGCTTGCCGTCTTTTTCAGTGGCAATACCTAAAGCCGATAAGGTTTTGATTCCGCCTGAACCACCAGCAATAGTCCCTAGCTCACTTCTGACCTGACCCAATAATGAACGTAAAGTCGAGTCACCTACTAAGTTACCAACGATCGGGGTCGAGCCTTCAACTGGCGTCACAGCAGATAAGGAATTAGCCGTTTCAATAAGCTTATTGTAGCTCTCAACAAATTTTTTAATGCTACTGGTAACACCAGTAATGTCATTACCGACCGTCACAGTTGCAGACTTGCCCGCTTCAGATACCGCTAATAACTTAAGCGTAACGCCTGGAATAACATCTTTAGCCTGATTGTCTTGACTACGCACTTCAATGCCATCGACCACAATGATTGCATCGGTAGCCTTCTGAAGTTGACCCGCACCGAGAATACCCGATCCGATATCAACCTGTGCTTGAGCCCCATCCACTGACAGTCCTGATAAGTTACCGGACGAACCTGTAACTACAATATCTTTACCTTCACCTGCCTTAGTTGAGGAAAAAACTAAGCGTGAAGTGCTAGAGGTGTCATGAACAATATTGGCCGTAATGCCAGCTTCTTTAAGCTGTTCATTAAGTGCATCTCTAACCTGCTCAAGATTTAAACCAGCAGCAATAGAAACACTTACCGCAGCAGAATCATTAAGCCCCAGGCCAATAGTCAGAGCGCCTTCTTCAGACACAAAATTTTTGTCAATTGCAGCAGTGGTCACTCTGCTCGGCAAGGCGAGACTTTTAACTTCTACTTGATACTTACCGGCCTGAGCACTGCTTACAGCTGTTGCTGTAACAACAGAACCTACACTCGAACTCGCCGTACTATTACCGTAAAGCTTTGCATCACCTAGGCTTTTTAAAGCAGACTGAAACTCACTCAAAGCACCTTTCAAGGTACCTAAAGCTGTGAATTTAGCCGTACTTGATGATTCTTGACGCGCTAACTGAGCATCTTTAGGAGCCCTTTCGGCAGCAACCGTGGCACGTACGATTGAATCAATATCAATACCCGAACCCAGTCCAGATATACCCGCCATAAGACCTCCTAAAACTCAGTTATGTTAGATGTAACTGTCAGACCTGAGCACTAAATAACAAACTGCGTACTTCATCCAAACGCTCAGCCAAACGCAACGCCTCTTCCGAAGGCATCTGGCGGATGGTTTTACCGGACTCTGCGTCAGTCACTTTCACGATCACGCGCCCTAACTCGTCTTCGAGTGAGAAATTCACATTTCGACGCGCGGTTTGTACATATTCTTGAATCTGACTTACTGCTTTCTCTACATCGTCACGAGAAAAGTCTTTTTCAATAGTAGCAGCAGCCAAATTCTGAGCCTTGCTAACAGGCATTTCAGTTTGAGCTAGCCTATCAACATTGCTCTGAGTATTGGAGTTTGCCCCAGTCTGCTGGAGAACACTGATATCCATAACCATTACCTCGCAATGGCAAAACGGGGAGCAGCATACGCAACTCCCCGCCTGCTAGTCTATGTTAAGACTACCGCCTCTTAGCCGAGCAGGCTAAGTACCGCTTGCGGCAACTGGTTAGCTTGCGCCAGGATCGCGGTACCTGCTTGTTGCAGAATCTGGTTTTTGGTCAGATTAGCAGTCTCGGCAGCAAAGTCAGTATCTTGGATACGACCGCGAGCAGCAGATACGTTTTCAGCAATGTTTTGCAAGTTCGAAATAGTGTTTTCGAAGCGGTTCTGAACAGCACCTAGCTCTGCACGCTGAGAATCGATCGACTTGATCGCTGAGTCAATCACTGACACTGCAGTTTGAGCACCTTCAACTGTGCTGATATCCAACTTAGATACTGTAGTTTGAGTAGCTGCAGTTGCACCAGTATATGTAGGCGCGGTGGCAGCGACGCCACTTGCTGCACTAACATCAACAGTCAGAGCAGTCAACGCGTTAGCAGTACCTTCAGCGTCATTACCAGACATTAATTTAATGCTGCCGTCGTCTTGCAAGAACGCACCAACACCAACGTTTGCATCGTTAATTGCAGTTGCGATCGCTTGGTTTACGTCTTCAGCAGAGTCACCTTTTTTAACTTTAGCCTCTAAGGTGCGCTGAGTGCCATCAACAGTAATGTTGACGGAGATGCTTGAATCAGCAGTTACACCCGAAGCTGCGTCAGTAACGGTGGCTGCAGTCAGAGTACCTTCGTAGGTTTCACCCTTGAGAGAGGTGGTGCTCATCTCGCCAATATTGACACTGATGGTTTCGTTTGCAGCACTACCCACTTGGAAAGTAGTGGTTTTGAAAGAACCATCAAGAAGTTTCTTACCACCAAAAGTTGTGGTGTTAGAAATACGATCGAGCTCTTTTTTCAGCTCGGTAACTTCTTGGTTTAACGCTTTACGCTCACTATCGCTATTTGAACCGTTAGCGGCTTGCAAAGACAGATCACGCATGCGTTGCAGGATATTTGTGGACTGCTGCAGAGCACCTTCTGCAGTTTGTGCCATCGAAATGCCATCGTTGGAGTTTTTAACTGCAACATTCAAGCCGTTGATCTGGCTGGTCAGGCGGTTAGCAATTTGTAAGCCTGCAGCGTCATCTTTGGCGCTGTTAATGCGGGAACCTGTAGAAAGACGCTGCAAGGACGTATCAAGCGCTTTGGCCGAGGTGTTCAGGTTACGCTGAGTATTGAGCGATGCAATGTTAGTATTAACTGTCAAAGCCATGATATGTGCCCTCCATCGGACCTAGCTCTAATGCTTGCTGCTATCCCACTAAGGGAATGACAACCTTGGTAATCACGTTCATTTAAGGTATCGGCGAGCTTTTCAAAACCTTTAATGCTTTTCGGTTTTTTTTATCAACCGATACCCGCTGATGTAATAGCTATCGTCTGACACAAAAAAAACTTTAGGGGCCTATAGCCCCTAAAGTGGTGTTTTTTATCTAGTCTCCAACCAGGCTTGGTACCAAGCTTCTAATCGCTCACCTTTAAGCATCCAATTCTGCTCCACTACAGAACGAAGCTTCCTACCTTCACTTAATGAAGCATCTCGATCAGAAAGGTGCATCCGAATAGCGTCAACCCAGTCTTTAAACCGATTGCGCACCAAAGTGACTGGAAGCCCATCATGGCGATAGCACCCAATATCACTCGCGATCACTGGGATTCCCAGCACGCCGTACTCCAACAACCGTAGATTACTCTTACATTCGTTAAATAGATTCTGCTCAACTGGAGCTATAGCTAAATCTAGATTCAAGCTTGCCAGCTTGGCTGGATACTGCTCGATGGCCACCCCTGGATGAAACTCATGCACATACGGACGTATTTCCGCTGGACACATACCAAAGAACACCCACTCAACCTCATTAGCCAATGCTTTGACCACATCAGACACCAGAGCCAGATCACCATCATGGCTTAAGCCCCCAGCCCATCCAACACGGGGCTTGCAGGAAGCATTTCTTTGACTTTCAAGTCCACGCCACCATTGAGGATCAAGAGAGTTTTGTACGACACGAATATCTGCATGCATACCTTTAAACGCATCTGCCAATGCCTCGGTAGAGACAACAAAGCGATCAACATAGCTTAGGGAAGTACGAATTGCCTTGAGTATGCCTTTCGGCATTTGTGCACGATGCATGTTCTTGACCGGCAAATTCGGCAGGTAATCGTCCAGCTCGTAAACTTTAAAAGCCTTGGAAAATTTTCTCATGCTACGCATGGCACTGTGCTGATCATCTGTAACCAAACGCTGCATCACTATCGAGTCAGGGCTATATCGCTCAAGATTAACAACATCTAGAGTCTTGCCAGCTAAAGCACCGTCGATTAAACCTTCAGCTTTCAAGGCCCTGAAAGGTTGTATCACACGATAATGACCGCAGCCATGTTGATCCCCCATATGTGCCAATACTGTTGGTCTGCCTAACAGTGGACCTGGGCGCCACGACAACTCGCTTGGCGCGAGACTAAAAGGCGTTCCAATTACTGAAGCATTGGAGTTGTAGGCAGGATCACGCGCCAAAAGCGGTAGCCAACGCTCAAACATAGCCTCAGAAGCATCGGAGTCGCTTTTCGGCTGAGATGCATCACTAACTAACAACTGGACTCTGGGAGTCCAGACATTCAAGTAGCCCGCCTGCTGCACACGTAGACACAAGTCAATATCAAGCCACGGCTCAATAGCTGATTCAACTTCAAAACCACCGACTTCGAGGAATAACGCCGTACGGATCATTAAGCATTTGCCACTCACCGCAGCGTAATTCTGGTCAACTTGCAGGCGCTGAACATAACCAGGGGCATCTATGGGCTCACCTGCAAATGCCGGTGTTGCAACACCATTCACTCCAAGATGCCAACCTGCGTGAGTAATCTTTCCATCGACACCCACTAACTTCGCCCCAACAACACCCACCTCAGGACGACAGGCATGGTTTAACAGTTGCGCCAACCAGTCACCATCAATGATGCCAATTGATGAGTCTAAGAATAAGAGGATATCGCCATTGCATTGATTTACGGCCTCATTGCATAGTCTGGCGTAGCTGAGTGCACCTCCATCGAATACTCGAAGCCTATCTACCGACATTTGTGAAATGCCGGCTAACCAAGCTGAAATAGCCTCATCTCCATTACTACAATCAATTAACACAATCTCATAATGTGGGTAGGACGACTTTTCAAGTATCGACTCTACGCATCGCACCGCCCAAGCCATATTAGCGTGTACTGCAATAACAATACTGACCGTAGGCTGAACAGTATGGGCATAGTTGATTTGATAGCGCCCAGCACGCTGCGAATCTATCGATGCTTGCGTATACCCTCTCGACGCTAAATGTTTGAGGATCACTTCACGCTCTTGTGGCTGATCACTCAGCGTAAAAGGATTTGCTATCAATAAAGGTTCAGCAACATGCCCAAGACCTTCAAATCCGCCTTGCTCAATAAGACGTAAGATGTATTCAAGTTCGAAAGCATCTACAAAATCTTCATTGAATCCACCCAGCGCCTGCCATTCCGCAACATTAAACAGCCAATGCCGTGCCATCGCAGCAGGAAAACTTAACAGTAGGTCAAGATTCAAATCGGGTCGCATCAGCAGACCAGGTTCCTTGCCCTGATTACGCATCATTTCATCTGCGTAGATAGCACGGCACTGCCCAACCTTTGCCAACTCCAATGCAGCTACTGTAAGTCCAACTGGCGTAAATTGATCGCCAGCTTTAACAATCAAGAACCAGCCATCCTCAACGAACTTCAAATGCCGCTGAACGTTATGAAGCAGCGTTTCAGAGGTAACAGTCACTTTAGCAACTGAGTCATAAGTGGAAATAGACTCTGTAGTGAAAACAGTGGCGACTGCAAAATCTTGATGAGACGCTAGGCTATCTAACGTTTCCTGAACCTTAGAGCTATCGTTTTCTAAATCAACGATAAGCACTCGTATGCAAGGCACCTGTGTAAGATTTTCCTGAACAAGCTGTCTGTATGCATTGTTAAAATTACGTTGCTCGATCCACTTAGACATTGAGATCGGCTTTACCACTGAAGCTTTTTCAGCCGAAATTAACTCGGTTAGTAGTTGTTTACGCTTTGCCTCAAGTTCGTCATTACCAAGAACAGGGTAGCGCCTATAAATTTTTTGGTAGAGAGCAGAAAAGTTTTTCCGCTCACGATGAAGCATATGGTCAGAACCATCGGTATTGGTACGTACGCGTACTTCTGCAGTTGCATTAGGAATATGTACGAATTCATAGCGCTGAGCCAA
>X137_Gaur__coassemble_84_pt1 | contig 30547 bp, 34 predicted proteins | sample X137_Gaur__metabat2_high_PE_003 | metagenome-assembled genome bin X137_Gaur
GGAGAAACGGCCGTCGGTCAGCAATGCACAGGCTTTGCCCAGACCTTTGGATTTGAGGTAGGACGTTGGGCAGAGCATTTCCTGCATACCCGGGCCGCCTTTCGGGCCTTCGTAGCGGATAATAACGATGTCACCGGCTTCGATTTCATCGTTCAAAATGCCGCGTACCGCGCTGTCTTGGCTTTCGAAGATTTTGGCGCGGCCTTCAAAGACCAGAATGGATTCATCGACACCGGCGGTTTTTACCACGCAGCCATCAACGGCGATATTGCCGTACAGCACGGCCAAGCCGCCTTCTTTGGAGTAGGCGTGTTCCACCGAGCGGATGCAGCCGTTTTCACGGTCATCGTCTAAGGTGTCCCAGCGGGTGTCTTGGCTGAACGCGGTTTGCGTGGGGATGCCAGCAGGGCCTGCTTTATAGAAGGTGTGCACGGCCTCGTCGTTAGTTTGGGTGATATCCCATTTCGCGATGGCCTCGGCCATGGTTTTGCTGTGTACGGTTGGCAGGTCCGTGTGCAACAGGCCGCCGCGCGCCAATGAGCCCAGAATGGACATGATGCCACCTGCGCGGTGTACATCTTCCATATGGTACTTCTGGATATTCGGCGCCACTTTACACAGCTGCGGCACTTGGCGAGACAGGCGATCGATATCGCGCAGGTCGAAGTCGATTTCCGCTTCTTGGGCCGCTGCCAGTAAGTGCAGAATGGTGTTGGTCGAGCCGCCCATGGCGATGTCTAGGGTCATCGCGTTTTCAAAGGCTTTAAAGCTTGCGATATTGCGCGGCAGTACCGACTCATCGCCTTCGCCGTAGTAGCGTTTGCACAGCTCAACGGCAGTACGACCGGCCTGTAAGAAGAGCTCTTTGCGGTCGGCATGGGTTGCGAGCAGCGAACCGTTACCCGGCAAGGCAAGGCCTAAAGCTTCGGTTAGGCAGTTCATGGAGTTGGCGGTGAACATACCTGAGCACGAACCACACGTTGGGCAGGCGCTACGCTCGTATTCGGCGACTTTTTCGTCCGATGCGGTGCTATCCGCGGCGATCACCATCGCATCGACCAAATCCAAGCCGTGGCTGGCGAGCTTGGTTTTACCGGCTTCCATCGGGCCACCCGAAACAAACACTACCGGGATGTTGAGGCGCAGGGCGGCCATCAGCATACCGGGGGTGATTTTGTCGCAGTTACTGATGCAGACGATGGCGTCGGCGCAGTGGGCGTTGACCATGTATTCCACAGAATCGGCGATGATTTCGCGGCTCGGCAAGGAATAAAGCATGCCGTCATGGCCCATGGCGATGCCGTCGTCGACCGCAATGGTGTTGAATTCTTTGGCCACACCACCGGCTTTTTCAATTTCACGCGCCACCAGTTGGCCTAAGTCTTTTAGGTGCACATGGCCTGGGACGAACTGGGTAAAGGAGTTGGCGATGGCGATGATCGGTTTTTTAAAATCTTCATCCTTCATCCCGGTGGCGCGCCACAGCGCACGGGCGCCGGCCATGTTGCGGCCATGGGTGGAGGTTTTCGAGCGGTAATCGGGCATGACGATGTTCTCGCAAATCAGGCAGTGCACGGAGGGTAAGAGGATACCGCAATCGGCGCCTTTACACATGTGTGCTAGCAGCTTGGCCGTTAACTGGCTGTGCGGTTTGCCGCATTTGGGTGGGTGCACCCGTATGGGTGTTGTGATGCCGTTGTCAGTGGGCGATTACTTAAAGGGCGTTCAGATTCCTTCATGTAGTCCTTGAGGTATTGGGAAGGTCGAGCGCCGATGTGTTGATAGCAGCCCTGCTGCACCGATAACAACAATACCTAAAAGGACAACCTCATGAACAAGCTTATTCCAAGCGCGTTACTGGTCGCCGGCATGTTTGCCAGTGCCAGTGCCTTTGCGCTACTGCCTAACACCCCGGGTACGGCTTTTCCTTCCGTTTCAAGCTTTGATCGTTCAGGCCCTTACAGCACGCAATCGGGTAGCGAAGGCCCTAACTGCCGAATCTATAAACCGCGCACGTTGGGCCAAAATGGTGTGCGTCACCCCATTATTCTCTGGGGTAACGGCACCGGCACTTCGCCAACCACTTACAATGGTTTGCTCAATCACTGGGCAAGTCATGGCTTTGTGGTGGCAGCGGCTGAGACCTCAAACGCCGGTACCGGCCAAGATATGCTCAACTGCCTTAACTATCTGCAAACCGAAGCAGGCAAATCCAGCGGCACTTATGTAGGCAAGTTAAACCTTGGTAAAGTCGGCACCTCAGGCCACTCCCAAGGCGGTGGCGGCTCGATTATGGCCGGACGAGATTCACGCATTAGCGCCACAGCACCGATTCAGCCGTATGTGATTGGCTTGGGCCATGTGTCTTCATCGCAAAGCCAGCAAAATGGGCCGATGTTTTTGATGTCAGGCACCCTTGATACGATCGCAGGCCCCATCCTGAACCAAAGCCCTGTTTATTCTCGGGTCAATAAGCCTGTGATTTGGGGCAAAGTACGCGGCGCAACGCACTTCCAGCCGGTGGGCGATGCAGGTGAGTTTCGTGGCCCATCGACGGCTTGGTTCCGTTATCAGTTAATGGGTGATACTAAAGCGCGTAACGAGTTTGTGGGTACTCGTTGTGGTCTGTGCACCAGCCTGCGTTGGACAGATGTGCGTAGTAAAGGCACCTTATAAATTAAGGCAAAGTGCTATTAAAGCCCCCGCATTTGGGGGCTTTTTTGTGCATTGGCATCACTAAAGTGTATATCCCAAATGGGTGGTTTTACACAGGGTGCATAAGCCTAATCGGCTCAGTAGAGCCGATTCAGAATGAAGTGACTTTATTGCAAAAGTTCCCCACCCATAAAGGGGATTGTGGGTGAGAAAACGCGGCGCGCTTACTGTTGATGGCTTGACGTGAGTGGGGGTCGTTGCTGCAAGCGTTGGGCTGCTGAAAGTGTGTGCTTTTAGCCTAACAATAACGATAAGGAACTCACCTCATGTCTAAACGCCTCCTCGCGGCCTGCTCTGCCTTTGCAGGCATACTGTTATCGCAATCTGCCCTTGCGCTTTTACCGGATACTCCAGGTACAAGCTTCCCATCCGTTTCAAACTTTAGTAACTCAGGCCCTTATGCGACGACCAATAACAGCGAAGGCCCAAGCTGTCAGATTTATCGTCCAAGCACTTTGGGTCAGAACGGTGTTCGTCACCCCATTATTTTGTGGGGTAATGGCACCGGTGCCACACCTGCAACCTACGGCTCATTACTAGCCCATTGGGCAAGCCATGGTTTCGTCGTTGCCGCGGCGCAAACCTCTGATGCTGGTAGCGGCATTGAAATGCTGAATTGCTTGAGCTACTTGCAAACCGAGGCTGCTAAATCCAGTGGCACGTATGTTGGCAAGCTGAATTTAGGTCGCGTGGGCACCTCAGGTCACTCACAAGGTGGCGGCGGATCCATTATGGCCGGTCGTGACAGTCGTATTATGACCACTGCCCCTATGCAGCCCTACATCCTAGGTTTAGGGCATGACACCAGCTCGCAAAGCATTCAAAACGGCCCGATGTTCTTGATGTCCGGCAGTCTTGATACGCTTGCCGGCCCGACCTTGAACCAGCGTCCTATCTATAACCGCATCAATCAACCCATTTTCTGGGGTACTTTGCGCTTAGCCAGCCACTTTGTACCTGTGGGCGATGCAGGAGGGTATCGCGGCCCGTCAACAGCATGGTTCCGTTACAAGCTGATGAACGACATGACGGCCAAAAACGAGTTTGTGGGCACCTTATGCGGTCTGTGCACCAGCGTTTCTTGGTCAGATATTCAGCGTAAAGGCACGCTCTAAGACGTGGCTTAGCCGGCGCTCAAAGAGCGTCGGCTAAGTTTAATGAGGGTGCGAACCTCAGTGACCAAATCTGCAAACGCAGGATTCGGCTCTACCAGCGAAAAGCCTAAGTTAAAGCGTTTTAGACGTGAATCGCGGCGTGACCACTTGCACACCACCGGCAGGCTCAACGTGCGAAATGTGCCTTCGCGTACAGGGATTTTAAGCTCTACCGTAAGCGGTGTATCCGGTGCGATAGGCTCTTCACTGGTGGCACGAAACCCACCTACTGAAATGTCTGCGATATAGCCAATCAGTTCGTCTTCCGCTTGGTTGACTAAGCGAATATCAAGAATCCCTTTAAGAGGGAAGCGGCGTTCCAGACGCATACTGACTCCTAATAAATCTCACAGGTAACCTGCGTACTAAGTGCCGAAGCTTACCCTAAGCTGCCCAAAATATTGATACCTACTTTTTCGGGGACTTCGTTTTGCGAAAGGACATGCAGCCCCGGGGCAAACACTTTGGCGTAACGCGCTAAGAGTGGGCGTAGTTGTGGCATCACAATTAAGATCGGTGGATGACCTTCTTTTCTAAGCTTTTCTTTAACCACCGGCATCGCGTTTTGTAGCTGGTTTAAAAGGCTCGGTTCAACCGGAATGTTATCAAGTGATACTGGACCTGCCTGTTGGGCGATAGACAGCGCGCCTAGAAGGGTATTTTCCAGCGCGTTATCTAAGATAAACACGCTGATCTCACGGCGCTCACCGGCAATGGCTGAAACGATGCCGCGGCGCAGTGCATAGCGCACGTCGCTTGCAAGCAAAATAGGATCTTTCGTGCTTTCGCTGCCTTCAAGCATGGCGGTGGCAATACTTACGATATCTTTCAGCGAGACTTCTTCTTGTAACAGTTGGCGATAGACGCGGTGCTGCTGGGTGAGGGTGAGGGCGGCACGTAGGTTTTCTGCAAGCTTGGGCGCTTGCAGGCTTAGGCGTTGCAGCAAAAGCTCTACATCATCGTGCTTAAACAAGTCCGGCAGATGCTCGCGGACGATTTTATTTAAGTGGGTGGCGATTACGCTGGCGCAGTCAATCACTTGATATCCCAAGTTTAACGCCCGACTTTTATCAGCAGGGTTAATCCACACCACAGGCATTTTGTAGGCAGGATCAATCGATAAAATCCCGTCAATCTCGCCATAAAGCTCAGGTGAGGGAATGGCCATTAAACGGTCGGCATGAATCTCAGCGCCGTCGATGCGATCGCCGTTGATGTAGATATTGTACTGGGAGGCTTTTAACCGCAGGCTGTCGCGGATTTGCACTTCAGGCAATAAAAAGCCCATGTTTTCGGAGAGGGTCTGACGAACGCCGCGCACCCGTTGCGGCAGGGGGGCACCGGCTTCATCGTTGACCAAACCGACCAGCTTGTAGCCAAGGGAGATGGATAAACGTTCAACCAGCGGAATGTCTTCCCATTGCAGCCCTTGCGGGCGGGTCATCTCAAGGCCTTTGCTTAAGGCTTCAATAGGGCCAAGTTCATCTGCCGCATCGGGTAGAGGATTACGGCTAATAGACCAGCCAATGAAAGCCGCCAGAGCACCAAAGCCTAAAAAGGCCAGATGTGGCATGCCTGGAATCAGGCCTAAGATCACCAAGATACCGGCTGCGGTATACATAGACGCAGGCGAGCCGAGAATCTGGCGACGCACTTGGGCGGTGATATCGCTCGACTCATTAATGCGTGTGACGATAATCGCTGCAGCCGTTGCCAGAAGCAGCGCAGGGATTTGCGAGACCAGACCGTCACCAATGGTCAACAAACCGTACTGCTTAAACGCTTCGCCTGCGCTTAAGTCATACATAAACATACCGATGGCAAAGCCACCGAATAAGTTAATCAGAAGAATTAAAATACCGGCGATGGCATCGCCACGAACAAATTTCGAAGCACCATCCATTGCGCCATAAAAATCTGCTTCTTTAGAGACTTCGGCACGGCGCGCTTTGGCTTCTTCTTGGGTGATGAGGCCTGCGTTCATGTCCGCATCAATGGCCATTTGCTTGCCGGGGAGCGCATCCAAGGTAAAACGGGCGGTTACCTCTGAAATACGCTCGCCGCCTTTGGTGATCACGATAAAGTTCACGATCATCAAGATCACAAACACCACCATACCGACGATGAAGTTGCCGCCAATCACCACCTCACCAAAGGCCTCGATCACCTTACCGGCCGCATCGTTACCTGTATGACCCTCTAATAACACGATACGGGTAGAGGCCACGTTAAGGCATAAACGAAGCAGCGTGGCGATCAAAATGACCGTGGGAAACAGCGAGAAATCCAGCGGTTTTTTGGCAGAGACCGCCACCAACAGCACCAAGATGGCCATGGCGATATTGAAGGTGAACAGGATATCCAGCAAAAGCGGTGGCAAGGGCAAGATGATCATCGCCAGAATCGACAAGATCACCAGCGGAATGCCGATGCGTCCGCTGCGTAAAGTTGGCAGAAGTTGCTGCAATACGTTCATGTTACGCCCTGTTGGCCAAGCTTTCGGGAATAGGGAGGTTATCGGCTAGGCGCGGTTTTTTTCGGCGGCCTTGCCGATAGGCTTTAAGTTGCAGGATGTAGGTCAAAACCTGCGCCACTGCGGTGTAAAGCGGTGTGGGAATTTGTTGATTAATTTGTGTGGTGGCGTAAATCGCCCGCGCCAAAGGCGGTACTTCAACCACTTCAAGCTGATGTTTTTCAGCCAGCTTTCTAATGTAAAGCGCCATTTCATCCACCCCTTTGGCAACCACAAAAGGGGCTTCGGCGCGTTTTAAATCGTATTTAAGTGCCACGGCGTAGTGGGTGGGGTTGGTGATCACTACATCAGCGTCACCAATGACTTTAGTGATCTGGCGCTGGAGCATTTGCCTTTGCAGGCTTCTGATCCGGCTTTTGACTTCAGGCCGGCCCTCGCTGTTTTTATGTTCTTCTTTGCGCTCTTGTTTGGTCATGCGCATTTTCTTTAAGAAGAAGAATTTTTGCAGAGGAATATCGATTAACGAAAACAACACAAAAACCAGCATCATCTGAATCATGATGGCAAAGCTGATATCAAATGCTTTAGCAATGGCTGTGGTGATGTTGGTGCGTTGTAATTGCAAAAATTCAGGCAGCGCCGTGCTAATTTGAAACCATGCCACCAGTAATAAGAGGCTGATTTTCAATAAGCTTTTTAACAGCTCAACCCAGTTCTGTGCGCCGAACATACGACCAAGACCTGTGATGGGATTGAGTTTGCTGAACTTTGGAAAGAAATTTTTCGAGGCAAACATCAAGCCGCCGGAAAGCGTTGAAAGCACGAAAACCACCAGCGTTACCAGTAACAGCGGCATTAACACTTTGGCAATCAACCAAATGTTTTGCCCCATAAAGCCTAAGAGCTCTTCTTGGGTAACAGGGTTGCGGTGAAAGTCGACAAAGCTTTTGGCAAAGCTCTCGCTGATACCGGTGAATAAAAGATCAACGCTGTATTTAAGTACAAGCAAGCTTGCCAGCAGCGCAAGCGTTGTTGATAAGTCTTTAGAACGTGAGACTTGACCTTCGCTTTTGGCTTTGGCCAATTTCTGGCCTGAGGCCTCTTCTGTTTTTTCTTGAGAACTGTTTTCAGCCACGCGCGGCGTCCTCAAGCATAAGGCCAATGCTGCGTAACAGCTCTCGGCTTAGGTTTAGATAGCTTTCTGGGATATTGGGCAGGGTTAAAAAGATCAGTAAAAGGCCCAGCAGAATGGTGATCGGAAAGCCCAGTGAAAAAAGGTTCATCGCAGGGGAAATGCGGTTTAAAAGACCAAAGCAAAACTGCACCATGGTCATGCAAAACGAGATAGGCAGGGCAATTAATACGGCGGCGCTAAAGACCCATGCTAGTGCTAAAGCCAGCGTATGCATTGACAGATAACTTAAACCTGAGCCCACAGGCCAATAGGTAAAGCTTTGGTATAAAACACCCACGGTAATCAGATGCGCGTCGATCGCAAAATACAAAAACACCAGCAAAATAAAATACAGCTGATAAATGATCGATGAAGACGACACGCCATTCATAGGGTCGTTAAAGCGCGCCATGCTCATGCCCATTTGCGTTGAGACAATTTCCCCAACGACCATGTAGACGGTAAACACCAGTTGCAGGGCAAGCCCAAGCAGAATGCCAAAAATAACCTGTTCCAGGCTTGCCAACACGCCCGCCCCAGACAATGGGTCTAAATCAGGCATATTCGGCAGCGATGAACCCAATGCCGCCGTCAAGGCAAGGGCAAGTAATACCCGCACGCGGATGCTAATGGCTTTGTGGTTAAACAAGGGGGCAAAGGCGCAGGTTGCCATAATTCTGCAAAACGGCCACCAGTAACCCTGCAAGTGTTGCAGGTAGTGCATGGCGTTGAACAAGGCATCGGATGAGGGCATATCAGCCGATTAACCCGCTCGCATTGCGGAAGGTTTCGATAAAAAGCTCGCACAGGGTGCGCACAATCCAATGCCCAGCAAAGACCAGCATCGCCAAGGTGATTAAAAGCCTTGGTAAAAAGCTCAGCATTTGCTCGTTAATCTGGGTCGCCGCTTGAAAGATACTGACAATCAAACCGCCCAGAAGGCTGGGTACCACCAATACGCAGACGATTAGGCCGGTGATATAAACGCCATTGGCCACAATGTTTACCGCCACCTCGGAAGTCAGCATAGCTCACCTAAAACGCTTGAACACTGGTGGTTAAGGTCCCGACTAACAGTGTCCAGCCATCGACCAAGACAAAAATCATGAGCTTAAACGGCAAGCTGATCATCATGGGTGACAGCATCATCATACCCATGGCCATTAAAACGCTTGCCACTACTAAGTCGATGACCAAAAAGGGAATAAAAATCATAAAGCCCAGCTGAAAAGCGGTCTTTAGCTCGCTCAGCACAAAGGCCGGTAAGAGTACGGCAAAGCTTACGTCTTGAAGGTTTTGCGGCGGCTCTTCACCGGCTAAATCCAGCATGGTGGCCAGCGCGGTTTGGTTGGTTTGCGCGAGCATAAAGCGGCTTAGGGTTTCTTTACCCTTGGCCAAGCCTTCTTGCATGGTGATGGCATCGGTCTCAAAGGGCACGTAAGCGTCGGTGTAGATTTCTTGCCACACCGGACGCATCACCAGTAATGTCAGGCACAAGGCAACGCCAATTAACACTTGGTTGGGAGGGCTTTGCTGCAGGCCAATGGCTTGCCGCAAAATCGCCAGAACAATGATAAAGCGCGTAAAGCAGGTCATCATCATCAGCATGGCGGGTAAAAAGCCAAGCAAGGTCATCACGACCAAGATCTGTAGCTTTACGCTCATCTCTTGACCGTTTTCGGTGTCGGTAAAATTAAAGAGGGTGATGTCTCCGCCGGCAGCGTGTGCCCAAAGCGGAAACAATCCCAACACCAGGGCAAGAAGGCCCCTTAGTTTCATGGCGCAAGCTCACCTAGGTCGGTACCGGATAACTCGACCACGCGCAGGCCGTAGTTGCCGTTGATCACAACCACTTCCGCACGCGCATAAAGCGCACCGTTAACTTTGACATCTAACGGCTCGCCCGCCAGCTTGTCGAGCATGATCACGCTTGAAGTGTCGACCTGCATCAGCTCCTTTAAGCTGATTTCAGTGGAGGCGACTTCAAGCGTTACTTTGACCGGAATTTTGCCGAAAAAAGACAGGTCTTGTTGGGGTAACGCAGGGGCGACAGGCGCTGCCTCAGGCACCAATGGGCCATCAAGGTTTAGCTCGCCATCACCAAGCAGGCTGTCGAATTCAGCATCAGAAAGTTGGCTATTCATGGAGTCACAGCGCTCTCAAGGGCGGTTAAATAAAGGGCACCGTCTTCTTCAAAGACGTTGCCACGAAAAAGTTTTTGTTGGTTGATGCGAACCTCACACGGCTCGTTAAGGCGGATCATCACCACATCATTGGGCTTAAGTGCTAACACTTCATTAAGCGGCATGGTGAAGTTGGCAATGATGCAATCGAGCGTGACCGGCAGCTGCTCAATTAACTGACGAGGATTGGCGGCGCGGGCTTCGGTGGGAGGCCCTGCTAAACGGCTGGTCAGCGCATCCACTAAGTGCGTGTCTAAATAAATAAACAGCGAGCCGCGATTACCCGTGAGATGACTTAAGTATTGATACTCAGCAACATATTCCCAGTTGCTTTCCTCGTAACTATCGTCTTCTTCAGAAAGTTCGCCAAAACTCTCTCCCGATAATAAAGCGCGGGCAAATATCTGTGCGACATCAGCACCAATACGTGTTTGTAAGCGCTGTTCGGACGTTGTAATAGGCTGATGTTCTGGAGTGGCCATCACTTGGCCGCCGTAATAGCACTCTAGCGCTTCATTTAAAAAGCTGCGCTCAATGCTAAAGCCCACTTTGCCCATCGCGCCGTTATATGTGCGCTGTACCGGTTGCGGCAATGTTTCATGCACATAGGTGGCAGTCAGTTCCAGATTAATCCGGTAATTGCGTAAGAAGTAGTCACTTATTACACGCGGATGTTTGCTAGATAACTCGCGAATAATCTGCGGAATCTTATGATAATGACGTCCCAGTTTCTGCGGTTTTAACCGGATCAGATTTTCTGGGGGCACGCCATGGTGGACTTTGCTGTTGCCAGTCATAAGTGAACGAGATTCCTGATGGTTGCACAGGCTCGTGCGTAGATGCACATCAACGCGTGGCCCAATCGCTCAAAGAGACCCAGACGCTAGGGCATGGATTGGCGCGAGTGTAGAGAATCTGGGTGCTGGAGCTAAATCAATAAATCTCAAAAGCACATATTTGATATTTCTTGAGCGCTTTGAGCAGATTTGATGGCTACTGATTGGCTGGGATAGGCCTATCGCAGGTAGGGTTTTTACCTACGCGCAGCGCCGGTAAAAATAAGTAGTGGCACTTTGCCATTTTCCCTTATGAAGTACAAGGCGACCGCGTATGACGAATACTTAAATCTTTTTGAAAGATTTAAGTGTGCTCCTCACAACCGTTGCCTCAAAGCAACTTTATTGGCACGTAGTAACGCCCAGGTGGTTGACGTTGAAATCTGCTAATTGTGTTGTTGGTTATGACTTGAAAGCGATGCCTTATATGCAGGCTGAGTCTGTATCAGTTACGGTTGTGGGTGATCTTAAAGAGAGTCAGGTTAATTCTTTAGTTGATAGCTTGTCTGCTATTAACTGTGTGGTTAATACGTGTGAAAGTCTTGCGGATAAATCGCTTTCTCATTGTAAAGATCAACTGGTTTTGGTTTTTATTAGTGCGTTTAAGCCACAGGATTTATATCGAGAAATTCGCGCATTTTTGCAAAGAGGACGTGGCGTTAATCTGGTGCCCATTGTTCAGTATGCTGATCAAACGTGTGCAGCAGAACTATTGGAGTTAGGGTGCGTCGATTATTTATTAGCACCCTTTAGTCAAAGCCAATTACAAGCATTATTGGCGCGGCAAAAGGCTGCGAAAGATGTTTCGCAAAGTTTTGTTTGTCATTCGCAAAGTGGTCGCCGTCTGCTGGCCATGGCGCAGCGCGTTGCACAAACCCGTGCGCCAATTTTAATTACCGGTGAAACCGGTACCGGTAAAGAGCTGATGGCGCGTTACATTCATGCCTTTGCCAGCAACGCCAGTGCGCCGTTTGTGGCGGTTAACTGCGCGGCTATTCCTGAGCAGATGCTGGAATCGATTTTGTTTGGTCATGAGCGCGGTGCTTTTACCGGAGCGGTCAGTGCCCAGCCTGGCAAGTTTGAATTGGCCAATGGCGGCACGTTACTGCTAGATGAAATTGGTGAGTTGCCATTAGGGCTTCAGGCCAAGTTATTACGCGTTCTTCAGGAGCAGTCTGTGGAGCGTTTAGGTGGGCGTAAAAGTATTGCCCTCGACGTTCGTATTATTGCTGCGACCAACCGCAATTTGAGCGAGGAAGTGGCAGCCGGTCGCTTTCGCGCCGACTTAATGTTCCGCCTTGATGTCTTGCCGCTGCATATCAGCCCATTGCGTGAGCGCTTAGATGACGTATTGCCGTTGGCGGCGCTGTTTATCGAGAAGTATGCGCCACAAGAATCCGGTGATTTGCTGACAGAAAGTGCGCGGCGAGCACTGCTGGCGCACAGTTGGCCGGGCAACGTACGTGAGCTTGAAAACACCATTCAACGCGCCTTGGTGCTGCGCAACGGGCTGTTTATTCAACCAGAAGATTTGGGCTTAAGTGCCCCTGAACCCTCGCCTGTGGTGGTTGCGATGCCGCAACTGGGCAGTGGCAAGGCGGCGCTTAAAGCCAGTGGCAAGTGGGCTGAATACCAGCATGTGTTAGACACCATTCGCCGCTGCGACGGCCATAAAACCAAAGCGGCTGAAAGCTTAGGTATGACCACGCGCGCGTTGCGCTATCGACTTAATGCAATGCGCCAACAAGGCGTTGAGATCCCTTTTTAGTTTCAGGAGATGTGGCGTGAGTTCTATTTTGAGCGTTCAGCAACAGATGCTGAGCAGTATGAGTGAGCTGCAAATTAAAGCAGCCCAATCTCCAATCCGTCCTGCGATGCCTCTTCAAGAACCTGGCCTTAAAACCGTTTTTGCCGATGCGATTAAAGCGGTGGATGCCGAGCAGCATTTGTCGAGTCAAATGGTAACCGCTGTTGAGCTTGGACAAAGCGATGATTTAGTTGGCGCCATGGTGCAAAGCCAGAAGGCAAGTGTGTCGTTTAGCGCTTTGCTGCAAGTACGTAATAAGTTGGCGACTGCCTTCGACGACATTATGCGAACTCCACTTTAATCGGATTGAGTGCACCACGTGTTGCAGAAATATTTAGATAAGTTGCCGGTTGATAAGCTCAAGGCCAATATGGATCCGCGCTGGATTCTCGGGGCTATGGCCGCTGGCGCTGCGGTGTTGGCCATTGGCGTGGGCACCTACTTATGGCGTGATCAAGGCGCCTACCGTCCACTGTATGGTGCAGGCGAAGCCTTTCCTGCGGCTGAAGTGATGCAGGTTTTAGATGCCGAAGCGATTAAGTACCAGCTCAATGGCCAAAGCGGTCAGGTGATGGTGCGCGAAGATCAAATCGCTCAAGCGCGTATGCTGTTGACGGCGCGAGGCGTTGAAGTCAGTGTGCCGGCAGGTTACGAGCTTTTCGATAAGGAAGAGCCGTTAGGCACCAGCCGCTTCGTCCAAGATGTGCGTTATAAGCGCAGTATTGAAGGTGAGCTGGCGCGGAGCATCATGACCTTAAAAGGCGTTGAGCAGGCGCGTGTGCATTTGGCCATTGAGGAAAACTCAAGCTTTGTACTGACCAAGCGTGCGCCGGCCAAAGCCTCGGTGGTATTACAGGTCGCACCCAGCTACCGCGTGAAACCTGAGCAGGTCAGCGCCATTATCAACCTTGTGGCCAACAGCATTCCGCAGCTAGAACCGAGCGCTATTAGCGTTGTGGATCAGCATGGCATGCTGCTCTCGCGTGGGGTGGGTACGTGGGGTGGGCCTGGTCAACATTGGCAAGTGGTAGAAGATTATCAGCACAAAGCCGTAGCCAATGTAGAACAAGTGCTGGCCCCGGTATTAGGGGCGGGTAACTACCGCATCAGCGTGTCGGCGGATATCGACTTTAGCCAGAAAGAAGAAACCAAACAGGTCTATGGTGAAGCGCCAAAGCTGCGTAATGAGCAGCTTCGCGAAGAAAGTAGCATCGACCAATTGGCCATTGGTATTCCGGGGTCGCTCAGTAACCGGCCTATTCCTAAGGCGCCACCGACTGTCAATGCTGAAGGTGAGGAAGAGTCCGACACCCAAGCAGCCACTTCGGTACGCAGTGAGTCAAACCGCTCACTTGAATACGATCAGACTGTGACTCATGTAAAGCATGCCCCGTATGCCTTGCGTCAACAGAGTGTCGCTGTGGTATTGAACGCGGTAAACGCACCAGAGGGTGGTTGGACGCCTGAGGCGCGTGCAGAGCTTGAAAGCCTTGTGAAAAGCGCGGTGGGCTTTAGCGAGTCGCGTGGCGATTTATTAACCGTAAGCGTATTTCCGTTTAACCAAGCCACGACTAACTTGCCTGAAGAGCTGATTCCCTGGTGGGAAACCAACCGCTTTTACGAGCTGTTAAAGCTTGGCGTATTTGCTTTCTTAGCCCTGCTTTTACTGTGGATGGTGGTGCGTCCTGCGGTGCGCAGCTTGACTCAACGTGCTCAGCCAGAGGCGTTAGAGGCCGGTGAGCAGCCGGCGTTACTGGGCTCACCAGAAGAGCAAGCCGAACGCCTGATTACGCGTTATACCGAACAAAGCCCAGCCGCGGGTGCGGCCATGTTTAACGAGCTCAATCCGCTCTCAGAGATTCGCCTGCCGGCTCCTGGCTCAGGCCTTGAACTACAGATTGAGCATTTACAGATGCTTGCGAAAAACGATCCTGAGCGCGTCTCGGAAGTCATTAAGCAGTGGATAGGTCGAAATGAAAGAGACAGCCGATAAGTCGCGCCCGGTTAAAGAAGCGCCTGCGCGCATGCCGAGTCGTTCATTGACCTCGGCTGAGCAGGCAGCCATTTTGCTCTTAAGCATGGGCGATGAAATCTCCGCAAATATTTTGCGTAACTTCTCGCGCGAAGAAATTGTCAGCATCAGCCAAGCCATGGCGCGCTTATCTAACGTTAAGCAAAACATGGTTTCGGATGTGATCAGCCGCTTTTTCGATGACTATAAAGAGCAAAGTAGCATCAAAGGTGCATCGCGTGCCTACCTTGCCAGCATGCTAAGCAAAGCCTTAGGCGGCGATATTACCCGCTCGCTGTTAGATAGCATTTATGGTGAGGAAATCCGCGCCAAAATGGCCAAGCTTGAGTGGATTGATCCTAAACAGTTTGCGGCTTTGATTGCCAAAGAACACGCCCAGATGCAGGCGGTGTTTATTGCCTTCTTACCGCCTGCGATGGCGAGCGAAGTGTTGGAGTGTATGCCTGCTGATGTGCAAGACGCGCTATTGGTGCGTATTGCTAACTTAAGCGAAATCAACAGTGATGTGATTGAGGAGCTTGAGCTGCTCATTGAGCGCAGTTTGAAAGTGCTTACCTCGCAAGGCTCGCAAGTACGCGGCATCAAGCAAGCGGCAGACATCATGAATCGCTTTAAAGGCGACCGTACGCAGATGTTTGAGCTTTTGCGTGCTCATGATGAAACATTGGTTGAGCGTATTGAAGAAGAAATGTACGACTTCTTTATCCTGTCGCGGCAAAACCAAGATGTGCTGCAAACCTTGCTTGAAGTTATTCCTCTTGAAGAGTGGGTGGTTGCACTTAAAGGAGCTGAGCCAGAACTGGTGAAAGCCATTCAAGGTGCCATGCCTAAGCGCCAAGCTCAGCAGATGGAAGCGATTAACCGTCGTCAAGGACCTGTGCCATTAAGTCGTGTTGAGCAGGTGCGCAAAGACATTATGGCCATGGTGCGTGAAATGTCGGCGGATGGTGAGCTGCAAATTCAGTTGTTCCGCGAACAGACGGTGGAATAGTGATGGCCGTTAAAGTGATTAAAGGCGGTGTACGTGGCGCGCGTCCCTATCGTTTTCCGCCAAGGGTGCGTGAAGCGCATGACTTTCAGGGTTCCGATCCTGCCGAGATGCAACGTATGTTGGCCGATGGCTTTCAGCAAGGGATCGAAAAGGGCTATCAAGAAGGTCTGGCTCAAGGTGAAGAAGTGGGTCGCCGGCAAGGCTATGAAGATGGCCGGGCACAAGGCTTGCGTGAAGGACGCGAAGAAGGACGCTTACTTGGCCGGCAGGCTTTTGATGAAGCCGCAAAACCCCTAACGGCCGTCAGTCAAAGCTTACAAAGCTTTATGGCCGAAGTGGAGCGTACCCGCCGTGAACAGCTTTTAGAGTTGGTTAAAAAAGTTTCGCAGCAGGTCATTCGTTGTGAGCTAACGCTGCATCCAACACAGTTGCTGAGCCTAGCGGAAGAGGCGTTGGCAGGGCTGCCGGGTGAGCACACCGATGTTCAGGTGCTGTTAAACCCTGAGGAGTTTCACCGGATTAAAGACTTGCAGCCTGAGCGTGTAGGTCAGTGGCGCCTGATTCCGGATGAGCGTTTAGCGCTGGGTGAGTGCCGTGTGGTGACTGAGCAGGCCGAAGCTGATATTGGCTGTCAGCAGCGTTTAGATGCGTGCATGGAAACCTTGTCTGAGCATTTGCTAGCTGATGCCGATGGCCAGTGATTTTAGTCTTGATGAGGCGCTGCGCTCACTTGATAGCGTGCAACTGGCCAAGGTCAGTGGCCGCTTGGTGCGCGTCTCTGGAATGCTATTAGAAAGCCTCGGTTGTCGGCGGATGACCGGTGAGCGCTGTTATATCGAGCAAGCCGATGGCAGCATGCTGGATGCGCAGGTGGTCGGTTTTAACCGCGACATCACCTACCTGATGCCCTTTAAAAAACCCATGGGTCTAAACTCAGGTTCTCGGGTGTTTCCGGCTGAAAATGAAGCAGAACTCTTTATTGATGAAAGCTGGCTAGGTCGTGTCGTTAATGGCTTGGGCGAGCCGATGGATGATTTGGGCAAGCTCTCCGGACGCGATCCTTTACCCTTACAGCCGCCACAGGTTAATCCGCTTAAACGCCGCCCGGTTGAAGAGCCGTTAGATGTAGGCGTTCGCGCCATCAATGGCCTTTTAACCATCGGTAAAGGTCAGCGTGTGGGTTTGTTCGCCGGCAGTGGCGTAGGTAAAAGTGTGCTGCTGGGGATGATCACGCGCCAAACCAAAGCCGATATTGTGGTAGTGGGTTTGATCGGTGAGCGGGGCCGTGAAGTGCAGGAGTTTATTCTGCATTCTCTAGGGCCTGAGGGGCTTAAAAAAGCGGTTGTGGTGGTCGCACCTGCCAATGAATCGCCGCTGATGCGCTTAAAAGCAACCGAGCTTTGTCATCGCGTGGCTGCCTATTTTCGCGATCAAGGCAAAGATGTATTGCTGTTGGTCGACTCTTTAACTCGCTATGCCATGGCGCAACGTGAAATTGCCTTGGCGCTTGGTGAGCCTCCGGCGACGAAGGGCTATCCACCGTCGGTCTTTGGTATGTTGCCAGAGCTTGTGGAAAGCGCAGGTAATGGTGAGTCCAGTACTGGTAGTTTAAGTGCCATTTACACGGTGTTGGCTGAAGGCGATGACCAGCAAGATCCGATTGTGGATTGCGCGCGCGCGATCTTGGACGGCCATATTGTGCTTTCAAGACGCTTAGCCGAGGTGGGCCATTACCCGGCCATTGATATTTCCGCCTCCATCAGCCGTTGTATGAATCAGGTGACGGAAAAACCGCATCAGGCCGTCGCGCGGCAATTCAAAGAATTTTATACAACCTATGAAAAAATTCGCGAGCTGATCCCTTTAGGCGGCTATACCCCCGGCATGGATACCAAAACCGATCGTGCGGTGCAGTTGGCGTCGAGTCTTGAGCGCTATCTGCGCCAAGAGGTTGGAGCTGAAGCTGAACTCAATCAGTGCGTTACGATTATGGCGAGCATGCTTAAATGACGGCGCAGATCAAAATGCTGGAAAAGTTGGCCAGCGTTCGCGCCACTAAAGTGCGGCAGATTCAGTCGCAGGTGAATTACCAGCAAGGGCTTTGTCAGCGTTATCGCAACAACATCAAAGGTCTTGAGACGCTGTGCCAGTTTAATCCGCAGGTTGAAACGCCCTTGCAGCGTAGTAATCAGCAGCAGTACAAAACCACGTTGTTTAAGATGCTGGAGCTGCAGCGCCGAGAGTTGGCGACGGCTGAGCAGACACTTACGCATATTCAGCGGGACTTATTGCAAGCGATGCGCGATGAAAAAGTGCTCTGTCATTTGATCGATAGCAAATGGGCGTTGTGGCAAGATGAGTTGACGCGCCAAGCCCAGAAAATCCAAGATGGTTTGGCTGCACAAAGCTGGTGGCGACAGCAAATGGGTTAGGGCTGGAAATTTTTTTTCCGGATCATTTAATCTTTCAAAAAATTTGGTCGCTTATCGGTAATGTCAATTAGATTGGATTGCTGTCATGGAAATCACTAGACCAGCACAAGCGGGTTTTACGCCCTTGAGTGAAACCCAAGGCGTACAGCGCCCTGACCCTAAAATTCTTGAGCGTGACGAGAAGTCTTTGCGTGTTTTGCCAAGCAAGGACAACCTGCGTTTGGATCGTATGCAGCAGACACTGCGCGAAATGCCTGATGTAGACGACTCACGTATTGCGGAAATTCGCCGTGCGTTGAGCTCAGGTGAGATCAGTGCGGATGCGCGTCTTCTGGCAGCCAGTATTGTCTCCTACCACCGTGGAACCGATATTTGAGCCGTCGCGAGCAGCTTTTGCAGGTAATCGAGCAGCATATCCATGAGGATTGCGCCGATTACCAGGCATTGGTGCACATGCTCGATGGGCTTTATGAACAGCTGATGCGTCGTGATTGCTTGCTGATTGAGCAAAGTAATCAGTGTATCAATGCCAAGCTTGAACAGCTGGCTACCCGAGCGGCTTGGCGTGTCAAAGCGCTCAAAGCGTTTGGCCTTAAAGCCAATGATGCGGCTATGCAGCGAATCTTTGCTCAGTACCCTGCTGAGCGTGCCGAACGCTTGGCGGCAGCGTGGCAATCACTCAATACCTTGGCGCAAACCTGCAAAACTCAAAATGAGCGTAATGGCCGTTTGCTGGCCATGCATAACGAAATTTTGAGTCAGTTGCTGGTCGGTGAGCAAACCGACTCTGTCTATCAGTCCCAATATTACTAAGCGCTTAAGTCGCGCGCAGGTTGGGTCGCCTTAGTTTCTTATAGCCAATACATGCGCGGAAGTGTTGCTTCCGTATGTCAGGTATTGGGAAAGACTTTTTCTTGCTGATAAATCTTGTAAGCGCCGTATTTAAAGGGCTTTCAGGTTTGGCATCTATCTTGCTGATTTAACACGTATTAGGGAGCGCTAAATGGCTATCAACTCAGATTACGCACAACAGATGGCATTGCAGCTGGCCTCGTACGATGTGCAGGCGCAGCAAACATCGCTGACGCGTCGCGAAAATCAGTACAACGCACAGGTCAAAGCGCTTAATTCACTTAAAAGTGCGCTTTCGACGTTTTCTACGGCAGTACGAGGTTTGTCTTCCGGGGCTGGTACTGAGAAAACTGTTTTAGCCAATAAAGCCACTTTTAGTGAAGAAGGCTATGCCACAGCGACGGTAGGCAGTTCAGCCATGGAGGGTAGTTATACCTTCACGGTTGAGCAGTTAGCGAAAAAGCACCAAGTTGCGCTGGGCGGATTGGATGAGGCGAAATTCGCCGAAGGTGGAAATCTAACGATTACCCAGCCAGCGACGGCGGTGGGGGATGCTGCGCGTACCTTTAATGTGGACCTAAGCGGTGTGACTACGTTGGCAGAGCTTGCCAGTGCAATCAACTCAAACGCTGATAATGAAGGCGTACAAGCAACATTGGTGCGCAGTGGTGAGTCCGTAAACTTGGTGCTCACCAGTAAAGAAACTGGCAGCAATCAAGCAATCAGCTTTGACTTTGCTGGCGCTGCAGCTGCCTCCAATCTGACGACCACCACTTTATCTAATGCGCAAAATGCGAAAGTGCGACTGGGTGGGGAGTCGGGTGCAGGCTCGATCAGCTTAGAGAACCAGAGCAATACGTTTGACAATGTTATTGATGGTGTGACTCTGACGTTTAGCAAAGCACATGCTACAGGTGAAAGTCTGACCCTTGATATTGCTAAAGATCAAAGCGCAACCAAAGGAAAAGTGGAAAACTTCGTCAGCGCCTACAACACCTTAATGAGCACGATGAAGTCGTTATCAGCCACAGGGATTAACGGTGAGACGCGTGGTGCTTTAGCCGGTGACTCGAGCATCAGCAGTATCAAGTCGTTAATCAACAACACCCTGCGTAAAAATTTTGATGGGGTGAATTTGATTAACTTTGGGGTACGAGCAACCTCGACCGGTACCTTAAGTTTAGATGCAGCGACCTTTGAAAAAGCGTTGGCCGCAGATCCTGCTGGGCTGGACAAGCTTTTTACCGGTAAAGGCAACTTGATCGACAGCATGACTGACTCACTTAAGCTCTATACCACAGCCGCGGGTGGTGTACTCACGGAGCGAGTTTCTTCGCTTAATGAGCGCTTAAAGAGTGTTGATAAAGACTTCGAAAAGTTGCAGGCCAAATACGACAGCGCCTATACGCGCTATCTGAAGCAATACACCAATATGATGCAAATCATGAGTTCAATGGAGCAAACCAGCGGTCTGTTTGCCTCCACTATGACTGAGTAATTTTGACTATGTATGACGGTTACGACAGCTATAAAAGCGTCGATCTTGAAGCCAAAGCAGCTTCGGCCTCGCCTTATGAACTCGTGCTTGTGCTTTTTGATGGTTTACTCGATGAGCTGGCACGGGTTCGTGGGCATATCGAGGCAAAACGCTTTGAGCAAAAAGGCCAAGCCATTGAGAAGTGCATGGCCATTTTAAATGGCTTAAACAGCGTGTTAGACATGGATGGCGGCGGTGAGGTGGTTAAGGGCTTGGCAAGGCTCTATGACTATTGCGTATTCCGCCTATCCGATGTGAGCGTAACCCTGTCCTTAGAAGGGCTTGATGAAGTGGTTGCGTTGGTGGGGACACTGCGCGAAGGCTGGGAAGGGGTAAATGCCCAGCGCCGCTGAACAAGAACTGCAAGCACTGTGTTTGGCCCTACAAGACGCCATTAAAGAAACGCAATGGACTGAGTTGGCTCAGTTAGATCAAGCGATTCGTGCCTGCTTAATTCGTTACCCAAAGGCTTCGCTCAATGAGCGAGGCCTGTTGCTGCGTACGCATTTAAAGCGTTTGCATGATCAAGCACGGGTTTTATGTGCAGAAGAGTGCGAGCGATTACGGCTGTTATTACAACGGCATTTGCAATACAGCGAAGGACAGGCAGCGTATGGGCGAATTGATAGTTATCGAGAGGAGTACTAAGCGTGCTTGAGATTCTACGTCAGCTCAGTGCTGACTTGGCGCCGTCTGACACGCCTCAGGCTCCTATTGCTCAAGCCCAAGGGCAGATTGAGTCGGAAGAAGTATTCAGTTTGCCCGTCTCAGAGCTCATGGTGCTTGAGGAAGATGTGGCGCCTGTATTAGCCACTTTGCCTGAGCAAGCGCCGGTCTTACCGTTGGAAGACACATCGTTTGAGGCGACTGCCAGTGATCTACCGGTACAGGCACTTATTGGAAACGCTTTACCTGTTAATCGAGTGTTAGAGACACAAGAGCCAGCTTTGGCAGAAAAGTGGCTTGCAGGGGTGCTTGAGCAGCAGCGTATGAGCGTGCAGGCCCAGAGTCAGGCTAATCACGTTGCAGAGCAACCCGTAGCTGAGACTGGAGCAAAGCGCTTGCCAGAGGCGCTTGTCACTGAGCGCAGCGTGCGCGCATTACAAGTCTCAATGCCGGTTGCTCAGTATCAACCGACTCATGATGCGCCTCAGGCTCAATCTAAACCGGTGATGCAGGCTGCGCCTACGACAATCAATACATCGGTTGCGATGTTGACTCCTGCGCAGTCTGTAGCGCCGCTTGGCAGTGAGTCTGTCGGTGTTGAGTTGCCAGGGGCTTTGCGTATGGAATCGCTTACGCAAACACCGGCGCTCGCAGCTACTTCAGTACGTGGCCTACCCATGGCGGATGAGCCAGCTTTGACCGAGCGGTTGATGCAGACGGTGCGCCAAAGCATTGATGTTCAAGTACGCCAGAATATTCAGCAGGCAACTATCCGTTTAGATCCGCCAGAGCTTGGCAGCTTAGAGATTTTTTTAAGTCATGAATCGGGTCGTTTGCAGGTCAGTATTCAAGCTGCAAACGCTGATGTGGCCAGACTTTTGCAGCATACCAGCGACCGACTGCGTCAAGACTTGGTTGCCGCTAACTACCTGCAAGTAAATGTGCAAGTGGGTAGCGATAGTCAGTCCGGGCGCGAGCAGCGTCGAGCCTTCAACACGCCACAAGAGATTCTTAACGCACAGGTTTTCGATGAGCCAGCCCGTGCTGAGCGAGCCCCAACGGATGTGTTGGTGACGGTTTAATTTTTCTGATGGGTTGATTTTTGGATGTCGAAAATAATTTTGGCGGTAGTGCTGCTCAACACGTTGGTGAGTTTTGCCAGTTTGTACTTTAGCTACAGTGTGCGTAGCCAAGGCAGCGATACTGTTGTAGGAACCTTGTTTGAGCCAGTTGAATCAGGTGTTGATGCGCGTGCACCTACAAAGGCTGTCAATCTTGAAGAGGTGGTGTTTCATCCGGTCAATAAAATCATCGTGAGCATTTCAGGTGAAGCGCGCGAGCATTATTTTGTGCTGGATCTAGCGCTCTATGGCGCTGGTAAAACCAACCCCAAGGATCTTGAAAAAATTGAGCCGTTGGTGCGCAACTCGGTGGTCAGTGCTCTATCGGCTAAAAATTTTCAGCAACTGCGCAAGCAGAGCATTGCTGAGCTGCAAAATGAATTGCAGCAAGTCCTGCGTCATGACTTTGCAAGCCTAGGTGTGCCTAGACCTTTTAGTCAGGTGCTGGTCAGCAAACTCGTCGTGCAGTAAGGGGCTGGGTATGCAGGGCAATCCGTTGCTTGAAAACAGCTATGGGCCTACCTCGGCAGTGGTGTTAACACCTGAGGCCGAGCAGCGCTGGATGATGCAGTATTTACCCTTGGTAAAACGCATCGTCAAACAGTTGTCCCTGCAGGCAAACCAAGTGCTTGATCGCGAGGACATGGAGCAAATTGGCCTGATGGGGTTGCTCGAGGGACTGCGCCGCTATGGTGAGCCGGATGAGAACTTTGGCCGGTTTGTAGGTTTACGCATTCGTGGCGCTATTTTGGATGAATTGCGCCGTCAAGATTGGCGGCCGCGTCAGGTGCGTCAGCAGGCGCATAAAGTGCGTGATCATGTGCGGCTTTTAGCAAGGCGTTTAGGACGCGAGCCGTCCGAGGAAGAGGTTTTAACGTCTACAGGCTTAAGCGCAGACCAATACCTTGAGTTTTTGCGCGCAGAGTCGTGTGAGGCAATTGAGAGCTTGGATGAACTTTTGCAAAGCGGCAGCGGCCTTTTTGCCTTACCAGGTTCTTCAATCGAGGAATGTTTTATTGCTGAGCGCTTACTAGAGCAAGCGTTGGCAACGCTGAGTGAGCGTGAGCGTTTGGTGTTGATGCTTTATTACCAACACGAACTCAGTCTTAAAGAAATTGCGCTGGTACTTGAGCTCAGTGATGCACGAGTCTGCCAGATCAGTAAACAGGCCATAGATAAGGCTTGCCGTTTTTTAAATCAAAATCAGCAGAAGAGAGCATAAGCGATGCAGAAGGTGTTGGGTGCGTTCATTATTGTGCTCAGTGTGCTTGGCGGCTACGCCATGGCCCATGGTGAGATGCGTACGCTTTGGCAGCCTGCCGAGTTGGTCATTATCGTAGGGGCGGGTCTTGGCAGTTTAATTGTCGGTAACCCGAGCGAAGTATTAAAAGAGATGCTTCAGCAAATGAAAGGCGTTTTTCTAAACAAACGCCGTGGTGAAGAATTTCAGCGTCAGCTCCTGATGCTCATGTATGAGCTTTTAGAAATGATCGATATTGGCGGTCTGAAGGTTTTGGATGCGCATATCGAAGATCCTGAGCAAAGCTCTGTATTTGCAAAATACCCGCTGATTTTGCAAGAAAAGAACCTGATGGCTTTTATCAGCGATAACTTCCGTTTGATGGCCATGGGTAAGATCAGTGCGCATGAACTGGAAAACTTCTTGGATCAAGAGTTAGAGGCAATGGAACATTCGTTGATGCAGCCTTCGAAATCCTTGTTCCAGATCGGTGAAGCGATGCCAGGCTTTGGTATTTTGGCGGCGATCATGGGCATTATCATCACCATGGGCAATATCGGCGGCAGTGTGGCTGAGGTGGGTGAGCATGTGGCCGCCGCGCTGGTCGGTACTTTCTTGGGTATCTTCTTTTGTTATTGCTTAATGGGGCCTTTAAGTAATGCCATGGGGCAGCGGGTTAAAACTGAGCTGTCCGCCCTTGAATGTGTTCGTACCACTTTGGTTGCGCACCTTGCTGGCAAGCCCACCTTATTGGCGGTCGATGCGGGTCGTAAACTGATTGATCAAGACGTTAAGCCTGCGTTCCGCCAGCTTGAAGTCTGGGTGAATAAGTACGAGGAAGAAAGGGACGCCGCATGAGAAAGCGCGGGTTAAATGAAAGCCCCATTATCGTTAAGCGTCGCGGCAAGAAACATGAAGAGGCGCCGCACGGCGGTGCTTGGAAAGTTGCTTTTGCTGACTTTACCTTAGCCATGATGGCGCTTTTTATGGTGCTTTGGGTGATCCAGCCGTTGCGGCAGATGGAGCTTTCAGACGGTGCCATGCTTGCCAATCCAATTGTTGAGGGCGCGGCAGGTATTTTTGAAGGTTCAAGCTCCACGCCTTTAGAGCTTGATGGCGTGAAGCTTGCGCCACTACCTAGGCATGTTGATAACTCTGGCGGCGAACATGCAGGGCAAGCTCAGGGCCAGACGCAAGAGCGTAAACGTTACGCAGAAGCGCAGGACATGCATGAGCTGGTTAAGCTGATGGAAGCCTTGGCATTGCAAATTGACGCCAAAACCAATTTGGAAGTTGAGATTGTACCGCAGGGGCTTCGGGTATTAATTAAGGACGACCAAAAGCGCGATATGTTCGCCCGAGGGAGTGCGCGGATGCATCCGCATTTTCAGCAGCTACTGGAGCGTTTAGCGGGCGCGCTTAAAGGGGTCGATAATAAACTGATTATCAGTGGACATACCGACGCCACGCCTTATCGAAACGCACAAGGTTACGATAACTGGAACCTCTCAGGTGATCGTGCATTAAGTGCACGTAATGTCATGGTAAAGGCAGGTCTTGAGAAAGGTTCAGTGCTGCAGGTCTCCGCGCAGGCGGACGTCATGCCTCTAGCCCCAGAAACGCCAGAAGATGGCGTTAACCGCCGTATTGAGCTGTTGTTATTAAGCGATCGTGCGGAGCAGTTGTATCGCGCGTTATTTGGTAATGACGGGGTGCGTGCAACGGTGACTGAAGAGGGCGCAGAACTAACCAACTCGCCGAGTTAGTTGATGTTCTTGCAATAGAGCTGTTGGGTTTGCAGGCTGTATAAACAGCCTGCACTCGGCTTCAGCTCTAACACCGAGCCTTCGTTACGGCTGTATAAGAGGTTGAACCGTAAACTGTCATCCAGCCCGTCCAATGGTCCTTGGGTTTGGCTTTTTTGAATGTCCAAAAAATAACGTTGCGAGAAGCGTGTACGTACTTTGCCTGAGGTTTCAACCTGAGTATCGCCTAGGCGAGTCATGGCATAGAAGCGATCATCGACAAACAAAATGCTGTGATAGCTGGTCAACCTAGAACCGTCGGCCAGCACATGAACGCCGATCGACTCGTAGCGTCCTTCAAGGGTAGGCGCGCGCCCTGACGCAAAACCAACGCATAGCAGTGCAACGGCTGTGCCGCCTGCAACCAGCCAGCGCTTCATTGTAGACACTCAAGCAGTAATTGATCGCTGACTTGATCAATTTGCGCAAGATGAATCGCCAAGCTATGGCTGCGTTTACCGTGAATGCAATGCACATGGTAATAACCGCCCGCATGCCCTAAGGCAACATGTCGTGCATCATTCGCAAGCTTTGCCATACGCGCTAACGTTGGTTCAATGTGGCGCCATACAGGCTCTTCTTCTTCACTTAATAAGGCAACGGTTAAGTGTTCAAGCTGTTGAACGGGGCGCTCCGTGTGAAATACGGTTAGCGCGGCAAAGCCGCTCAACATCGCTGCAAAGCTAACGGTCAGTGGCCACTTCCATGATTTACGGATAACCGGCTCTTGAATAACGGGGGTAGGCGGCAGGCTAGCACTTACGGTTGCCGGTTGTTGAAATAAAAAATCAGGATTAAATAAATAGCCGCGTCTGGGGAGCGTTTGAATAATATCGCGCTCTTTTTCGTCGCCCAGAATTTGCCTTAAGGTATAGATTTGCTGATTTAAACTGCCTTGCCCAACGACCCGTTCAGGCCATGCGTACGCGATAAGCTCTTCTCGAGAGATGACTTCGCCGGGTAGGCGTAACAAACGTTCTAACAGTTTGCTGCCAGAAAAGCCCAGTTCAATTTTAGTGTCTGCTTGGCCTTCTTTAGAGAGGCGCAATTGATGCAGGCTGGCATTGAAATGCGCCACGGTATTGCTATGGCCGGTTCGAATGGCCACAGAGGTCTTATCAGTGCTTACAAGTGCAGGACTTTGTACGGTAGTCATCAAAGTATAGGCTCTAGGCTCTAACTACTGGCCTGACGGCAGCGGACAATTGGGGCGGCATTTTGTCGTTGATACGTTTTGGAATCAAGTACGTATTTTTTCTAAGGACTTTCTGCTATGGCATGGATCAATTTTTATGCAAAAAAAAGAGGCGCTGGTCGCGCCTCTTTTTGTCTGCCAAGAATTAACCCAGCAGAGACATAACGATGTTCGGCATTTGACCGGCTTGTTTGAGCATAGAAATGCCTGATTGCATCAGCATGGATTTCTTGGTCATGTTGGCCGACTCTTTAGCGAAATCAGCATCCATGATGTTGCCGGTTGCCATTTCGGTGTTGTCTTTCATGTTGGCCAGGTTGTTGGAGGTGTGTGCCAGACGGTTGATGTTGGCACCCAGTGCTGCACGAATAGTACCGATGTCGTTCAGAGCGGTTTCAAGAACGCCGATAGCGGTAGAGGCAGCACCTGCAACAGTCAGGTCGATTGCTGCGCCTGAACCCAGAGCGGTAGTGTTGTCAGTAACGTCAATGGCTTCCATTTGGGTTTGCAGGTCAAGCTCTAAAGTTTCGTCTTCGCTTGAACCAATTTGGAAGGTTACTTGGCCTTCTAACTTACCGCCAGTCAGCAGTGCTTCGCCTGCGTACTTGGTGTTGCCTAGGATGTTAGTGATTTCAGCGTTCAGCTCTTTGTATTCAGCATTCAGAGCGGTCAGGTCATCAGCGCTGTTGGTGCCGTTAGCGGCTTGAGTGGCCAAGTCTTTCATGCGCTGAACGATGTCAGTCACTTCGTTGAAAGCACCTTCAGCGGTTTGCAGCATGCTGGTGGAGTCGCTGATGTTACGGATAGCAACGCCCATACCGCGGGTTTGTGCTTGCAGGCGGGTAGCGATTTGCAGGCCAGCGGCATCATCAGCGGCGCTGTTAATGCGCAGGCCAGTGCTTAAGCGCTGTTGGCTGGTGCTTAAGGAGGTGTTGGTTTTGTTCAGAGTGGTCTGAGTTAACAGAGCGGTGTAGTTAGTATGAATTGACAGAGCCATGTGGGTTCTCCCTTAGGTCATTGGCCAGAGCTCGTGATGAGCGTGTTAATTCACCAAGACGACGGGCTTTACATCTTTATTAAGTGCTTTTCATAAAAAAACTAAAAAAGCTGATTTTAATAAAGGCTCGTCACTTCACCTGCGCCAATAATTTTGGCTTCAATGACTTTTTCACTTTTAAGGTTACGCACGCGAATCACCTCACCTTGGGTGCCGTCGCTTAAGGCCTCACCTTGGGTGCTGGCAGTAATGCCGTGTTGGCTGGCCATGATGGTGACCTGCTGGCCCCGTCTAATTAGTGTGGCGCTTTGTGTAAGGTTGGCTGATAGAAGTTGTGATGCGCGGATGCGCCGCTTGGCTTCAAGACCGATGACTTGATCGGGCGTTGAATAAAACGCGCGCGTATTACGGGTTAAGGCAAGCTCGCCACGCTGAATGTCGTCTGCACCGATAACGCTGCCGCGTTCGAGGTTGTGAGCAGCATATATAGCAGGTGTCCATAACGTCGCTTGGGTTAACACAAGTGTCTGCCACTTGGGCTCTTTGCAGCGAAGGGTGAGTCGCTGCCTTGCGAAAACGTCAGTCAGTTCATGTTCGATGCGTGGGTTTGCGCAGCGTAAAGGGGCGTCTGGCAGCTGATGCTGGTAACTGATGCGCGTTACTGAAAGCTGCTGGCGCTTGGCTGCTTCCGTCAATTTCGGCGTTAGATACGACTCCACCACAGCTTCCCATTCGCTTGCCTGTAGGGGGAAACTGCTTAGGCACAAAATCAGTAATGCGGAAATACATTTTCCGCATTGGGTGTGTGTCGCCTTCATTGTGCTGCGGGTTTGTCGTCGATGTTTTGGGCGTAGGGTGTAAAAGATCACGCTTTTCAATGAGGTGCTCGCAAAGACTAAGTCAGGCACGAATTGTGCAGAGTGTCGGTATACCTTGCTTCAGGACTAAGAGTCATGAGTATCAGCATTGATGAAACCATTGGCGTTCACGCACGAGCGTTGTCGCTGCGTATGACGCGTAGTGAGATTCTCTCAGCCAACTTGGCTAATGAGTCAACCCCTGGTTATCAAGCAAAGGATGTTGACTTTGCCAGCGCTATGCGTCGTTTAGAAAGTGGCCCATTAACCAATCATGAGTTGATGTATCGCATTCCCATGCAGCCTTCACAAGACGGGAATACGGTAGAGCTAGGCGTTGAGCAAGCAGCATTCTCACGTAACTCCATGGACTTTCAAACAAGTCTTACGTTTTTAACGCAGAAGTTTCGCGGCTTAAAACAAGCCATTGAGGGCCGTTAGTTATGTCCTTTGATGCTATTTATCGAATTGCTGGCTCGTCGATGAACGCGCAAACCGTGCGACTGAACACAGTCGCCAGTAACTTAGCCAATATCGATACCGCCGCAACCCGTCCTGACGATGTCTATCAAGCGCGCCGCCCAGTATTCGCTGCCATTTATGAAAATGATCGGCTTACCAGTGGCACCCGTTTAAGCGGGGCAAACGTGCAGATCCTTGATGTCATTAGTGGCAATCGCGAGCCGATCCGTCGTTATGAGCCTGACAGCGAGCTGGCCGACGAAAATGGTTATGTCTATTACTCCAACATCAACCACATCGAAGAAATGACCGACATGATGTCGGCCAGTCGAAGCTTTGAAACCAGCGTGGAAGTGTTGAACCGTCTGAAAAGTATGCAGCAAAGCTTGCTGCGCTTAGGAGAAGTCTAATGTCGGTCACAGGCGTTGGTAATCAAACTCAAGAAGATTTAAGCATCGATACGGTTCGCCGTGCGGTAAACCTAAGTGATGCGGCCACCATGGAGAATAACTTTATCTCCCTGATGGTTGCGCAAATTCAAAACCAAGACCCTACCAACCCGCTCGATAGCTCTGAGTTTTTAACCCAGTACTCGGCCATGAGTCAGGTAAAGAGCATGGAGAACATGGTCAGTCTTGGGCAAAACAATTTAGTGCTGCTGGATAACCTGCAAACCCTCTCTGCCTCAAGTCTTGTAGGCCAAGAGGTCAAGGTTTCAGTCGAGCATATCGAGATCAATGAAAGTGCGGTTACCGGCAGCATTGAATTTGAGCATGCCAGCCAAAACGCAAGTTTAGTTCTCACTGACAGCCTTGGCATTACCCATGAGGTCGCGCTGGGTGCGGTTAAGCCTGGCAGCGTGCCGTTTAGTTTTGATCCCAAAGCCTATGGGTTGGTCGCCGACCGCTATCGAGTCGAGGTTAAAGCCGACAGTGGTGAGTACCCCGCTGTACAAGTGGCAGGCACCGTGGGCCGCGTACGTGTTAGCAATGAAGGACCGGTGCTTGAAGTGGCAGGAGTCGGTTCTGTGCCGTTTTATAACATCACCGAATTTGGCCAAGGCCGTAGCACGCTTTAAGTATTTTTAAGGATTATCCATGAGCTTTAACATTGCCCTGACCGGCCTTAATGCCGTTAACGACCAACTGGATGCGGTAAGTCATAACATTGCGAACGCCGGCACCACAGGTTTCAAATCTTCGCGTGCAGATTTTGGTAGCGTTTATTCGCAAACCCAAGCCATGGGTGTGGAAACCTTAGGCTTAACCCAAAGCATCAGTTTAGGTGGTTCTTTACAAAGCACCGGTCGCACACTGGACTTGGCTATTAGCGGCGCTGGTTTTTTTGTGAGCCGTACCTCAAGTGGTGATGCGGTGTATGGCCGTGCCGGTGTATTCGGCACAGATGCCAATAATTTCTTAGTGAACGCCAGTGGCCACAAGCTACAAGGCTATGGTGTGGATGCGGCGAATAACCTGCAAGTCGGTGCCGTCGGTGATTTGCAGCTCAACACCGCAAGCCTTGCCGCCCGCGCTACAGACAAAATTGGCTTTGTTGCCAACCTTGATGTTAACCAAGATGTGCCTCCTGTCACGCCGTTTGATGCCAGCAACAGTGACAGCTACAACTCTACCTATACGAGCAAAATTTATGACTCTTTAGGTAAGGAGCACACGTTGACGCAATACTTCGTCAAAGCGGATGCCAATGGTGGCGATTGGGATGTGTATTACCAGCTGAACGGTCAGCCTGTACTTGATGGTACAGGTGCTGAAAAGGTACAAAATCTGACCTTTTCAACCGGAGGCTTATTAACGGGTGCAACAAGCACTGATGTTGAAATCGCCTTAACAGGTGCTGATCCGTTAGCGATTGAAATTGACTACACCGGTACCAGCCAATTTGGTTCTGAATTTATCGTCACCACCAATACCCCGAATGGTTACGCGCCGGGTGAGCAAACTGGTATTTCCGTTGAAAAAGACGGCAAGATCTTTGCTACCTACAGCAACGGTCAG
>X137_Gaur__coassemble_88_pt1 | contig 28315 bp, 25 predicted proteins | sample X137_Gaur__metabat2_high_PE_003 | metagenome-assembled genome bin X137_Gaur
TGCACCTGCACCTGCACCTGCACCTGCACAAGATGAAGGTCTTTCTGTAGAGGCATCTTCCGTCGTCGAGGCTCACAACGCGAGTGAGGTCGTTAATAAGGGTGCAGTTGAAGCCGTAGCTGATCCCGTAGAGCCTCTAGTCGATGAAGAGCCACCACCGGGTGACTATGAAGACTACTTCGATGCCCAGAGCTCACGTTTTGAGTACGCATTTACTGAACCTGAAGCCGATACGACGCCTGAAATTGACGTAGACGCCATCACGCCGGCTACAGGGCTTGCTGCTGAGTGGCTTGAGCTATTTCCAAAATTATCACTCTCAGGATTAACGGCCAGTATTGCAGCTAACTGTACTTTGGTGAGTAGAGACGACAGCCGCTGGTTGATGCACTTGGATCCTGCACAAAGCGCGCTGTTTAATCCTACTCAGCTAAAACGCGTTAATGAGGCGCTTAATCACTATTTGGAAAGTGCGGTTAATCTTGTTATTGAGGTTCAAAAACCTGAGCAAGAAACACCTGCGCAGGCTGCGTTTCGTAAAAAAGCAGAGCGGCAAAAAGAGGCCGAGCGGGCTATTGCAGAAGACCCCATTGTGCAAACCTTTATTCAACAGTTTGGGGCGGTTATTCGTCCTGACTCCATCGAACCCATCAACTCTTAAGGAATACTCCTATGCTTAAAGGCGGTATGGCCGGTCTGATGAAACAGGCCCAGCAAATGCAAGAAAAAATGCAGAAAATGCAGGAAGAATTGGCTAATGCAGAAGTCACAGGTCAGTCAGGTGCAGGTTTGGTGAGTGTTGTGATGACAGGTCGTCATGACGTCAAACGCATCACCCTTGATGACAGCTTGATGCAAGAAGACAAAGAAGTCTTGGAAGACCTTATCGCCGCAGCGGTGAACGATGCAGTGCGTAAGGTTGAGCAGAACAGCCAAGATAAAATGGCAGGCATGACTGCCGGTATGCAATTGCCGCCTGGCTTTAAAATGCCTTTCTAAGCACCTTTGCAGTACAACTTGCTGAGAGTTTGCGATGAGCTTTAGCCCCCTGATTCGCCAGTTGATAGATGCTTTCCGTATTTTGCCAGGTGTGGGTCAAAAAACTGCGCAGCGTATGGCCTTGCATCTGTTGGAGCGGGACCGTGAAGGAGGCATGCGCTTATCGCAAGCACTGATGCGTTCGTTAGAGCACGTAGGTTACTGTCAACGTTGTCGCACGCTGAGTGAAGACGCGGTTTGTCAGCTCTGTGCCGATGCGCGCCGTGACGAAGATGTGTTGTGTATTGTACAAAGCCCCGTCGATGTCTATGCCATTGAGCAAACCGGCTATCGAGGCCAATATTTTGTACTCAAAGGGCATTTATCGCCTTTAGACGGTTTAGGCCCTGATGCGATCGGCATCCCCGAATTATTAGTGCGAATTAAATCGAGTGCTTTTAATGAGGTGATTTTAGCGACCAACCCTACGGTGGAGGGAGAAGCTACAGCGCATTACATTGCACAAATGCTCAAAGATCAGTCTCTTAATGTAACGCGTCTTGCTCACGGCATGCCTTTAGGTGGTGAGCTTGAGTTGGTTGACGGTGGTACATTGGCGCATGCGCTAGCCGGTCGCAAATCAGTGTTATAAAAATAACCCCAGCTAAAACTGGGGTTATTTTTCAACGCTCGTCGAGGGCGAACTGTGTCAGGCTAAAGGTCGGGATATCCATATCTATTAAGCGTTGTGAGCCGCCGAGCTCTGGAAGATCGATAATGGCTGCGGCTTCAATGACGCGGGCGCCGAGTTTGCGTGCCAATGCAGCAGCTGCAATAAGGGTTCCGCCCGTGGCAATTAGGTCATCAATCAAAAGCAGTGAATCGCCTGATGTGAGGGCGTCACTGTGCACCTCTAAAAAAGCCTCGCCATATTCAGTGCTATAGCCTTGGCTCACGACCTCGGCAGGTAACTTGCCGCGTTTGCGGAACAGCACCAGCGGTTTATTGAGTTCATAAGCAAGCACCGAGCCCAATAAGAAGCCACGGGCATCCATCGCACCAATGTGCGTACAGTCGCTTTCAACATAACGCTGCACTAAGGTATCAATCATCATGCGGTAGGCGCGTGGCGATTGAAATAGCGGGGTAATGTCGCGGAAAGTGACACCTGCTTTTGGAAAGTCAGGGACCGCGCGAATAAGCGACTTTAAGGCAAACTCATCAAAGATCATGGGTGCAGCATTCCGCAGGCAAAATAATACGAGAGTTTACCTTGCGGAATGCGATATGGCTGTACAGGTCGTCAGTCGAGACTGCCGCCTGCTAAAGCACAAAGCCCGCCAGCATCCAAAATGCGAACTTCCTTGCCTTCCGCCTCAATCAGCTCGTTTTGCTGAAAACGTGTAAATACACGCGATACCGTTTCAACTGCAAGGCCCAGATAATTGCCGATTTCATTACGCGACATAGAGAGCCGGAACTGATTGGCTGAAAAGCCGCGCGCGCGAAAACGGGCTGAGAGGTTAATTAAAAAAGTAGCAATGCGCTCATCCGCTGTTTTTTTCGACAACAGCAGCATCATCTGCTGATCATCACGAATCTCACGACTCATTAAGCGCATCACTTGGCGACGAAGTTGTGGCAGTTGCACAGAAAGCTCGTCCAAATGCTCAAAAGGGATTTCGCAGATCGATGTGGTTTCCAGTGCAATCGCTGACATGGGATACAGCTCAGCATCCATTCCAGCGAGACCAACCAACTCACTGGGTAAATGAAAGCCTGTGATCTGTTCTTCGCCGGTGTCACTTAAGCTAAAGGTTTTAAGTGCGCCCGAACGAACAGCAAACACCGAGTTAAAAGCATCGCCTTGATGAAAAAGATATTCGCCTTTTTTCAATGGCCGGCCACGTTTGACGATATTGTCCAACGCATCCATGTCTTCCATGTTCAACGACAGCGGCAAGCACAAAGAAGACAGACTGCAGTCTTTGCAGTGTGCCTGTGGTGCGGCTCGCAGCTTAATAACGTCAGACATTCTCGTACGGTCCCCAGACTAAGAAACACTTAATATCTGTAAGGTTACCTTAGAGCGAATGTGAGAACTAGCTCAGAAGCCTTTTAAAAATACATCTCAGATGATTTTTAAAAGGCTTGCCAATACTGAATTGCAATAGCTAATGGCCTTTAGCAAGGTTTTATAAAACAACCTGCGTTGTAAATTGTTACATTTTTGGATGGGCAAAGAGATTACATACAGGCCCGATCAGGCTTCTGCCGAGTTCTAAGATCCGAAGCTCTTGGTTCTCCCACATGACAATTTGCTCTTGGGCCATACGTTTTAAGGTTTGGCTAATGGATGAAAAGTACTCTTCAAAGTGAATCGCGAAGGTCTGTTCTAACGTATGAATATCAAGGCGCTGTTGGCATTGCAGTTGTTCAATAATAAACGCCCTTAGCTGATCATCTAATGTGGTCGTGAGTCCGTTCGTTTTAGGAAGATCGCGTTTACCAAGGCGTTCTTGGTATTCAGTAAGGTTTAGGGTGTTGCGTGTGTAGAGACCTTGTACATAGCTAATGGCGTTTGTGCCAAAGCCTAAAGCATCACAAGGGCTGTAGGAGCTATAGCCATTTAAATCAAAGCGCAGCTTGCCATCGTCTTGCGCCATTAACAGATCGTCATAAGCCAGAACAAAATGTTCAAGCCCTAAATGGATGTATCCCTCATTGGTTAAACGCTCAAGGCTTTGCCGACGTATCTCAAGCTGATGATTAATAGGAGGGATATCTGTGGCGATCCCCTGATAAGGACTCATCGCAGCGTTCGGTAGATAAGGTTTGAGCGTAATACGGTCTGGTGCCAGGGTCAGAATCTGGTTAAGTGTCTGGGCAAAGCTTTCAGGCGTTTGGTTGGGTAGACCGTAAGTAAGCTCAAGACTCACGCAGTTAAACTGCAAGGTGCGCGCAGCATCTATAGCAGCACGAACCTCATTCAACGTGGTTTGATGATTAATGGCTTGCTGAACAGGCTTCGCTAGGTCATGTACCCGTAACTGCAAGCGATTAAAGCCAAGCTCGCGTAACAGTCCAATGGTCGGCCAGCTCGTAAACCGTGGGTCTACTTCAATACTGTAATCACCTGCGTGCTCAAGCAGCGTGAAATGCTGTTCAAGCGCGTTCATTAACAAACGCAACTGTTGAGGAGAAAGCAGCAGTGGCGTACCGCCGCCTATATGTAAGCGCTCCACATGTTGGCGTGGGTCTAAATGCTGGCTGGTTAGGCTGATTTCTTGTGTAACGGCGTTAAGGTACTGATCGATTGAGGCTTGATCGGTGAGTACCGTGTTATGCCGTTGGCAGTGGTGGCAGCGGCTTTTGCAAAAAGGTAAATGCACATAGAGCGACAATGGCATTAACGCATCACGACTTTTGCGCAGTGCTTTTAAGGCTTCAAACGTCCCTATGGGTTTGAACTTTTCTAGTGGCGGGTAGCGAAACGCTTTGTCGGCTAACGCATAGCGTAGCTGAAGCTCGCTATCCCAGCGGGTGGCCAAAAACATAGGCGTGCATCCCTCATCAAACGGCAGGATGCAGTCTAGGGAATGCTCTAGCTCAAGGTTTTGACCTGTATCAAAAGCCTTTACTAGTGCCCCATAAGCCAATGCTGATGTGGCCCGGGCAAGGTCCATAGACCAAATAAAATCACCAGCACACCACCTGCAATTCGTACGCCTTTGTGTCGTAAGAAGAGCGTTATGCGTTGGGCGGCTAAACCTGTCACTAACAGAACAGGCAAAGTACCCAGTCCAAAGGCAAACATTAACAACATACTGTCTAAAGCGTTACCTTGGCTGGCGGCCCAAAGCAGGGTGCTATAGACCAAACCGCATGGCAACCAGCCCCATAGTGCACCGAGCAGTAACGCTTGAGGATAGGATTTAACAGGCATTAGGCGGCTCGCAAGTGGCTGAAGGAAACGCCAAAGCCCCTTGCCCAGTGCTTCGATGCGGGTCAATACATTCCACCAACCTGCAAGATAAAGACCCATCGAGATCAGCAATAATCCGGCAAGGATACGCATGATGCTGGCACCGGGACCTTGGCTTGCCGCTACACCCAAAAGGCCTATGAGTAAACCCGCTAGGCTATAGCTTAAGATACGGCCAAGGTTGTAGGTCAGCAAAAATCCGAGACGTCTGCCGCTTTTGGCAGGGACAGCAAGTGTCAGTGCGCCCATTAGCCCGCCGCACATACCCAGGCAATGCCCGCCGCCTAATAGCCCTAGAATCAGTGCTGAGGCTAACAGAGGAAGAAGGTCAGTCACGTTTAGCCTTAGCGTCTGCCTGTTCTATACCATCCAGATGAGCTGGGTCTTCGTCATCAAACAAGATGCTGTGAGCAGGACCGTCTAAATCGTCAAATTGCCCGCTATTGACCGCCCAAAAGAAACACCAAATGGCGAGGGCCACAAGGCCTATGGCGGCGGGAATCATGTAGTAAAGTGCTGCCATAACCGACTTATCTCTCTTGTGCTGATGGATGTTTTGTTAAACGCAACGCGTTAAGCACAACCAGCAGCGAGCTAACTGACATACCTAAGGCCGCCCAAAAAGGGGTGACCCAGCCTAGGGCGGCGAAGGGAATGATCAACCCATTATAAAGGGTGGCCCATGCAAGGTTTTCGATAATAATTTGACGGGTACGCTTAGCCACTGAAAACGCCTCCACCAAACTCTGCAAACGATTAGATAACAGCACAGCATCCGCAGAGGTTTTTGCCAAATCAGTCGCAGAGCCCATGGCAATGCTGATATTGGCTGCTGCCAACACAGGAACATCATTAACCCCATCGCCAATCATGAGGACCTTACGGCCCTGGGCATGCAGGTTTTTGAGTTCAGAAAGTTTGGCGTCAGGTGTGAGTCCACCTTTTGCTAAGGTAATACCCAAAGTTTTGGCGACCGTATGGACCATAGGGGAGTGGTCACCTGAGATCAACATCACCTGCCAGCCGCGGGCATGGCAGTCATCAATCAAGGCTTGGGCATCCTGACGGATTTGATCATCTAGAACGAACCACGCTATAGGCCCTTTCTCATCACCTAATAGCAGCCATTGGCCGTGGGTTTCATTACATTCAGGTACCTTGCTTTGGCTAAGAGCACAGACAAACGATGGCTGGCCGATACGCAGGCGCTTGCCATTGACCCAGCCTTCCAGCCCTAGTCCCGGCACACTGCTGACTTCATCAGCAGGTGTTGGTGCGCGCCCAAACGCTTTGGCAATGGGATGTTCGGAGCGATTTTCCAAGGCGGCGGCAAGGCTTAAGGAGGTATCTTGATCAATATCGCGCAGTATTCGGATCGCGCGTAAGGCTAAGCGGCCTTCTGTTAAGGTGCCGGTTTTATCAAAGATGACCGTATCAATTTGATTGAGCCCTTCAAGCACATGTCCACGGGTTAGGAGCAGTCCTAAGCGGTGTAGGGTGCCTGTGGCTGTGGTTAAAGCCGTGGGAGTTGCCAACGAAAGTGCGCAAGGGCAGGTTGCGACAAGTAATGACAAAACCACCCAAAAGGCGCGCTCGCTATCGATTTGCCACCAGACAACCCCAACAACAGCCGCAAGCAATAGCACAATCACTAAAAACCATTGGGCAACACGATCAGCGATTTCCGCCAGCTTGGGTTTTTCAGATTGCGCGCGCTCTAAAAGACGAACGATGGCTGACAAGCGGGTGTGCGGTCCCAGTGCTTGCACTCGGACCGTAAGCGGGCCTTCAACGTTTAATGTGCCTGCCGTGATCGAGTCGCCCCTACCTTTAGGGAGCGGCATGTATTCACCGGTTAGAAGCGATTCATCAACGCTGGAATGACCGCTGATAATGACGCCATCGGCTGGAAACTGCGCACCCGGCTCAACCAGTAGGACATCATCGACCGATAGTTCTTTGGTCAGAATTCGAACCGGCTGACCGCTTGAGTCTATACGTAGGCATGAGGGGGGTAACAGGTTAACCAGTTGGGCAGTGGCGTGCGCAGTACGCTCACGTGCGCGCTTTTCAAGGTATCTGCCCGCTAATAAAAACAGCGCGAACATCCCTGCGGCATCTAGATAAAGTTCGCCCACGCCTGTAATGGTTGTCCAAACACCTGCTAAGTAAGCACCACCAATGGCTAAAGAAACAGATACATCCATGGTTAAGTGGCGGGTGCGTATATCACGCCATGCGCCTTGGAAAAACTGCCCACAGCAGTAGAAAATAATCGGTGTGGTCAGAACCAAAGCGGTCCAACGCAAAATGGCATGCATGCCATCGGAGAGGTCAATATTAAATTCTGGCCATGTTGCCATGGTGGCCATCATGGCTTGAAACCATAAAAGACCTGCTAAACCCAGCTGTCGTAGTGCGCGTTTGTTTTCGTGATTGATACGCTCAGCCTCTTCATCAGGCTGATAGGGGTACGCGTTATAACCAATGTGGCGCAGACTTTTTAGTACTTCACTCAAAGCTAGCTGCGCTTTGTCCCAGCTTAAATGTAGGCGCTGATTCGAAAGGTTAAGTCTGGCTTCCTGTACCCCTTGCAGGGGGCGTAGGTGTTTTTCAATCAACCAACCGCATGCCGCGCAGCTAATGCCTTCAACCACCAATGTGGCTTCAGAAAGCGCGCCATTGGCAGCGACAAAGCTTTGTTGTACATCTTCACGGTCGTACAACGCGAGTTCATCTGCTAAGGCCTGAGGCATCGCCTCAGGGTTAATTGAGTGCTCGCTGCGGTGTTTGTAGTAGCTTTCAAGGCCACTTTTAACAATGGTTTCAGCCACAGCTTGGCAGCCGGGGCAACACATGGGACGTGATTCACCGAGGACAAACGCCTCGAAATGGCTGCCGGCAGCGACCGGCAGGCCACAGTGATAACAAGGCGTTAACTGGCTCATAGGGCTTCTTAGAAATTGAGTTCAGTGGTTTTGCCGCTGATTAACTCTTTTTCTTCAAAAATGCGCCATTCACGGCCGCCTTCTTCGCCTAATAGCTCAACAAAGCGTCGACCCGTAATAGGTTCTGCAAGAAGCCCTGTGTAAACACCTTCACCTTGTGGTTGCAGCACCACGCGGCGGTCTTGCTCAGGCAAAGTAGGTGAGATAAAGCTTAAAACAATCTGACGCGGTCCGCTGGCGCCAGACAGCTGCAAGCGCACCTGCCCGGTTTGCTCATTTAACTCAAAGCTTGCTTGAATATTGAGCTGCTGCGCATAGGTTTCACGCTCAAGTGAACGATTAATCCCTTTACCTGCATCGTAATAGTTACTTACCACCAAGCTGTCGGCCGTTTTGATAGAAATAATCAAAAGCGATGTGCCTAAAAACACCGACAAGCTCAATAGGCCAAGAATGAACCAGACCCAAAATTCTTTATACCAAGGTCGGGCAACAGATTGCGTAGGCATGTAAGTCCTATTAGTCATATTTTACGGGGCCAGTAAAACGGCTACTGGCTGAATTTTGAATCTCTGGGTTATCGCGTGCCTGAACTTTGAAAACGATGTCGTTAGTGCTGGTTTTTAAGTTTTTACTAGGTACAGTCAATTCAACTTGTACCGATAAAACCTCACCGGCCTCTGCTAAAACTTCACGTTTTCCATGGTACTCAAGACCCTCTAAGCCTTCGGCTTGAATCACAAATACCATGCCTTCTTGCGTTTTGTTCATCAGCTTCAGGGTATAGGCGTTTTCGACCTGACCCAGCTCATTTTTACGATACAAAACGCGGTCTTTAAGGACATCGATTTTAACAAGTGAACGAGCATTGATGGCAAAGACAAGAAGGCCAATCATCGCTAATAAGGCAATGGCATAACCAATCAGGCGTGGTCTTGCTAAATGCGTTTTTTGCCCTGACAGATTGTGTTCAGTGGTGTAGCTGATAAGGCCACGTGGGTAGTTCATTTTATCCATGATGCTATCGCATGCATCAATACACGCGGCGCACCCAATGCATTCAATTTGTAACCCATCGCGAATATCAATGCCGGTTGGGCAGACTTGCACGCACATGGTGCAGTCAATGCAATCACCTAAGCCTTGCGCTTTGTAGTCAGCGTCTTTTTTACGTGGACCGCGGCGCTCACCACGACGTGGGTCGTAAGAGACAATCAACGTGTCCTTATCGAACATCACACTTTGAAAACGCGAGTATGGGCACATGTAGATACACACCTGCTCACGCAAAAAGCCTGCGTTACCGTAGGTGGCAATGGTAAAAAACAGTACCCAGAATAAGGCCCAGCCGCTGGCTTCTAAGGTCAGCAGATCGGGAATTAAATCGCGAATAGGGGTGAAGTAGCCGACAAAGGTGACTGCGGTTAATAACGCAACGCCCAGCCAAATGGCGTGCTTTGCAGCTTTGCGCAAAAACTTACTTGCACTCATTGGTGCTTTATCAAGTTTCATGCGCTGGTTGCGATCACCTTCTGTGATCTTTTCAGCCCACATGTAAACCCACGTAAAAACGCTTTGCGGACAGGTATAGCCACACCAGACGCGGCCAGCGAACACGGTGATAAAGAACAGGCCAAAGGCGGCAATGATTAAAATGCTGGAAAGCAGAATAAAGTCTTGGGGCCAGAATGTGGCGCCAAAGATATAGAACTTGCGCTCCGGTAGATTCCACCAGACCGCTTGGCGATCGCCCCAGTTTAGCCAGACAGTGCCAAAGTACAAAAGAAAGAGAAGGGCTCCGCCACCTAAGCGTAGGTTGCGGAACAGGCCTGTAAAGGCGCGGGTGTAGATTTTTTCACGACTGGCGTAGAGATCAACAGTCACTACATCAGGCTGAGCAGAAGGGGTGACATCTTTTACCGGAATCTTATCAGTCATCAGGACAGTACCAAGACGGTTAAATGTTGCCTCCGCCAGTGCATGCTGACAGAAGTCAATTCATCACAGCCTATGGTACGCCTGATTGGCTGACTCGGGGTGCGACAGGCAGTCGCGCTCCCGAGTCAGTTGGGGTTATTGCTCTTGCTTGGGTGAATTCGACAGGCTGTAAACGTAAGCCGCCAGCAGGCGTACTTTGTCAGCACCTAAGAATTCATTTTGTGCAGGCATTTGACCCGAACGACCATAACGGATGCTTTGCATCAGATCAGAATAGTCGCTGCCGTAGATAAAGGCGGCAGGTTTAGTCAGATTAGGAGCACCTAACATGGCCATACCGGTGCCGTCTGCACCATGGCAAGCAAAGCAAGTGCTTTCAAACACTTTCTTACCAGCCGCTACATCAGCAGTGATTTCTGGATCCAGCTCACGGCCACCTAAGGTGTACACGTACGCTGCAACGTTGCGCACGCCTTCTTCACCAATGATCGGACCTTGTGGCGGCATAATGCCGTGGCGGCCCATGGCGATCGATTGCTCGATCTGCTGAGCAGTACCGCCCCAACGCCATTCATCGTCAGTCAGGTTAGGGAAGCCGTAGGCGCCCTTAGCGCTGGTACCGTGACAAATTGAGCAGTAAGACGCGAACAGACGGTTACCCATCTTCAGCGCTTGCTCATCTTTGGCAATGTCTTCAACCGACATGTCAGCATATTTGGCAAAGATAGGGCCATACAGCTTATCAGCTGCTGCCATTTCTTTTTCCCACTGACGTGCGCCAGTCCAACCGGTGTTACGGGTTTCGCCGTTTGCGATCTCAGTTACCGATTTAAACTCGGTCTTGGTCTCAGCATCAACGTAGTCGTAACCTGGCAGGATACCTTTCCAGTTACCCATACCTGGGTACAGTACTAAGTAGCCGATAGAGAAAATGAAGGTGGCTACGAACAGCATGAACCACCACTTTGGCAGTGGGTTGTCATACTCTTCGATACCGTCGTAGCTATGGCCTGTGGTCTGGTCGCCCGCGCCTGGACGCTCGCCCTTACGGGTAGCGAACAGAATCCACGCCAATACAATCAGCGTAAATGCGACCAGTATTGATACATACCAACTCCAGAATGTAGTCATTCTGTCTTACTCCTAGAAGCGTGCTCGTCGCGCGATTCGGATACCGGCTTATCGTCGGCAAAGGGCAAGTTTGCAGCGTCGTCAAAGCTACTCTTACGCTTACTGCTGTATGCATACAGCACGACGCCGATGAAAGCGATGAAAACGATGACGGTGCCTGCACCGCGAATAAATCCGATATCCATCATTGCGTTACCGTTTGTTCTTGATTGAGGTGCCCAGAACTTGCAGATAGGCGACCATCGCGTCCATCTCAGTTTTGCCCTTCACAGCATCTTTAGCACCGGCAATGTCTTCGTCGGTGTAAGGAACGCCCAAGGCACGCAGCGCACGCATCTTGTCAGCAGTGTGCTTACCATCAAGCACGTTCTCAACCAGCCATGGGTAGGCAGGCATTTTTGACTCAGGAACTACGTTACGTGGATTGTACAGGTGAGCACGCTGCCAATCGTCTGAGTAACGGCCGCCCACGCGAGCAAGGTCTGGACCGCGACGGTTAGAGCCCCACAGGAATGGATGGTCATACACGCTTTCACCGGCTACCGAGTAGTGACCGTAACGCTCTGTTTCAGCACGGAACGGACGAATCATCTGGGTATGGCAGCCTACGCAACCTTCTTTGATATACAGGTCACGGCCTTCTAACTGCAGGGCAGTGTAAGGCTTCATGCCTTCAACCGGCTCGTTAACCACGTCTTGGAAGAACAGTGGCACGATCTGGGTCAAGCCGCCTAAGCTGACGGCGATAATCATGAAGATGGTGAGAAGACCAATATTCTTCTCGACGATTTCATGGTTCTTCATTAGTGGGCTCCTTGAACCGAGAACTTCTCGGCGGCAGCGATTTCTTCAGGCTTAGAAGCGCGAACGGTACGCCAGGTGTTGTAAGCCATCAGGAGCATACCGGTGACGAAGAAGGCACCGCCCAGAGCGCGGACCATAAAGCCTAAATGGCTGGCTTCTAAGGCTTCAACGAAGGAGTAGGTCAGGGTGCCGTCAGTGTTCACTGCGCGCCACATCAAACCTTGAGTAATACCGTTAACCCACATCGAGCAGATGTACAGAACAGTACCGATTGTCGCTAACCAGAAGTGAGCGTTGATCAGGCCAATGCTGTGCATTTGTGGACGTGCGAATACTTTTGGAATCAGGTGATACAGCGAGCCGATCGAGATCATCGCAACCCAACCTAACGCACCTGCGTGTACGTGACCGATTGTCCAGTCAGTGTAGTGCGACAAGGCGTTTACGGTTTTGATTGCCATCATCGGACCTTCGAAGGTCGACATGCCGTAGAAGGCCAGCGAAACAACCAAGAAACGCAAGATAGGGTCGGTACGCAGTTTGTGCCATGCACCTGACAGGGTCATCATACCGTTGATCATACCACCCCAGCTTGGTGCTAAGAGGATGATCGACATCACCATGCCTAAAGACTGAGCCCAGTCTGGCAATGCGGTGTAGTGCAAGTGGTGTGGGCCTGCCCAAATGTACAGAGTGATCAGTGCCCAGAAGTGCACGATCGACAGACGATAGGAATAAACAGGACGCTCTGCTTGCTTAGGTACGAAGTAGTACATCATGCCCAAGAAGCCGGTGGTTAGGAAGAAACCTACCGCGTTGTGGCCGTACCACCATTGGATCATGGCATCGGTTGCGCCAGAGTAAATGGAGTAAGACTTCCATAGGCTAACCGGGATTTCTAAGTTATTGACGATGTGCAGCATCGCAGTAACCAGAATGAAAGCGCCGAAGAACCAGTTACCGACGTAAATGTGTTTAACCTTACGCTTCATGATGGTGCCAAAGAACACCAGCGCATAGGTAATCCACACAATGCCGAGCAGAATATCGATTGGCCACTCAAGCTCAGCGTACTCTTTAGAAGAGGTAAAGCCCTGAGGCAAAGTGATAATGGCCAGGACGATAACGGCTTGCCAACCCCAGAAGGTGAAAGCAGCAAGACCGTCTGAAATCAGACGCGCTTGGCAAGTACGCTGTACGACGTAGTAAGACGTCGCAAACAGAGCGCATCCGCCGAAGGCGAAGATAACAGCGTTGGTGTGAAGCGGGCGCAGACGGCCAAAGCTTGTCCACGGTAGGTCAAAGTTCAGCCCAGGCCACACTAATTGTGCGGCGATGAACACACCTAGACCCATCCCAATGATCCCCCAGACCACCGTCATAATGGCGAACTGGCGAACCACCTTATAGTTATAAGCAGTCTGACTGATTGCTGTACTCATTTTTGGGGTTCCACGGTTAGAGACACACAAGGCGAAAAACGGCGGCAAGTATGGAGAAACCCCCTGCCCAATGCAACGACAGTAGACGCTATCATCAGCAGGAATAACGCGCTCTGGACCTAGTATGGGCAGGTTAGATGGCAAAGTAAGCCAAAGGTATTTTCCGTCTAACAAAGGGATTCACTAAGGGTTAGCAAAGTTCAAGTTTTGCCAAAGGGCCACTAGAGTCGGTTTTGGTTCACAAAAAATATGTGAATTGACTGCGACATTGCGCCGCATTCACTACGACTAAAGGGGAGGAGGCTGGCGGTAAAATGTTACCGCCAGATAATTGAGTGAATTTATAGGGTATTAGGTAGCTAAGTTACTTTCGACTCAAGCTATAAATGTAGGCGGCTAAGACATGCACCTTGTCAGGGCCTAAATATTGGGCCTGAGCAGGCATATGTCCGGTACGACCATAGCGTATGGTTTGCTCAAGCGCCGAAAGCTCATGGCCGTAGATCCATCCGGCGGGCTGATTTAAAGCGGGGGCTCCTAACGCTGGCATCCCTTCGCCTTGCGCGCCGTGGCAGGCGGCACAGTTTTGCGTGTAAACCTGCGCGCCTTGAGCAATGTCCGCTGCGGTTTCAGTCGGAAGCTGTGCCAGCTCTTGACGCACGAAGGCTGCTACGTTTTTAACTCCAGACTCACCTATAACCGATCCCCAACCCGGCATAATGCCGGTGCGGCCGTGTTCGATACTGGCTTTGATGTCTTCAGGTTCACCTCCCCATCGCCAATGGGTGTCCGTTAAATTAGGAAAACCCGGTGTCCCTTTGGCATTGGTCGCATGGCAGACGCTGCAATAGGTGACAAACAAGCGTCCGCCCACTTTCATGGCCTGTTCATCGTTAGCCAGTGCTACCAGTGGTTGTTGTGCGTAAGCGGTAAAGATAGGGTCGTATTGAAGGCGAGCCTGCTCCATTTCCCGTTCCCACTGCTTGACCTGCGTCCAGCCGCCTGTGCGCGAACTATCAGAAAGATGACGCTCAGAATGAAAAGGTGTTTGGGTATCGTTATTAACGTAGGTATAGCCAGGCAATAAACCTTTCCAGTTGCCAAGACCTGGATAGAGCGCAAGATAGGCGGCACCAAAGACAATGGTGCCTATAAAGAGCATGAACCACCATTTAGGCAATGGGTTGTCATATTCCTCAATGCCGTCAAAGCTGTGCCCCATGGTTTTATTAGCGCCATCTGGGGTTTCACCTTTGCGCGTGGCAAAGATCAACCACAACAGTGCAACGAGGCTACCGAGGGTCAGTATGCTGATATACCCACTCCAGAAACTGCTCATAGATATGACTCCTTATAACAAGCAGCAGTCTCCTGCTGCCTTATGATCGTTAGCGCTTGCTGGAGACGGCTGTGCCTAGCACTTGTAAGTACGCAACCAATGCATCCATTTCGGTTTTGCCTTTTACCTGTGCTTGAGCGCTGTTAATGTCATCCTCGGTGTAAGGCACGCCTAAAGTGCGCAGAGCGCGCATCTTGTTAGCGGTGTGTTTACCATCGAGGATGTTCTCTACAAGCCATGGGTAGGCTGGCATTTTGGATTCAGGCACTACATTGCGTGGGTTGTAGAGATGCGCCCTTTGCCAATCATCCGAGTAACGACGCCCTACGCGGGCTAGATCAGGACCGGTTCGCTTAGAGCCCCATAAGAAGGGGTGATCCCAGACACTTTCACCTGCCACTGAATAATGGCCATAGCGTTCTGTTTCTGCGCGAAACGGACGGATCATCTGTGAGTGACAGCTTACGCAGCCTTCTTTGATGTAAATATCACGCCCTTCAAGCTCAAGTGCGGTGTAAGGCTTCATGCCCTCTACCGGCTCGTTGACGACGTCTTGGAAGAACAGCGGGACGATTTGAGTAAGCCCTCCAATCATCACCGCCAACACCATAAAAATGCTTAAAAGCCCAATGTTTTTCTCGAGAATTTCATGATTTTTCATGCGTGAGCTCCTTCAACAGAATACTCAGCACTGGCAGCACGCGCTTCTTTGCTAGAACCTTGAATGGTGCGCCAAGTGTTATAGGCCATTAGGAACATACCGGCTAAGAAAATCGCGCCTCCGATAAGGCGCACCACAAACCCTAAATGACTGGCTTCAAGGGCCTCGACAAAGGAATAGGTGAGGGTGCCGTCAGTGTTCACGGCGCGCCACATCAAGCCTTGGGTAATGCCGTTAACCCACATCGAGCAGATGTAAAGTACGGTGCCAATCGTTGATAACCAAAAATGCGTATTGATCAGCGCGACGCTATGCATCTGGGCGCGTCCAAACACCTTTGGAATTAAGTGATAGAGCGAGCCGATCGAGATCATTGCCACCCAGCCCAGCGCACCTGCGTGCACATGGCCAATGGTCCAGTCGGTGTAGTGGGAGAGCGCGTTGACGGTTTTGATGGACATCATGGGCCCTTCAAAGGTGCTCATGCCATAGAAGGCCAGTGAGACCACCAAAAAGCGCAAGATTGGATCAGAGCGCAGTTTGTGCCATGCACCTGACAGGGTCATCATGCCGTTAATCATGCCGCCCCAGCTGGGCGCTAAGAGGATGATCGACATCACCATACCTAAAGACTGTGCCCAGTCTGGCAGGGCGGTGTAATGCAAATGATGGGGACCTGCCCAAATGTACAGGGTGATCAGTGCCCAAAAGTGCACGATCGATAGGCGATACGAGTAAACAGGACGTTCTGCTTGCTTAGGCACGAAGTAATACATCATGCCCAAAAAGGCGGTGGTTAAGAAAAAGCCCACAGCATTATGTCCGTACCACCACTGGATCATGGCGTCGGTTGCGCCAGAGTACAGTGAGTAAGACTTGTTCCAAGCAACAGGGATTTCTAGATTGTTGACGATATGCAGCATCGCCACCACTAAGATAAAGGCTGCGAAAAACCAGTTGCCTACGTACAAATGCTTAACGCGGCGCTTGATTAAGGTGCCAAAAAACACAATCCCATATGACACCCATACCACTGCGATTAAAATATCAATTGGCCATTCAAGCTCGGCATACTCTTTAGACGTGGTAATGCCCAGTGGTAGCGTAATAGCTGCTAACACAATGACCAGTTGCCAGCCCCAAAAGGTGAAGGCAGCAAGCTTTGGCGCAAACAGTGTGGTTTGACAGGTACGCTGTACCGAGTAATAAGAGGTTGCGAACAAGGCGCAGCCGCCGAATGCAAAAATCACCGCATTGGTATGTAGCGGTCGTAAACGACCGAAGCTCAGCCAAGGTAAGTCAAAGTTAAGTTGCGGCCAAGCAAGCTGGGCTGCAATAAAAACGCCTACAAACATCCCCACGATGCCCCAAATCACCGTCATAACGGCAAATTGGCGCACCACCTTATAGTTGTAGGCGGCACGGGTTGAAGTGTTCATGTATGGGTTCCCATCCACGGTTTATTGGCAGAATTTTTAAAAGCAAGGTGAGCATGAACACAGAGATCAAAGACGGCATTGACACTGATCAATGCGTAACACAGGGGGCGATTGCCCCGTTGAGACTGTGGAATAGGGTCGACAAAAGCATCGCCACAGTGATTTTTGCCCACGGCGCTGGCGCGCCAATGGACAGTGACTTTATGCAAGAAATGGCAGAATTGCTGGCTAAACAAGGGCTTAGCGTTGTCCGCTTTGAGTTTCCCTACATGGCTGAAAGACGTGCTACAGGTAAGAAACGCCCCCCTAACGTACAGAAGGTATTGCTCGAAACATGGCGTGAAGAAGTAGCGCTTCTGCGGCAACAGGTCGCGGGCCCGATCGTCTTGGCGGGTAAATCTATGGGGGGGAGGATGGCAAGTTTGCTGGCCGATGAGCTAAACGCCAGTGCACTGGTGTGTTTAGGTTATCCGTTTTATGCAGCGGGTAAGCCTGAAAAGCCTCGCGTTGAGCATCTAGCAACGCTGCAAACACCCACGCTGGTGGTTCAAGGGGAGCGGGATGCGCTAGGCAATCGACTTGCAGTTGAGGGTTACACACTCTCGCCTGCAATCGAGGTGCATTGGATCAAGACGGCTGATCATGATCTTAAACCGCTTAAAAGTAGCGGTTTACGTCACGACGAGGCTTTGCAGGCTGCGGCCAATGCTGTTGGGGGCTTTGTTCGGCAAACGCTTGGGGTGTAAAAAAGGCCGGCTAGGCCGGCCTTTTTATTAAGTGTGGTTGAACCTTTCAACCAAAGCATACTGCTCATGCACGGTAGATTTAAGACTCTCACTTAAATGCGCTGTTTTTTGCGCATCCGAAGCCGTTTTGTCGGCAAGCTGAGCGATGTTGGTGATGTTGCGACTGATCTCTTCAGAAACGGCCGATTGCTCTTCAGTGGCCGAGGCGATCTGCTGCGCCATGTCAGCCACACGATCCATCGCGCTACTGATCCCTGCCAAGGCTTCGTCTGCCAAGAGTACTTTAGTCACGCCTTCTTCTGCTTGACGATGACCTTCTTCGGTGGTCAGTACCGCGTTTTGCGCCTGAGACTGAAGTTTTTCAATCAGCTGATGAATCTGGCCTGTGGCATCGGTGGTGCGTTTAGCGAGTTGACGGACTTCATCGGCTACCACAGCAAAGCCGCGGCCGCTTTCACCTGCACGCGCTGCTTCAATAGCGGCGTTAAGTGCCAGTAAGTTGGTTTGGTCGGCAATGCTTTTGATCACATCAACAACGCTGCCAATTTCTTGGCTGTCCTGCGCTAGTTGTTGCACGGCTGCACCGGTTTCACCCACAGCTACCGATAACTTTTCAATAGCCGTACGGGTTTGCGCAGTGATCGCTCGCCCTTGACCTAATAGCTGAGTCGCGTTGGCGGTGGCGTCTGCCGTATGCATGACATTAGCGGCGACTTCTTGCGTGGTTGCAGCCATTTCATTGATCGCTGTGGCTATCAAGTCAGTCTCTTGACGCTGGCGCTCAAGACCTATGGAACTGCCTTGGGCTAGGGCGTCGGCCTCAGCGGCTTGGAGACCCAGTTGGTGCGCGCTGTCTTGGACGCGCGTTAAGCAGGTATGTAGATGCGCATCGTGAGCGATCAATGTCATCTCAATACGGGCGTTTAGGCCGCGGCTATCGGTGTACATCTGCGAAATCAACGGTGAAGATGTGGCGCGGCGTGTAATGCTTTCAAGTTTCAAAAGACCACGGTTTTGAAATTGTACGCCTGCAAAACTTAAAGGCACGGCTATAGCTGCCGTTAACAGCGCTCCCCAGGCATTCCCTATAAACGCGCCGACAGCAAACCCTAAAAGAGCCACTGCAACGACAGGAAGGCCCTTGATCAATAAAGGCAGTAGTGTGTTGCTAGCTGGTACTGCACTTTTGCCTGCAGCTATACGTGCGTACAGGCTTTTGGCGCGGCGCACTTGGTCGGCAGTCGGCTTGATGCGCACTGACTCATAGCCAATGATTTTGCAATGGCTATCGACAATGGGCGTAACGTAGGCGTTAACCCAATAGTGGTCGCCATTTTTACGACGGTTTTTAACGATGCCCATCCAAGGCTGACCGCTCTTTAGGGTCTGCCACATATGTTCGAACACGGCAGAGGGCACGTCAGGATGACGTACAAGGTTATGGGGTGAGCCCAAAAGTTCTTCTGGGCTAAAGCCGCTCACCTCAATAAACGCTTGGTTGCAATAGGTGATCTGGCCTTTAAGGTCGGTGGTGGAAATCAGGCGCTGACCTTCAGTTAATTGCAACTCGACTTGGCTGACCGGCTGGTTATTTCTCATAACTGATTAGGCTCTAGGCAGTAAACACTTAGACATTAGTTCCATATCCTAACGCGTTGCTGTGCACTTCTGATATGGCATTAGTTAATTTACTGAAAATTGGCGTGTGATTTTTGGCGCGTTAAGCGTTCTAGACTATGGGGCTAACGATTACCAGGGAGTGATAAAGGCAATTTAAGCACTCTTTAGGCCTTATCCGTTAGTGTCTAGCGCAAGGTGAGTGAGTTCTCTCAGCGCTTTAGCGAAGCGATTTTTACCAAGCGCGCTATCATAGGTTTTTTGCAAGGCTCGCATTAGGAGAGGTGAATGAGTTTTGATGTGCACTGCACGGTAGACGCATTGTTAGATGCAACCGGTTTACATTGTCCTGAGCCTGTGATGATGCTCCACAATAAGGTGCGGGATATGGACGGCGGGCAGTTGCTTAAAGTTATTGCAACAGACCCATCGACCCAACGAGACATCCCCAAGTTCTGCGTTTTTTTAGGACATGGGCTTGAGCATCAAGCTGAACAAGAAGGCACCTATCTATACTGGATTCGTAAGAAAAGCGCATAACTGCGCATAGAGCAGGCTCTTCTGCCCCTTAGAACAACAATAAAGGTAAGGGATTATGTCGGTACTTTATCCTGTCAGCGCGCAAGCGGCGCGCCATACGCACACCACCGCACAGGCCTATGAAGCGCTTTATCAACAATCACTAAACGAGCCAGAAGCATTCTGGCGTGAGCAAGCATTGCGGGTAAGCTGGCTAAAGCCATTTAGCATCGTAAAAGAAACCTGTTTTAGCGCACCTAATGTCTCTATTAAGTGGTTCAGTGATGGAGTGTTGAACGTATCGGCTAATTGCCTTGATCGCCACCTACCAGCAAGGGCAAACGATACAGCGATTATTTGGGAAGGAGACGATCCAAGGGACAGTACGAAACTGAGCTATCAAGAGCTTTATGAGGCTGTGTGCCGTATGGCGAACGGACTTAAGTCTTTAGGCGTTAAGAAAGGAGATGTCGTTACCCTTTATATGCCAATGGTGCCGGAAGCGGCTATCGCGATGTTGGCGTGTACGCGTATTGGCGCAATTCATTCTGTCGTGTTTGGTGGTTTCTCGCCTGAGGCACTCGCCGGGCGTATTGCCGATTGCCAGTCCAAATGGGTAATTACCGCAGAACAAACCCATCGTGGTGGTAAGCGCATTGCGCTGAAAACTAACGTTGATAAAGCCTTAGCACGGCCCGAGACATGCTGTGTTGCAAAGGTGGTTGTGGTTGCCAGCCACTCAAGCGAGGCTGTTTGGCACCCGCGCGATGTGGTGTATCAGGAGTTAGTCGCCAACGCCTCTATTGATTGCCCGCCAGAGCCTATGGGATCAGAAGATCCACTGTTTATTCTTTACACCTCAGGGTCAACCGGTAAGCCTAAAGGCATTTTGCATACCACAGGCGGTTATTTGGTGTATGCAGCATTAACTCATGAGCGCGTATTTGACTATCGCCAAGGGGAAATCTATTGGTGTACGGCGGATGTGGGTTGGGTAACGGGGCACACCTATGGAATTTACGGGCCTTTAGCTAACGGTGCGACCACCTTAATGTTTGAAGGCGTGCCGAATTACCCGGATGTTCGCCGCTTTGCGCAAGTCGTTGAAAAGCACTGCGTCAATATTCTCTATACCGCGCCTACGGCCATCCGTGCCTTAATGGCAGAAGGTGATAAGGCTGTACAGGGTGTGGACTTATCGAGCCTTCGGCTTTTGGGTTCAGTCGGTGAGCCGATTAACCCAGAGGCTTGGCAGTGGTATTACAAACACTTTGGCCAAGAGCGTTGCGCGATTGTTGATACCTGGTGGCAAACTGAGACCGGCGGCTGCTTAATGACGCCATTGCCGGGTGCGCATCCGATGAAGCCCGGCGCTGCGGCTAAACCTTTTTTTGGGGTTAAACCTGCGTTGGTCGATAACGAAGGGCACATCATCGAAGGTGCGGGTGAAGGAAATTTAGTGATCTTGGATTCTTGGCCGGGGCAGGCGCGCAGTATTTATGGTGACCATAACCGCTTTATGGAAACCTATTTTCATACCTTTAAAGGTATGTATTTCACTGGCGACGGCGCCCGACGTGATCAAGACGGAGACTACTGGATTACCGGTCGGGTCGATGATGTGCTGAATGTCTCAGGCCATAGGATGGGCACCGCGGAAATTGAAAGCGCGTTAGTGGCCCATGCTCATGTAGCAGAAGCCGCTGTTGTCGGCGTGCCGCACGAGATTAAAGGGCAGGGCATTTATGCTTATGTGACGTTAAATGCAGGCGTTGAACCCTCGACTGATTTGCTCGCAGAGCTTAAAACATGGGTGCGTCAGGAAATTGGGGCAATTGCCGTTCCTGATGTTGTGCAATGGGCGCCGGGCTTACCCAAAACCCGCTCGGGTAAAATCATGCGCCGGATTTTGCGCAAAATCGCTGAAAACGATTATGCCGCTTTAGGAGACACCTCGACCTTAGCTGACCCAAGCGTTGTTGATGAGCTTATACAAACCCATCAACGTCTTCATGCTAACCCTTAAGCGCATTTCCCTTTAACGGGACTTTGCCTGACCCCATTGCAGGTTTACACTGCACAGCACAGGCTTTGGCCTGCGCCATTTCTGCCCGGCTTAATGCCGGGCATTTGTTTTAAGTCCCTTTCCGGCAGGAGTGCCACGATGTCCGTTGAATCCACTGCGGTGCAGCGCGCCGACTTTGATCAATTTTTGGTCCCAACCTATGCTCCAGCGCCTTTTATACCTGTGCGTGGCGAAGGTTCTCGTGTATGGGATCAGGCGGGTCGTGAGCTGATTGATTTAGCCGGTGGCATTGCAGTCAACGCGTTAGGTCATGCCCATCCTGCGCTGGTTAGCGCATTGACCGAGCAGGCCAATGCGTTTTGGCATGTATCAAACCTCTACACCAACGAGCCGGCACTGCGTTTAGCGCGTCAACTGACGGATGCAACCTTTGCTGATCGTGCGTTTTTCTGTAACTCAGGCGCTGAAGCCAACGAAGCGGCGTTTAAATTGGCGCGCCGTTACGCCCACGATAACTTTGGTCCTGAAAAGTACGAAATCATCTCGGCTGTTAATAGCTTTCATGGCCGTACCTTCTTCACCGTAAGCGTTGCTGGCCAACCTAAGTATTCAGAGGGTTTTGGTCCGCGCCCTGAAGGTATTACCCATGTGCCGTTCAATGATTTAGCGGCGCTTGAAGCTGCGATCAGTGAAAAAACCTGCGCCGTGGTACTTGAGCCTATCCAAGGCGAAAGCGGTATTCTGCCGGCCGATCAAGCCTATTTAGAAGGCGTACGTGCACTGTGTGATAAGTACCACGCGCTCTTAGTTTTTGATGAAGTGCAAACAGGCGTAGGCCGTACCGGTGAGCTGTACGCCTACCAGCTCTATGGCGTGACGCCAGATATCTTATCCAGTGCCAAAGGTTTAGGCGGCGGCTTCCCGATTGGCGCCATCTTAACCACAGAAAAAGTGGCTAAAAGCTTTGGTGTTGGCGTACACGGCACGACTTTCGGCGGTAACCCATTAGCATGTGCTGTGGCTTCTAAAGTCGTTGAAATCGTCAACGATCGTGCGCTTTTGGATGCTGTTAAAAAACGTTTCACTCAGTTTGCAGATGCCTTAACGCAAATGGGCGAGCGTTATGGGGTCTTTAGTCATGTGCGTGGCGCAGGCTTGTTGATTGGTGCTGTCACCAGCGAAGCATGGGCGGGTAAAGCTGGCGAGATTCGCGCAGCAGCCGAAGCGCATGATGTCATGGTATTGGTGGCCGGTTCTGATGTGGTGCGTTTTGCCCCAAGTCTTTTGATCACTGATGAAGAAATGCAGGAAGGTTTGGCGCGTTTTGAGCGGGCTCTGGCCTCTTTAGCTGTCTAAGCTGCAAGTATTGCCCTGAAATCTGAGCAGAATTTTACGAGGAAACGATCATGAGCAAAGCGCTCCAACTGGTACTTGAAGACACCGATGGAACCCAACTTGAAACCTCCTGCACGCGTTTTGCCGTTATGTGGCAAGGCAAAGAAGTGTGGATTCAACAAGTCGGGAACAACCAATTAATGATTGGTGTTGATGTTGAAGAGGGCGACACCGAGTACGCGAATTTGCTGTTACGCCCCTTGGCCACCAACTTGGTCAGCCTAGAGCTTGAGATGGAGCCTGCTGACCTTGGCGACGATGAACATGTACATGGTCCTGATTGTGATCACGATCACTGATACTATGTGCACGCCTAAATGCACTTTGTCAGTGCATTTAGGTGCTCTAAGCGTATTTAAAAGCAAAAAAAGAAACTTTTAATTGCTTTGATAGCTTTTGCGAAGCGGGGCTGCCCTGTCCTGCGACCTAGAAGGCCTATATAATCGCGCATTTAGTTTGTTGCGTGGCGCGCGTTGCCGTTCTGGATGAGCCCATTGCTGTGGTTATCGCCTTGAATATTTAGGCGCCCATTTAGGTCAGGCTATTACCTTACTTCGCCCCAATGCTGTGATTGTCGAGTCTGGCTGCAGAATCCGAGAGAGTTGAATGAAAAGCGCAGAAATCCGTGAAGCCTTCCTCCGCTTCTTCGAAGAGAAGGGGCATGCCCGTGTGGCCTCCAGCTCGCTGATCCCGGCGAATGATCCAACCCTGCTGTTTACCAACGCAGGTATGAATCAATTTAAAGACTGCTTTTTAGGTCTGGAAAAGCGCGCTTATACCCGTGCTACCAGCAGCCAGAAATGTGTTCGTGCAGGCGGTAAGCACAACGATTTAGAAAACGTAGGCTACACCGCACGCCACCACACCTTCTTCGAAATGCTGGGTAACTTCAGCTTCGGTGATTATTTCAAGCGTGATGCCATCACCTACGCATGGGAGTTTCTAACCAGCGAAAAATGGTTGAACCTGCCTAAAGAAAAACTGTGGGTCACCGTTTATGCAACCGACGATGAAGCCTATGACATCTGGACTCAAGAAGTGGGTGTCCCAGCTGAACGTATGGTGCGTATCGGTGATAACAAAGGCGCGCCCTACGCTTCGGATAACTTCTGGGCGATGGGTGATACCGGCCCTTGCGGTCCTTGCACCGAGATTTTCTTCGATCATGGCGAGCACATCTGGGGCGGCCCACCCGGCAGCGCTGAAGAAGATGGCGATCGCTATATCGAAATCTGGAACAACGTGTTTATGCAGTTCAATCGTACTGCCGACGGTGTACTGCACCCGCTGCCAGCGCCAAGCGTTGATACCGGTATGGGCCTTGAACGCATTAGCGCGGTCATGCAGCACGTCAACTCCAACTATGAAATTGACCTGTTCCAGAGCCTTTTAAATGCGGCGGCAAAAGCCATTGGTTGTGAAAACCAAGGTCAAGCTTCGTTAAAAGTTGTGGCGGACCATATCCGTTCCTGCAGCTTCTTGGTTGCCGATGGCGTAACGCCTTCGAACGAGGGTCGTGGCTATGTACTGCGCCGCATCATTCGCCGCGCCTGCCGTCACGGTAACAAGTTAGGTGCAAAAGGCAGCTTCTTCTATCAAATCGTGGCTGCGCTCGTAGCTGAGATGGGTGATGCATTCCCTGAGCTTAAAGCTCAGCAGGCGCAGATCGAGCGCGTGCTAAAAGCTGAAGAAGAGCAGTTTGCCAAAACGCTTGAACAAGGTTTGAAAATCCTTGAGCAAGATCTGGCTGAACTCAAAGGCCAAGTGATTCCAGGTGATGTAGTCTTCAAACTGTACGACACCTACGGTTTTCCAGTGGATTTGACCGCTGACATCGCCCGTGAGCGTGATCTGACCGTGGATGAAGCAGGCTTTGAGCGCGAGATGGAAGCGCAGCGTGAGCGCGCCCGTTCAGCAAGCTCCTTTGGTCTTGATTACAACAGCTTGGTTAAAGTTGATACCGACACGGCTTTCCAAGGCTATACCGGCACGCAAGGCCAGGGCGCTGTGGTTGCTCTGTTTAAAGACGGTCAAGCGGTAGATAGCTTAAATGCCGGTGAAGAAGGGGTGATCGTTCTCGATCAAACGCCGTTCTACGCCGAATCCGGCGGTCAAGTCGGTGATTGTGGCTTTTTAAGTGCTGAGGGTACGCGTTTTGATGTGCGCGATACCACCAAAGCTGGTGGTGCATATCTGCACCACGGTGTCATCACTTCTGGTAGCCTTAAAATCGGTCAAAACGTGACGGCTGAGGTTGATGCCTCGGTTCGTCAGGCAACTGCTCTAAACCATTCGGCAACTCACTTACTGCACGCGGCGCTGCGCCAAGTGTTGGGTGAGCACGTTCAGCAAAAAGGTTCGTTGGTCAATAGTCAGCGCTTGCGTTTTGACTTTAGCCACTTTGAAGCGATCAAGCCTGAGCAAATTGCTGCGTTAGAAGAGCTGGTCAACACGCAGATTCGCCAAAACAGCGAAGTCGAAACCGTTGAAACCGACATTGAGACCGCTAAAGCGAAAGGCGCCATGGCGCTCTTCGGTGAGAAGTACGGCGATCAAGTCCGCGTGCTGACGATGGGCGGCGGCTTCTCGGTTGAGCTGTGTGGTGGTATCCATGCCAAGCGCACTGGCGATATTGGCCTGTTCAAAATCATTACCGAAGGCGGTGTGGCTTCAGGTGTGCGCCGTATTGAGGCGGTGACTGGTGCACAAGCGTTAGCATGGCTCAATGGCGCTGAAGAGCGCTTAAAAGAAGCGGCAAGCTTGGTTAAAGCCACTCGCGATAACGTGATTGATAAGTTAAGTGCTCTGGTTGAACGTAATCGTCAGCTGGAAAAAGAGCTTGAGCAATTAAAAGCTAAAGCGGCCAGTGCTGCCGGTAGCGACCTTGCTGCTAATGCGGTTGAGGTTAAAGGCGCTAAGGTGCTCTCTGCGCGTTTAGACGGCCTAGATGGCAAGGCGCTTTTAGCGTTGGTGGATCAGCTTAAAAACAAACTCGGCAGCGCCATTGTGTTGCTTGGCGGTGTGATGGACGACAAAGTCGTCTTGGTTGCAGGTGTAACTCAAGATTTAACCGCCAAGGTAAAAGCAGGCGAGTTAATGAAGCAGGCTGCGCAAGCGGTTGGTGGTAAGGGCGGTGGTCGCCCTGATATGGCGCAAGGTGGCGGTACCGATGCTTCAGCCCTTGATGCTGCGCTGGCACTGGTTGTGCCATTTGCGGAACAAGGTTTGTAACACAGGGCAGGGCGGTGCTGGCATCGCCCCAACCTATGGGCTCAAGCATGCGCAGGCGAGCTTGAAAGATGGACGAATAAGTGCCCTCTAAGGGTTTAGGCGGCTTTGAAATGGCTTTAATCGTACAAAAATTCGGCGGCACTTCTGTCGGCACTGTGGAGCGTATCCAGCAGGTAGCAGAAAAGGTTAAGAAATTTCGCGAGCAGGGCGATGACATCGTAGTGGTGGTTTCGGCCATGAGCGGTGAAACCAATCGCCTGATCGGTTTGGCTAAAGAGATTAGCAAAGGCCAGCCTTTGGCCCGTGAACTTGACGTGATGGTTTCGACCGGCGAACAAGTCACTATCGCCTTGCTGTCGATGGCCTTAAATGACCGTGGCGTGCCGGCCGTGTCTTATACCGGCTCACAAGTGCGTATTTTGACCGATAGCTCGTTTAACAAAGCGCGCATTTTAGACATTGATGCTGAAAACATTCGTCGTGAGCTTGCTGAAGGTCGCGTAGTGGTTGTGGCTGGCTTCCAAGGTGTTGATGAGCACGGCAACATCACGACTTTAGGTCGTGGCGGTTCTGATACTACAGGTGTTGCACTGGCAGCAGCTTTAAAGGCGGATGAGTGCCATATCTATACCGACGTTGACGGCGTTTACACCACCGATCCACGTGTAGTGCCACGCGCTAAGCGTTTGGAAAAGATCACCTTCGAAGAAATGCTTGAAATGGCAAGCTTGGGCTCGAAAGTGCTGCAAATTCGTTCAGTCGAGTTTGCTGGTAAATACAATGTCCCGCTGCGCGTGCTGCACAGCTTCCAAGAGGGTCCGGGCACCCTTATTACCCTTGATGAAGAGGAATCCATGGAACAGCCGATTATCTCCGGTATCGCTTTTAACCGTGATGAGGCCAAACTGACCATTCGCGGCGTGCCAGATACTCCCGGTGTGGCTTTCAAAATCTTGGGCCCAATCAGCGCGGCCAATATCGAAGTCGATATGATCGTGCAAAACGTTGCTAACGATAACACCACTGATTTTACCTTTACCGTTAACAACCCAGATTACGACAAGGCTTTAGCAGTGCTTAAAGAGACTGCTCAGAGCATTGGTGCACGTGAGGTGAGTGGTACCACGAGTATTGCTAAAGTATCGATCGTTGGTGTTGGTATGCGCTCTCACGCAGGTGTTGCGAGCCGTATGTTCGAAACCTTAGCGAACGAAAATATCAACATTCAGATGATCTCAACCTCAGAAATTAAAGTTTCGGTCGTCATTGAAGAGAAGTATTTAGAACTGGCTGTTCGTGCTTTGCATACAGCGTTTGATTTAGACGCGCCACCACGCGCGGCTGAATAAGTTCTGCGGAAGGCGCGCTAAACGCGCCTTTTGTCATTTTTGGCTGTGGAAATAGAGACTTAATCTATTTGCATGGGTCAATACCTTGGTGTCGGCCCAGGTGAGCAATTGCTGGGCGCACCATTTTTTTTTGCAGACTGTAGTCCCTGAATAGATTTAAACCGTAAGGAGAAAGGAATGCTGATTCTGACTCGTCGGGTCGGAGAGACCCTGATGGTTGGTGACGAAGTCACTGTTACTGTGTTGGGCGTTAAAGGTAACCAAGTTCGTATTGGCGTGAACGCGCCAAAAGAAGTCGCTGTGCATCGCGAAGAAATTTATCAGCGCATTCAAAAAGAGAAAGACGACGAACCAAGCCTCTAATTTTATTGAAAAAATTGCTTTGCAAACGCGGGAAACATGTTTATCATGCGCCCCGTGTTGCGGAGAGGTGGCCGAGTGGCCGAAGGCGCTCCCCTGCTAAGGGAGTACATCTCACAAGGGTGTCGGGGGTTCGAATCCCCCCTTCTCCGCCATTATTTAGCAGTGCAGAATGCTAGTAATTCTGCAAAGCAAAATAGATGTGGACTCATAGCTCAGCTGGATAGAGTACTCGGCTACGAACCGAGCGGTCGGAGGTTCGAATCCTCCTGAGTCCGCCACTTTAATAAGTTGTTTTTAATTAAACAGTTTATTTTTAAGCCCTTGGTAAGTTGGCTTTAAACAATACCTTTGTGGACTCATAGCTCAGCTGGATAGAGTACTCGGCTACGAACCGAGCGGTCGGA
>X137_Gaur__coassemble_91_pt1 | contig 28244 bp, 28 predicted proteins | sample X137_Gaur__metabat2_high_PE_003 | metagenome-assembled genome bin X137_Gaur
AGCGTTACCAGAAATTTCGAGCGATCTGCCAAAAGCTGACGTTGCAGAAATACAGGTCGCGCAGCCTCAGTCGCCAGCTGCGGAACCCGTCATTGAGCCAACGCCTGGGCCTATTGCTGCCAGTGAACCTGTCTCTGTTGAGCCTGTAGCGCTTGCAGGCGCCGCTCAAGAAGCGCTTGAGACTGAAAAATCTGGCGGCTTTTTCTCGCGCTTTAAACTGGGCGCAGGCGATGTACCGGCTGAGCAAGCTGAGTCAGCGCCTGAAAAATCTCTAGAAACCCCTGCGCCTGTAGAGCCTGCCGCTGAAAAAATCGGCTTTTTTGCACGCCTGCGTCAAGGGCTCTCAAAAACCAGCGCCAGCCTTGGCGAGGGCATGGCAAGCCTGTTCTTGGGTAAAAAGGTTATTGATGATGACCTTTTAGACGAGCTGGAAACGCGCCTCCTGACAGCCGATGTGGGTATTGAAGCCACCACCGCCATCATGCAAAGCCTGACCAAACGTGTCGCGCGCAAGGAGCTGGCTGACAGTGGTGCGTTGTACAAGGCGCTGCAAGAAGAGCTGCAAGAGCTGTTAAAGCCTGTGGAAAAACCTTTGGTGATCGACGCCCATCACACGCCCTATGTCATTTTGGTCGTCGGTGTAAATGGCGCGGGTAAAACCACAACCATCGGTAAACTCGCCAAACGCTTACAGCTGGATGGCAAAAAAGTCATGTTGGCCGCGGGTGATACTTTCCGCGCCGCTGCTGTTGAACAGCTGCAAGTCTGGGGTGAGCGCAACAACATTCCGGTAATTGCCCAGCACACCGGCGCTGACTCTGCATCGGTGATCTTTGATGCGGTGCAAGCGGCCAAAGCACGCGGCATTGATGTTTTAATTGCGGATACTGCAGGACGGTTACATACCAAAGATAACCTGATGGAGGAGCTGAAAAAGGTCCGCCGCGTTATCGGTAAATTGGATGAAACCGCGCCCCATGAAGTGCTGTTGGTGCTGGATGCCGGTACCGGCCAAAATGCGATCAACCAAGCCAAACAATTTAACCAGACAGTTAACCTGACGGGTCTGGCATTAACCAAACTTGATGGTACTGCTAAGGGCGGGGTGATTTTTGCTCTGGCCAAGCAGTTTAATTTGCCGATTCGCTACATTGGTGTCGGTGAAGGGATTGATGATTTGCGCCCATTTGAGGCCGAATCATTTGTGAAGGCCTTGTTCGCGGAGCGCGATGCGGGATGATTCGATTTGAGCAGGTTGGCAAGCGTTACGCAAATGGCCATGTTGGCCTGCATGAGTTGAGTTTTCGGGTACGTCGGGGCGAGTTTTTATTCGTCACCGGCCACTCCGGAGCTGGCAAAAGCACCATGCTACGTTTGCTATTGGCGATGGAACGCCCAACCAGCGGTAAGTTACTGCTGGCAGGTCAAGACTTGGGCTCGATTTCTAATGCGCAAATTCCTTTTTTGCGCCGCCAGATAGGCGTTGTGTTTCAAAACCACCAACTGTTATTTGACCGGACGGTGTTTGATAACGTGGCATTGCCCTTACAGATTTTGGGCTTATCCAAAGACGAGATCGCCAAACGCGTGGCTTATGCGCTAGAGCGGGTCAGTCTTCAAGATAAAGCCGGGCAATTTCCCTCGGATCTTTCCACCGGTCAGCAGCAGCGAGTAGGTATTGCCCGCGCGGTGGTGCATCGCCCAGCGCTATTATTGGCTGATGAACCCACCGGTAACCTTGATCCGCGCTTGGCCGCCGAAATCATGGGCGTGTTTGAAGACATTAATCGCCTAGGCACTACAGTACTGATTGCCAGCCACGATTTAGCGCTGATCGCCCGCATGCGTCACCGTATGTTAACCCTGCAAAGGGGTCGTTTAATTGCTGATGGAGAGGCGGCATGAGTCAGTTACCGCCACCTAAACCTTCTGAGCGCGTAGGTGCGACCCGTCCGATGGATGACACGGACATTGAGGAAAGCGCGGACTTTAAAAGCCAGCTTCGCGCCTGGGGCGAGAGTCACCGGGCCAGTGTCGTCGACAGCCTAAGACGTCTAGCCCGTCAGCCGATTGGCAGTTTTTTTACCTGTCTGGTTATGGCGATCGCGTTAAGTCTGCCGATGGGCCTTGCCTTACTGCTTGATAACCTTGAACGCTTAGGTGGGTCTTGGCAGCGCGCCGCACAAATTTCGGTATTTTTAACCCTTGATACCACAGACGCTCAGGCAAAAGCCTTGGTTGAAAAAGTGTCTGCCTTTGAGACCGTTACCGAAGCGGTATGGATCAGCCCTTCTCAGGCGCTTGAGGAGTTTCAGAGCCAAGCAGGCTTTGGTGAAGCCTTAAAAGAGCTTCCCGAAAACCCGTTGCCAGGGGTGGTTTTGGTAACGCCTAAAGAGGTGGATAAGACCGCGTTAGAGACGCTGCGTAATGACTTGGCCGCGTTAGAATTTGTTGATCAAGCGCAGTTGGATCTACAGTGGGTGGAGCGCTTAAGTGCTATTTTGAAACTGGGTGAGCACTTTGTTTTTGGCCTCACCCTCTTATTGATCGCAGCGTTATTGTTGGTCATTGGCAATACCATTCGCCTGCATATTGAAAACCGCCGCATTGAGATCGAGGTCATTAAGCTGGTGGGTGGTACGGATGGCTATGTGCGTCGCCCGTTTTTGTATATGGGCGCGCTTTACGGTCTGGGAGCCGGGTTGCTGGCATGGCTGGTGTTGGTGATCGGCTTAAATTGGCTAGATGGTGCCGTAACGCCATTAGCAGGTCTTTATGGCAGTACCTTCTCGTTAGCAGGGGTGCCTTTCGATGATGGGATTTCATTGGTCATCGGTGCGGTATTATTAGGTTATGTGGGCGCATGGCTTGCCGTTGCACGGCATTTGCGTGAGCTTGCACCCCGTTAACTAGTTAGATTTCAAAGGCTTACTTGACTTTTTCTGAACTTTTAGTGTAGTAAAAGGTCTTATCGACACATTATAGATGTCGCTACGTTTTAGTGAGTCGGAGGATTTACATGACCACTTCTCTGCAACCTGTTCATGCTCTGGTGCCTGGTGCAAACCTTGAGGCCTACGTGCATGCTGTGAACAGCATTCCGATGCTGTCTCTTGAGCAGGAGCGCGAACTGGGCGAGAAACTCTTCTACGAGCAAGATGTTGAAGCGGCCCGGCAGATGGTCTTAGCGCACTTGCGTTTTGTGGTGCACATTGCCCGTAGTTATTCAGGCTATGGCCTGTCGCAGGCAGATTTGATTCAAGAAGGTAACGTCGGCCTGATGAAGGCAGTGAAGCGCTTTAACCCAGAAATGGGTGTGCGCCTAGTGAGCTTTGCGGTGCATTGGATTCGCGCCGAAATGCATGAATTCATCATCCGTAACTGGCGTATTGTGAAGGTCGCGACCACCAAGGCTCAGCGCAAACTGTTCTTTAATCTGCGTAGCCAAAAAAAGCGCCTTGCGTGGCTTAATGATGATGAAGTTAATGCGGTAGCCAAGAGCTTAGGCGTTGAGCCTCACGAAGTGCGTGAGATGGAAAGCCGCTTAACCGGCAGCGATATGGCGTTTGACCCAGCCGCAGAAGCCGATGATGACAGCGCGTTTCAATCGCCTGCGAATTATTTAGAAGATCATCGTTATGATCCTGCCATGCAGCTTGAAGAGGCCGATTGGAGCGACAGTGCCACAACTAACCTTCATCAAGCGTTAGAAGGTTTGGATGAGCGTAGCCGCGATATTTTATATCAGCGCTGGCTCGCTGAAGATAAGGCTACGTTGCATGATCTGGCCGCCAAATATAACGTCTCAGCTGAGCGTATTCGTCAGCTTGAGAAAAACGCTATGAATAAGCTTAAAGGCTCGATTGCTGCGTAAGCTATACAAAGAGAAAAGCCGCGCCTAGCGCGGCTTTTTATTGCCTGGAGTATTTATGCCGAAAAAAGCGCCTATACCTGTCTTCTTTCTCGTGTCTTTAGGGCTTGCGCTCTGTTATTGGTGGATCACCAAACCTTCCTCTGCCGTCGAGCACTGGCAAGCCTGGCGGCCCGTTTTAGAAAAACACGCCAAAGGTGCCTTGACGGTTACCGACCTTAAAGAGGTGACGCAGCACCATGAGCAAACGACAGATCGTTATGCTGGGGTATGGCAGAAAGACTGGCAAGTAAGGGCTGCGCTTTCAGGCGATGCGGTTTCTGAACTGAATCTGATTCCTACGCTAAAGGTGTCTGAACAGACCATGGCAGCAACAGTCGGCAAACCGCGGCTTCGTTTAGAGCTTAATCAAGGTATTGCATGGGTGTACCCGCAAGAGGGCTTAACGCTGTATTTTCAAGACGGGCATTTACGCCTGTTAGAAGCGCTACCGGTTAAACCTTAGCGCAGGATCTCAGGCCACCAGTGAGGCGCTTCATAATGCAGTTTCTTCAAATAGTGACTGCCGCCAAGCTGACGGATTTGCTGCCGAATCCAAGTGGCGCGGTTATTAAGATAGGACGTGGGTTTTGCTGGGCTCCATACTCTGGGGTTTGGCAATACCGCAGCCATTAAGGCGGCTTGTTGGGCAGAGATAAAGCGTGCGCTTTTATTAAAGTGATGCATAGCGGCTGCGTCTGCGCCAAAGATGCCGTTACCCCACTCAACGCTGTTTAAATACACCTCAAGAATGCGCTCTTTTGGCCATAAGAGTTCGATCCACAGCGTAAACCATGCCTCCAATGCTTTGCGCGCCCAGCTGCGGTCTGACCAAAGAAAAAGGTTTTTCGCCACCTGCTGGCTGATGGTGCTGGCGCCGCGTAATGAGCCTCCTTGCTCGTTATGCGCAAATGCCTTGCGGATGGAGTCCACGTCAAAACCTAAGTGGTCTGCAAATTTTTGATCTTCGCTGGCGATGACGGCCATTTTAAGATCATCGGATAAGAGCCTATAAGGCTGCCAGGTGCGTTTGAGTTCCAGCGGTTCGCCGGCTTGCCACGCTTCGATTTTGCGTTCGAGCATTAAGGCAGTTAAAGGGGGATTAACCCAACGTATAGCCAAAACCAGCAAGATGCTAAAAAGCACGATGCCAACAACGATGCGGATCAACCAGCGAGCTAGCGTACGAATCATCTAACTTGGCTCAAATAAGAAGAACGTTGATTATAACGGGCAATAACCCGCTGCAAAGCGGCCTTTGTTCATTCAAAAGGTATGACTGATGCCACGCGTATTGATTCTGATCGCAAGTTTTTTTGGGCTCACAGCGGTGGCGATGGGCGCTTTTGCCGCTCATGGGCTTAAAGCCGTTCTAAGTGCATCTAGCTTAGCGGTGCTGCAAACGGCTGTGCAGTACCAGATGTTTCACGCGTTAGCGATTTTCGCTGTGGCGCTTTTGGCGGATCGGTATCCGCACAAGGCTTTGCTCGCAGGCGGGCTATTGTTAGGCGCTGGGGTATTGCTGTTTTCAGGCAGTCTTTACTTTTTAACCTTAACCTCGATCAAAGGTCTTGGCCTTATCACCCCGCTGGGCGGGGTGCTTTTGCTGGGCGGCTGGTTGTGCGTCATGCTGTGGGCATTAATGGCTCGGGCAAGATAAAAGGACGGCCTTTGCCTTGGTGATTAACACGCTTAGGGCTAGAATGCCCACCCCTTCACATTCGATGGTTTGCGTATGCAAATTCAATTAAATGGTGAACCCTTTGAATTGCCAGACGGTACCACTGTAGCGCAGCTGCTTGAGCAGTTGCAGTTGGTGGGTAAGCGTGTGGCGGTTGAATTGAACATGGATATCGTACCGCGCAGCCAGCACGCGACCACTGTCTTGAACAGCAATGATCAAGTGGAAGTGGTGCATGCCATTGGTGGCGGTTAATTCTTGCCCTGGAGGCGTGTGTGAGCCAGATTCAACTGGATAAACCCTTTACCATTGCCGGTCGCACCTATCAGTCGCGTCTTTTGGTCGGCACAGGCAAGTACAAAGATTTAACCGAAACCCGTGAGGCCATTGAGGCATCGGGTGCTGAGATCGTCACCGTTGCGGTACGCCGCACCAACATCGGTCAAAACCCTGGCGAGCCTAATCTTTTAGATGTGATTTCGCCGGAGAAGTACACCATTTTGCCGAATACAGCCGGTTGCTATGATGCGGTAGAAGCAGTGCGTACTTGCCGTCTGGCGCGCGAGTTATTAGATGGCCATAACCTCGTTAAACTTGAGGTTTTAGCCGATCAAAAAACACTGTTCCCAAACGTGATTGAAACCATTAAGGCCGCTGAGATTCTGATCAAAGACGGCTTTGATGTCATGGTTTACACCAGTGACGACCCGATCATCGCCCGTCAATTGGCTGAGATGGGCTGTGTTGCAGTAATGCCGTTGGCAGGTCTGATTGGTACAGGTCTCGGTATCTGTAACCCCTATAACCTTCGCATCATCTTAGAAGAGGCCAAGGTTCCTGTGTTGGTGGATGCCGGTGTGGGTACAGCATCCGATGCCACCATTGCCATGGAGCTTGGCTGCGAAGCGGTGCTGATGAACAGTGCTATTGCCCACGCCCAGCATCCAGTACTGATGGCGCAAGCGATGAAGCACGCCATTGAAGCCGGTCGCTTGGCGTATTTGGCCGGCCGTATGCCGAAAAAACTGTATGCCAGCGCCTCTTCGCCGTTAGAAGGTTTGATCCGTTAGCCCAAGGCCAAAGGCCTCTGTTTTGAGAGTAACACCATGAGCGATACATCAGCGGATCAGCAAAAGCCGCACATGCGCACCATTAAAAGTTATGTGATGCGCGCCGGCCGTATGACCGAAGGCCAGCAGCGGGGTCATGAAAAAGGCTGGCCGTTGTTTGGACTTGAGCTTGATCAAGGCCTTTTGGATCTGGATCAGCTGTTTGGCCGTACCGCCCCGCGTACGCTTGAAATTGGCTTTGGTATGGGTCACTCGCTTTTAGAAATGGCGGCAGCAGCGCCTGAGCAGGACTTTATCGGTGTGGAAGTGCATCGCCCGGGTGTTGGCGCGCTGCTTAATGGTTTGGTGACACAAAACTTAACCAATGTGCGCGTGTTTGCCTGCGATGCCATCGAAGTGCTGAATAAGTGCATCCCCGATGCCAGTCTTGATCGCTTGATGCTGTTCTTCCCTGATCCGTGGCACAAGGCCAAACATAACAAACGCCGCATTGTGCAGCTGGAGTTTGCGGAGCTTGTACGCCGTAAGTTGAAAGTCGGCGGCGTGTTTCATATGGCCACCGATTGGCAGCCGTATGCCGAGCATATGCTTGAAGTGATGAGTGCCGCGCCCGGCTATCAAAACTTAGCGGCAGACGGTCAGTATGTGCCGCGTCCAGAGGAGCGCCCGACGACTAAGTTTGAACGTCGTGGCGAGGGTTTGGGGCATGGCGTGTGGGACTTAAAATTTGCCCGCAAAGCCTGATCCGCGTTAGGTGCTGTCTAACAAAAAAACCCGCCTTTGTGCGGGTTTTTTTGTGCCAATAGCGTGACTAAAGGGTCAAATCATGGTGCTACATACTTAAATCGTTGCTGGTATAGACTCAAGAAAAACACCCGTTTGTGTGAGGTATGTATGGCCGATTACCAAGCGCCTCTGCGCGATATGCGTTTTGTTTTACATGAAGTGTTTGATGTGGCACGTCTTTGGGCGCAATTACCGGCGCTTAAGGACATTGTTGACGTCGAGACCGCAGATGCGATTTTGGAAGAGGCCGGAAAAGTTACCAGTAAAACCTTAAGCCCGATCAACCGCTCAGGCGATGAAGAAGGGTGCCAATGGGTAGAGGGCCACGTCATTACGCCTAAAGGCTTTATCGAAGCTTATCGCACCTATGCCGAAGGCGGTTGGGTGGGTGTGGGTGGCGACCCTGCCTACGGCGGGATGGGCATGCCCAAAGTCATTGGTGCCCAAGTTGAAGAAATGCTCAATGCCGCCAACCTTTCATTCGGCTTGTACCCGATGCTGACCGCGGGCGCGTGCCTGTCTATTTATGCACACGCAAATGATGAGCTTAAGCAAACGTATTTGCCGAATATGTATTCTGGGGTGTGGTCGGGTTCGATGTGCTTAACCGAGCCGCATGCCGGTACCGACCTTGGCATGATCAGAACCAAAGCCGAGCCCCGTGCGGATGGCTCTTATGCCATCAGCGGCACCAAGATTTTTATCACAGGTGGCGAGCACGATTTAACCGAGAACATCATTCACTTGGTGCTGGCCAAACTGCCCGATGCGCCCGCAGGCTCAAAGGGAATTTCGCTCTTTTTAGTGCCCAAAGTCTTGGTCAATGCCGATGGCAGTTTAGGCGAGCGTAATGGCGTGAGCTGCGGCTCGATCGAACACAAAATGGGGATTAAAGCCTCCGCTACCTGTGTCATGAACTTCGATGGCGCCATTGGCTATTTAGTGGGCGAGCCGAATAACGGTTTAGCGGCCATGTTTACCATGATGAACTACGAGCGTTTGGGGGTGGGGATTCAAGGGCTGGCGGCCGGTGAGCGCTCTTATCAAAATGCCATTGAGTATGCCCGTGAGCGTATCCAAAGCCGCGCCCCGACAGGGCCTGTGGCGCAGGATAAAGCCGCTGACCCGATCATCGTGCACCCGGATGTGCGGCGCATGCTTTTAACCATGAAAGCGCTTAACGAAGGCGGTCGCGCGTTTTCAAGTTATGTGGCGATGCAGCTGGATATCGCAAAGTTTAGTGAAGACGATACCGCTCGCAAACGTGGTGAGGCGCTGGTGGCTTTGCTAACGCCTGTAGCTAAAGCCTTTTTGACTGACGCAGGCTTTGAAACCACGGTGCACGGTCAGCAAATCTTTGGCGGTCATGGCTTTATTCGTGAGTGGGGCCAAGAGCAATTGGTGCGTGATGTGCGTATCACGCAAATCTACGAAGGCACTAATGGCATTCAAGCGCTGGATTTAATGGGCCGTAAAATTGTTGCCAATGGCGGTGCAGCGTACCGCATCTTCTCCGATGAAATTCGTAGCTATGCCCAAACGCACGCAGGCGAATTTAGCCAAGCCCTATTAAGCGCATTGGATAACTTGGATGACTTAACCGATTGGGTGTTAGCCGAAGCCCAAAATAACCCCAATGAAATTGGCGCCGCCTCAGTTGAATACCTACAAGTTTTTGGCTACACCGCTTACGCCTATCTTTGGGCGCGCATGGGCGAAGCTGCCAAGGTCAAAGTGGCAGATGAAGACTTCTACCAAAGCAAACTGGCGACCGCGCGTTTTTACTTTGCCCGTCTGCTGCCGCGTATTCACTCGTTAACCGCATCGGTTAAGGCAGGTAGCCAAAGCTTGTTTGCGTTAGAGGCAGCGCTTTTCTAAACAAAAAAGCCCGGCCAATGCCGGGCTTTTTCTTAGTTGCCAGTTAAGGTGTCGGCAAGCTTGGGATCATCAATAAACGGATTGCGCGTGCCTTGAATGGCGGCAATCTTATCGTTACGGGCAAGTTCTGCTGCATCGACCGGATCGTCTTCATGCCACTTTTTAAGCAGCGCAAGCTCTGCACCCAAAGGCAGTCGATAGGCGTGGTGCATGTAAAAGTAGGCGCGGGCAATATTGCCTTTGGCTTCAGCGGAGGGCTCGATCAAATGAAACGTGGCTTGAGTGTTACAGCCCAGATCATTCGGCATACGGGCACTATTGGCCAAGCTGCCAAAAGCGGCTTGTCGACGCTTCGTTTCGATATCGGCCTCGGCCGGGTAAAGGTTGTGCAGGTCCGAAACCATATACATATAGGCAGGGGTTTTGACCGTGCATTGGCTGTCGGTCATGCACTCCAGCGCGTTTTTAATCTGTTTAACGCTGTAAAGATGCGCAGCCTTTAAATTATCGGCGCCGCTAAAAGGCGTGGTGCAATAAAGGGTTGTACCGCCTTCGGCGTAAACCTCAGGCCAGAAGTGTTTAGAGATAGCCGTTTCTGGATCAGACAACACATCTTGACCACGGGCATGGACAGACGGCGTTAAGACAGCGGCGAGCGCTGGTATAAGCAGTGCAAAGATGCGCATAACGGGGCCCTTTTGCTTGTCATTGCAAGCGCTGTTGTTTTTGTCGGACTTAGGCAGTGTAACAACACCACCAGCGCAATGAAACGGCACAAGTGATCTCGTCGTGTAAGCATTTGCTTACACGCTTTGACAGGTTTTGGAACTGTCGGTAATGCCGATCAATGGTTACTCTTATGCCCATGGACGTCGTGCAGGATGCACACTACAAAAATAGGGACACGTGGAGCTGCCGCCAGGATGGGGGCTGATCAGGGATGTCAGGTAGACAGTCTGCAAAGACCTCGCTTCGGCGGGGTTTTCTTTTTTGTGGGCTTTTTAAAAGGGCCATGCGACTGGCCCGTACGCTTAGGCAAAACGTAGCTCGCCGAAGGTCTGCGGCATATGAAAGTTGAGCTCAGGCACCGCTTGCCAAGACGCCCAATGTGGATGTGAGGTTTGATCCGCGCATTTAAAGAAGTTGCCTGTCCATACTTGGCCTTCAAGCGTGCCAAGGCTGCCAACATAGGCTTCTAGCACACTAAAGGGTAGGAAAAACGCTAAAGACCATGTCAAAGGCTCAGTGATTTCCGGCTCGATAATAGGCGCTAGGGTCGTCTTGATGCTGATTGCGCGGCCTTGCTCTACGGTTAACGGCACAAAGGCTTTAAACCCACCCGGTGCGCGCGTGCTGTCGGTGATGTAATAGCTTAAAAGTGTACCGTTACCACTGATCTCAAGGTTGAGATAACCCTTGTCCTTAAAGGGCTTAAAGTACACTTCAACGCAGCTGTCCTGGCATACGAGGCTTTGAAACTCGGTGTTAACGCAGCGCACATACTGATCTTGAACCTCAAAAATGCCATAGATGCCTTGTGTGCTGTACAAGAGCTTGGCTTGGGTCGCAGGCCTGTGGCTGCTGCTTTCCACCCGAAACTGATCGAGGGTGACACATGGGGCTTTGGCCCAAAACGCACCTGAGAATTCGAGGCTCAGGTGCTCTGGATCTTGGGTCTGATGAATGAGGTAGCTCATGTTCACCCCAAAATCACAAACACTTTGCGTACATCCGTTAAATTTTCCCACGTGCCTTTAAAGCCACGTGCTACGACAAAGGTTGCGCCTGCACCAAACTCGCGTGCCACACCGTGCTCATCAGTCAGGCGCACGGTGCCTTCGAGAATATGGCAGAGCTCATCGTAGTCGCAGTCACAAAACTCTTTGTGCGTGCCTGCCTGCCATATGCCTGAAATAAACTGTTTGTCCTCATTAACGAAGTGCCGCCAACTGGTGCTTTGGTAAGGCGCTTCCACAATGGCGGGGTCGGTGATATCGCGCACTACAGGCTCAACTGGGCTTTGCGCAAAGTCGATCACATGCTTGGGTAACTCAGACATACTGCTTTTTCCTATCGGCTGATTAAGAGTCAAAACCCACACCAAAAGCATCCATGGTGCGTAAGAGCAAGTTGCGATGGCCCGTGGCGTCTTCGTGTGCGAGTCCTTTTTGCGCGAGGGTCACTGCGGTGTAACGCAAAGGCTCTGGCGGAAACATGACGGGAGCTCTGCGCAGCATTGAAAGCTCGGTACGCTCTGTTTTGTTACCCGCCAAAAGATCCAGCAAGGTGTTGGCAGCAAAGCGTGTGGCAGAAACACCTTGTCCGGTAAAGCCAAGTGCATAGGCAATGCGTTTACCTTTAAGACCTGCGAACAGGGTGGTACGGGCGGAGGAGTCGATAATGCCGCCCCAGGCATGACTAAAATTTACGTGAGCAAGCTGCGGGAAAGTCTGGGCAAATTGTTCTGAGAGTTTGACGAACGTTTCAGGGCGTTGGCAGAGCTCTTCTGAAAGTTTTGAGGCATAAGGGTAGATCGCATCATAGCCGCCCCATAAGATGCGGTTATCCGCTGTTTTACGAAAATAATGGAACTGATTGCCTGCATCGGCAATGCCGTAACGCCTGGTCCAACCGATGCTGTTAAGCTCTTGTCCGGTTAAGGGTTCGGTTACCAAAGCGTAGTCGTAGATGGGGATGACTTTGCTGGAAAGCGCGGGCAAAAGACCTGTAAAAATGTTGGTCGCAAGCACCAGCTCTGTGGCTTTAAGTTGGCCTAAGCCGGTTTCAAGATAGATGGCATCGGGTTGTTCGCTAAGGCTTAACACTTTGGAGTGTTCGTAGATTTCCACTCCTTGCGCTAAGCATACCCGGCGCAGCTCATGCACCATTTTGGCTGGGTTTAAAAGGGCGTAGTTGTCTTCAAAGACGCCCGCTTTATAGGCTGGGGAATTGAGCTTTTCATACAAGGCTTCGCCTTCAAGATATGTGCAGCTGATGCCAAACCGTTTAAGGTTTTGCGCCATCGCCTTTAAGCCATCTATTTGCCAAGGCATGGTGGCGACATTCAGTTTGCCCTGACGCTCAAATTCAACGTCAAGGCCTAAAGCTTCCACATCCTGATGCAGTTCATCCAAGTTTTGCCGACCGAGACGAATCAGTGTCTCGGCTTCTTTAGGCCAGCGTTTAAGAGCGTTACCCACTCCATGAGAGATGCTCGGGGCACAAAAACCGCCATTGCGCCCACTGGCTTGTGCACCGCAGGTGCTGGCCTCTAGCACCACGATGCGTTTATCTGGATAACGTTTGCGCGCCAATAACGCTGTCCAGAGTCCGGTAAAGCCTGCGCCAATAATGCCTAAATCACAGCTATGGCTGCCGGTAAAGCGTTGAAACTTAGCGGCATTTTCGACGCTATCTAGCCAGTAAGATGCCGGGGTGGCGTGTGCTAAGCGGGTGCGGGCGGACTCGGACATAGGCTCTACTTCAAAGTTAGGACGAAATGAGATCGCGTATGGCGTGTGCGGCGACTTCGGTGCCAGGGTTGGCCTGCATGTCGCGGGCAATCGCCTTCAGTCGTGTGTGCATGGCGTGGTCGCTTAATAGCTCGACAATGGCGTTTTTAAGATGCGCAAAGGGCTCGCTAAAGCGTGGAAGATAACGACCCACACCCACTTCTTGAGCGCGCATGCCGTTATCGTGGCCATCCCAGCAATAGGGGATAATCAGTGAGGGCAAGCCAAAATAAAGGGCTTCGCAAAAACTGTTATTTCCACCATGGTGAATAAACAGTTGGCACTCACGCAGTACCGCAGGCTGTGGGAACCAACCTTCCAAATGCACGTTGTCAGGCACGTGCTGGTACTGCTCGCGGTATACCCCAACGTTAACCAAAAACCGATAGGGCAACGTGGCTGCCACATCAATTAGCTGTTTAATCATGGCTACATCCGCTGCGCCTAAACTGCCAAAGCTCACATACACCAAGGGTGCGTCATTACAACTGGCAAAGCGTGGCACCACATAGGGGGCTTCGCGGCGGACACAGCCTTCTAAGTACACATACCGCTTTGCATCGAGTGCGTGCTTGCGTGTGTAGCGAACGGGGGTCGGTGAGAGCATAAGATTCAGCCACGGTGAAGGGTTTAAAAACTCACCTTCAGGACATGGCCGTGCGCCTTGTTGCTCAAGAAATTGGCTAAAGCGCAGGTATTGATCGCGCACACCGTGTTGATAGCGTATCTGAAAGTCTTTGCAGGCCGCTTGATGCGTGGCACTTAGACCCGACAGGTAAGGCGGCACATTCGGGTCTGGCAGTTCAGTCTCGGCGCATGAAATCACTCGCACCCAAGGGCAGCCTGCTTTTTCAATGGCCGGAAACATCACCACGTTATCGAGCACAATGACATCGGGTTTAAGGCGTGCCAGAAGCTTTTGCAAAGGCTTTTCGGCATTGATGGCCGAATCGACCACCGCGCTCCAAACCGGTGCAACGAAATTTTCAATTTGTTCAACGGGGCGGTCAGAAAAGTAGGGGATATTGCGAGTAATAAACTTTTCCCAGTAGTGCTGCTGCTCTTGATCGCTTAGGGCGTTTTCAAGAACCAGGGGGTATTCGGTAAAGCCGTACTCAGCAAACAACCCTTGAAAATGCTCATGGCAAATAAAGACCGGCCGTTCTCCTAAACGGCGCAGTTGCTGGGCTATGCCGATGCAGTTAAGTGCTGCACCAAAGCTTGCCTCAGGGAAAAATGCGATGAGTTTTTCGTTGGGCATGGGGGCCTCTTATTCCTGCATGCCAGATGGCGCATGCATTGGTCTAGGTATTGATAAAGTATTTTTTGATTAAAAAAAACATATTTTTTTGGGGTGGCGTGATCAAAAACAGTGCGCCAAGCACCCATAAAGTGCATTTTAATCAAAGTGTTAGCGCAGGTTTGTGGGGGTATCAACGGCGCTGATAAAAGCCTGGGGCAATACCGCGGTTGGCCGTTTGCGGGCGTGTGGCTGCTGAGAGGCGAATATGCAAACGTAAAAGATCCGCGGCGATTTCAATCTGCCCGCGCTCTAAGTGGTCGATTATTTTTAAATGTTCGCGCAAGGATTCTTGCAATCGATGCACACTGACCGAAGGCAATGTGTTGGGTAGGCGCCGCAGGCGCAGATGCTGGAGCAGAGTGTCACCAATAAAACGATTGCCGCAGCAGGTGGCAATCATTTCATGAAAGGCCGTGTCGACTTCGCGAAATTGGGCCAAATCAAACGTTTCAATAGGCTTGGCTAGGAGCGCTTCGGTGGCATCGCGCAAAAGGCTGAGACGCTGACGATCAATCACAAAACCTTGGGCTAAAAGCGCTTGGGGCTCAAGTGTTAGACGAAACTCTAAACTTTCTTCTAAAGCGCTTACGGTGTCTAAAAGGGGCCTGAAAATCCACGATTGACCGGGTCCGCGCTCTAAAATCTGGTTTTCACTCAGCTGACCTAACACCCGCTGAGCGGTTGGGCGGCTCACCTCGTAACGGCGAATCAAGTCCATGGCGTTAAGACTGTTGCCAAGGCGGCCGGCTAAGCGATCGCGCAGAACCGCCTCAGCCAGTAGATCTTCCTCGGCTTGTGGCAACGACGGCGGCAATGCCTGCTGCGCATTGACCATCAAGGTATAACCGCGACCCAGCTCGTATTGCACCAAGCCTTGCTCAACCATCAGGTTAAGTCCTGCGCGAATTAGGGTCCGTGAAACTTGAAAGGCTTTGGCCAGTTGCTGCTCAGATAAGGCTGCACCTTGTTCAAGTGCATGCTCTTGGGCGAATTCTAAAATGCCACGGGCAAGCTCTAGGTGGTTGCTGCGTGGTTTTTTGTCAGGTGCTTTGCTCAAGAGAGGCCTCGTTAGGCGGGTTCTGTGCGGCGAGGGTGCTTATGCCATAGGTGGTTTTTTTTCACAAGAAAACGAAAAGTGTTGACTCAAGCCTTTTCATGGTTTTTATTTAATAAAAAAAACATAACGTTGTTGCTGTATTTTTTGAAACTGCCGCCTTCTAACTACATAAAAATATCGGTAGGTGCGTCCATGAAAAAAAGCAAAGGGTTGTTGAGTGGAGCTTCACTGGCACTAGCGTTATCCAGTTCGTTGGCCAATGCCTCGGACATGGTGATTTCAATCTGGGATGGCTACATGGCCCCAGATGCATTAGCGAAATTTGAAAAAGCGACCGGCATTAAAGCCGACCAATCTCTGCACGCCACCAATGAAGAAATCATGGGCAAGGTGATGGCGTCAGATGGCAAAGGCTACGATGTGCTTTTTGTTTCAGCCCAGTTCGCTGAAATTTTGCAAAAACAAGGGCTGCTTGCACCGATCGATCCGGTCAAAGTCCCGAATCTTGAAAATCTCTACCCAGAAGCTCGAACCCTTGCTTATGACGAAGGTAATAAATTCTCTGTGCCTTACACCTGGGGCACCACGGGTCTTTGCTATCGCGCGGATTTAACCCCAACGCCGACCAGCTGGAAGGAGCTATTGGCACCCAGTGATGCGCTTAAAGGCAAAGTCACCATGCTGGCAACCGATCGCTGGCTGTTGGGTGCAGGCTTTTTAGCCAATGGTTACAGCGTCAATGAAACCGACGCGGACAAAATCAAAACCGTACGCGATCAGTTGATCGCCACCAAAAAAAGCCTCTTAGCTTTTGACGACACCACCTTCTACTCCAAGCTGGTTTCAGGGGAAGCGCACTTAACGCATGCATGGGACGGTTGGTGTAACTACGGCACCACGGAAAATGCCAACGTGCAGTTTGTGGTGCCCAAAGAAGGCTCTGATTTATGGCTCGACACCATGGTGGTGCTCAAAGCCTCGAAAAACCTCGATGCAGCCTATCAGTTCGTTAACTTCATGCTGGAAAAAGACAACCACGCATGGGTTGCTGAAAACATCCTCTACAAAGTCCCCAACAAGGCGGCCATGGACGGTTTAGATCCGGCCTTAACCGCGCAATACACCAACCTCGCCACACCACCGGCTGAGCTTGTGAAGTACGAGCCCCTGCGTGATGTGGGCGGCGCAACGCAGCGCGCCTATACCCGTGCCGTAACTGAAATTATGGCCGCGAAGTAATGCGTTAACGGGGGCGTGTGCCCCCGTCTTTTCCATCTGCATAAAGCCGCCTCAAAGCTTTGGGGTTGGGGGAACTACGCATGAGTGTTTTGCATGCTGACAAACGTTTAACGGCTATTTTGCTGCTGCCGGCCACGCTCTGGTTGGTACTGCTGTTGGTGGTGCCGTGCCTGCTGTTGCTGGTGTACAGCTTTATGGAGCGTGGCGCCTACGGCGGTATTGAGTATGTGTTTACGCTGGAAAACTACGAGCGCGCTTTTGATCCGCTGTATCTCGAAATCTTGCTGGGCTCGGCCAAAATTGCAGGGCTTGCGACCTTGTTTGCGGTGCTGTTGGGTTACCCAGCGGCCTATGCCATTGCCCGCGCGCCGAAAAATCGCCAAGGCATTTATTTGTTTTTGGTGATGCTGCCGTTTTGGAGCAACTATTTAATCCGCACTTATGCTTGGATTGTGCTGCTAAACAATCAAGGGTTAGCCGCCACAGTATTTGAAAGCATTGGCCTGCCGCGCGATTTACTAAACATTCTTTACACCGAATCCGCAGTCATTTTAGGGCTTGTGTATAACTACATTCCCTTTGTGATTCTGGCGATTTTTGCCTCCCTTTCGCGGATCAATAACGAGCTTTGGGAAGCCTCCACCGATTTGGGCGGCTCAGGCTTTACCACCTTTCGCCGCATCATTTTGCCGTTAAGTGTGCCGGGCGTTGCCGCCGGCTCGGTGTTTGTCTTTGTGCTCAGTATCGGCAACTTTATCACCGCCGATTTATTAGGCGGCAAGCAGGTGCTGATGGTGGGCAACCTGATTTATTCCCAGTACTTAACCGCCCGCGACTGGCCGTTTGGTTCGGCGCTCGCCTTCTTCTTAATTGGCATCATGCTGGTGCTGCTGTTTATCCACGCCATGGTCGCCCGCCGCGCACAGGGGGTGAGTCATGCGTAAGTTAAACGCTGCACTGTTAGGCACACATTTATGGTTGGTGTTTGCCTTCTTATATATCCCCATTTTGGTGCTGATTGGCCTGTCCTTTAACCAGGGCGGCTTGCCGACCACATGGACGGGGTTTTCTTTTAAGTGGTATGGCGAGCTGTTTGCCAATAAAAGCATTCAGTTAGCGGCGCTTAACACCTTAATTATTGCGGTCATCTCAACCGTTCTGGCCTGCTTATTAGGCAGTTTGCTGGCGCTTGGGGTGGAGCTTCGTGCGCATGCCAAAGGCGGGCGTGGTGCCAATCTGGCCGACACCTTATTGATGGGGCCGATGATCATTCCCGACATCGTTTTGGCCATCGCGCTTCTAAGCTTTTTTAATCTGGTGAAGATGAGCCTTGGGCTGCACTCAGTGATTTTAAGTCACGTGGTGTTCAACATTGCCTTCGTCTGTGCGGTGGTGCGCACGCGTCTTAAGCACTTTGACTACTCAGTGCTTGAAGCCTCAATCGATTTAGGTGCGGGTTGGTTCACCACGCTACGCCGAGTGCTGTTGCCGATCATCATGCCGGGTGTGGTAGCAGGCGGTTTACTTGCCTTCACCCTGTCGGTTGATGAATTCATCATCGCCTTCTTCAACTCAGGTTCAGGCTCTGCCTCAACCACCTTACCGATGCAGATCTACTCAATGATCCGCTTTGGTGTCACCCCCGAAATCAATGCGCTGGCCACCCTTGTGATGTTGGTGAGCTTTGTCGCGCTGTTTGCTTCGCAACGACTGAACAAGGTGCAAAAAAATGACCACGAATAAGGCTGCAGTACTGGTTTTGGACAAGGTCAGTAAGCGTTATGCCGACGGCACCTTGGCAGTTAAAGAGGTTTCATTAGATATCTATGAGAACGAGTTTTTCGCCCTGTTAGGCCCGTCTGGATGCGGTAAAAGTACGCTGTTGCGCATGCTGGCAGGCTTTGAAACACCCACCGGTGGCGCGATTTTATTAGACGGGCAAGACATCTCCCCAATGCCGGCTAATAAGCGCCCATTGAACCTGATGTTTCAGTCGTACGCCTTGTTTCCCAATATGACGGTGCGCCAGAACATCGCCTATGGCCTTGAGATGGAGCGTTTGGACCGTGACGAAATCAACCAGCGCGTGGAGGCGGTACTCGACACCACCCATGTGCGCGACTACGCCAACAAGCGTCCTGATCAGCTCTCCGGTGGTCAACGTCAACGCGTGGCGCTGGCGCGTGCGTTGATCAAACGCCCGCGGGTGCTCTTGTTGGATGAGCCCTTGGGCGCGCTGGATAAGAAGCTGCGCGAGAAGATGCAGCTAGAACTCAAACGCCTGCAACACGAAAGCGGCATCACCTTCATTGTGGTGACGCACGATCAGGAAGAGGCCTTGGTCATGGCAGACCGCATGGCCGTGTTAAACGCAGGCACCATCAGTCAGTACGGCAGCCCTAGTGAGCTTTACGAAAAGCCCAATAACCGCTTTGTCGCAGACTTTATTGGGGTCAGCAACCTGATTGATGCAACGCGTCTTGATGCCACAACCGCCCAAGTGGGCCACCACACCTTTGCAATCACCCCCACACCTGAAGGCCAAGCGCTGACGCTGGCGCTACGCCCTGAGCGGTTGGTGGTGTTAGCCGAGGGCCAAACACGTGAAAACCGAGTGCAAGGCACGGTGGTGGAAGTGGCGTATCACGGTCTCGATACCAACCTGCACGTCAAAACTGAGCTATCGGCCAAGCCTTTGATTGTGCGGGTGCCATCGAACGAGCGCGAGTTCCATACCTTTGCGAGCGGGATGCCGATCCAACTGGGTTGGCAAGCCATTCATGCCCGCGTCCTTACTGCCTAAACCAACAAAAACATTGGGAGTATTTTATGAGCCAACAAAAAGTTATCGCGTTCTTCCCTGAGGCGGCTTATGGGCCTGCGTTAAACTCCGTTGGTATTGCGCAGGCGTGTGAGGCGTTAGGGCATAAAGCGGTGTTTTTAACCGACCCTGGCATGACGGGTGTGTATTCGGCCTATGGCTTTGAAGAGCACTACGTGAATATGTCCGAGCCTATGGAACCGGAAGCGATGGCGCGCTTTTGGGCGGACTTTGTGAATAACCACATTCCAAACTTTAAAAAAGCGCCGATCGATCAGCTCGATAACTATGTAAAAGAGTGCTGGGAAAACATTGTGGCCTCAAGCAAATGGGCCCAAAAAGAGCTGCCAGCGATTTTGGATAAGGTCAAACCGGATCTGATCTGCGTAGATAACGTGATTTTATTCCCGGCGATTAAACAATACGGCAAGCCTTGGGTGCGTATTGTTTCGTGCTCAGAAAACGAAGTAGAAGATGAGTCGATTCCGCCTTACCTCTCAGGTATGAGCATTCATGACAAAGAAGGCCATAAAGCCTTCCGCGCGCGCTTTGCCGAAGTGATTAAGCCGGTGCATGACGAATTCAATGCATTTTTAGCCGAATGCGGCGAAGCGCCGTATCCGCTAGGAACATTCGTTGAAGCCTCGCCCTTTATGAACCTGCTTTTGTATCCGGACCCGGTTAAATTCCCCCGCGCAAACCCCTTGCCGAGTGACCGTTTCCACTACCTACAAGGCTGTGTGCGTAAAGATAAGCCCTATGAAATCCCAACCTTTAAAGCCAATAACGACAAGCCTTTGCTCTATGTGAGCTTTGGCAGTTTGGGCTCGGGTGATGTGGATTTACTTAAACGTCTGGTTACCAGCATCGGCAAGTTGCCGTACCGCGCCTTGTTTAACGTTGGCGAACATGTGGATCAGTACACAGATCTTCCTGATAACGTGATTGTGTCGAACTGGTATCCGCAGCCTTCGGTCATCGAGCAAGTCGATGCGGTGATCCATCACGGCGGCAACAACAGCTTCACGGAGTGTTTGTACTTTGGCAAACCGGCCATCGTCATGCCTTATGTGTGGGACGGTCATGACAATGCCATGCGCGCACAAGAATCCGGTCATGGGTTCCGCATGGACCGCTACGAGTGGGACGACACCGAACTTGCCGACAAGCTCTCAGTTTGCATAAACGATAAAACCATGCAGCAACGCCTTAAACAAACCAGCGAGTTTATGCGTGCCCGTAAGGGTACTGAAGATGCCGCTGCGATCCTCGATAAGCTGTTACAAGGAGAGGCCTAATGGCCATTGCCAAGTTAGATTCCACCGCGCCGCACATTGTCGGCGCGCGTGAATACGATGATCTCGTTGATTGGGGCGTACAAAGTGACGCCATTGCCGGTGTGTCTAAATCAACCGGCCGCCTGTTGTACAAAGGCCCAAACAACAGTCCAGAAACGGGCGTTTGGGTATGCACACCCGGCACATGGCGCCTTGCGATCCCACGTGATGAGCTGTGCCATTTCGTGGCCGGCCACGCGATTTACACCTCAGATGAGGGTGAAGTGATTGAAGTCAAACCCGAGACGCTTGTGATGTTTCCAGCAGGCTGGAGCGGGCAATGCGAAGTGCGTGAAACCATTCGCAACCTCTACATGCTGGTGTAATTGATCTGCCGCGTTGCGGCGTTATTTAGAAGTGAGTCTGACGATGAAAACCCCAGTTATTTACCGTCCACTGGAAGTTACTGAGCTCAAAGATTGGGGCATTGTGCCCACCATGCTTGAAGGCGAGTCCCACGTCAGTGGCGTGGTGCTGCACAAAGGCCCGAACGGCGAATCCGAATGCGGTATTTGGCACTGCACCCCTGGCAAATGGTTCTGCCATGTGACCAGCGATGAGTTCTGCCATTTCTTAGAAGGCCGCTGCACCTATGTGCATGAGTCAGGTGAGGTGATTGAAATCACCCCAGACACGGCGGCGTTCTTCCCTAAAGATTGGAAAGGCACCTGCACCATTTACGAGACCATCAAAAAGGTCTACATGATTCGGTGATCGCTATGAGCCAATCCCAACACTCAACCGATGTCCGGGCGATGGAGCGCCAAGACTTTCTGGCCCAACATGGCTATCCACACATAAGCCTAGAGGCGCTGCCGGTGGATGCGTCGGCGCGGCGGTATTTTCGTCTTAAGGATCAAGGCGTATTGCTGATGGATGCACCGCCTGCCTTAGAGCCGTTAGGCCCGTATGTGCAGGTGGCAACGCTGTTGACGGGCTTGGGTCTATCGGCGCCTAAGGTCTTAGCCTTTGATGAGGCGCTGGGGTTGGCGCTGATCGAGGACTTCGGTCATAACACCTACACACGCCTCTTGAGCCAAGGCCATGCACCAGCACCCTTGTATGAGCTGGCCATTGATGCGTTGGCGGCGCTGCACCAAACGCCCAAGGATGCAGGGGCAGTGCTGCCTGCCTACAACGAAGCACGTCTTGAAGATGAGCTGGCGCTCTTTATCGACTGGTACGTGCCAGAGCTTTTAGGCCATGCGCCGGATTCCGCCTTACGCAGTGCCTATTTAGCTTTGTTTAATGGCTTATGTGATGAGGTCGCGCAGCGCCGCGAAACCGTTGTGCTGCGCGATTTTCATGTGGATAACTTAATGCTTTTGGAAGGCCGTGAGGGCGTCAGTGCTTGCGGCTTATTAGACTTTCAAGACGCCTTGCATGGCGCGGCCGCGTATGACGTGATGTCGTTATTAGAAGATGCCCGGCGCGATGTGCCAGAAGAACTACAAGCCTCACTGTTAGATCGCTATTTCACCAAGCGCCCAGAGGTTGACCACGAGCAATTTGCGGCCGACTACGTAACCCTAGCAGCCCAGCGCCATGCCAAGGTCTTAGGCATTTTTGTGCGTCTTGCCAAGCGTGATGGCAAGTTCACCTATTTAACCCACTTACCTCGGGTGTTACGCCTTTTCGTTAAGGCACTGGATAACCCGCCACTGCACTCTTTGCGTGATTTTTTAGATTGCCATGTCCCGGGCTGGCGTTTTGATCTGGCGCCTGAGGCCCTAGACGCCTTACGTACCCGCACCTCGTCATTTAGTGAGTAATGGTTATGAGTTTTAATAACAACACCGCGCAACTCTTTATTAACCCCCATTTTTCAAGCGTCCAAAGCCTGCGTACTCGCGACATCATCAACCCCGCCACACTGGAAAAAGAAGGTGTGATTGGTTTGTGCGAGGCGGCTGATGTGAATAAGGCGTTAGATGCTGCCAATGCTGCGTACTTAGACTGGCGCAAAGTCGATGCGAAAACCCGCTCGGTGATTTTGCATCGCCTAGCCAATGAGCTTCAGGACAACGTTGAGCTTAACCGTGAATGCGCCCGCTTAATGGTTTTGGAAATGGGCAAACCCTTTGCCGAGGCCATGGGCGAGATTGCTAACTGCGCGCCGATTTTCCGTTACTACGCAGAAATGGCCCGTGATGAAGGCGGTAAAGTGGCGGGCACCACGCAGTTAGGCTCTTTCCAGCATGTGCGTTACGAGCCTTTGGGCGTGAGCGTGCATATCATGCCGTTTAACTTCCCCGTGCTGTTAATGTGCTGGACAGTGGCCGCTTCCTTAGCTGCAGGAAACGCCTGCATTATTAAACCGGCCGAAGCCACCACCCTTTGCACCTTAAAGTTTATGGAGCACTTTAAAGTGTTGGCCGAAGGCTTGGTGAGCTGCGTACCGGGTGATGCGCACACCGCACAAATGTTGGTGCAATCTGAGCGCACCCATGCTGTGGCCTTTACCGGTAGCGTGGCGGCGGCCAAAGCGGTGGCGGTGGCAGCGGCTGAGCGGATGAAGCCTGCGGTGATTGAGGCCGGCGGCAGTGATCCAATGATCATCAGTAAATACGCACCTCTTGAGGTGGCAGCCGCCGGTTGCGTGACCGCAGCCTTCCATTTAAGCGGGCAAATTTGCACCTCGGCTGAGCGCTTTTACGTGGTCGATGAAATTCACGATGAATTCGTGAAGCGCTTTGCCGAGCGCACCGTGCAGCTGCGCATCGGCCACGGGCTAGGCAAAACTGAAATCGGCCCACTGGTCAGCCAAGCGGCCCGCGATAAAGTCATGCGTTTAGTTGATGATGCCGTGGCCAAAGGTGCAACCGTGGTGTGCGGAGGCAAAATCCCAGAAGCGCATCCTGTGGGCTGGTTCTATGAGCCGACCATTTTGACCGGCGTGACGCCTGAGATGGCGATCTTCCATGAAGAGTGCTTTGGCCCGGTGGCGGCCATTTGCAAGGTGAAAGACTTTGATGAGGCCATTGCGTTAGCCAACGACTCACCTTTTGGTCTGGGCGCCTCGATCTTCACCACAAGCTTTGAAGAAGCGATGGAAGCGGCCGACCGCCTAGAGTCGGGCATGGTCTGGGTGAATAACCCGATGATCGATAACGATGCCCTGCCTTTTGGCGGCTGGAAAATGTCAGGTTTGGGACGTGAGCTGGGCCGCCAAGGGTTGGATGCCTTCCGCCGTAGCAAAATGGTCATCATGGATCACAAGCCGGTGATCAGCGACTGGTGGTATCCGTACGCGGATGATGCGTTCTACCAAGGCTAAGGGGGCGTTATGAGTGAGTCTCTTGCGGTGATTTTAGCCGCAGGTTTTGGCACCCGTATGCGCTCTAGTCTGCCTAAAGTGATGCACGAGGTCGGCAACCGCGCGTTGCTCGGCCACGTGTTGGCTGCGGTCGAAGCGGCCGAGGTCGGTTCAGTTGCGGTGGTGGTAGGCGCTGACAATCAAGCGGTGGCCGATTACGTCAGCGCCGTTGCGCCCACGGCAAGCCAACATGTGCAAGTCGAGCGCTTAGGCACGGCTCATGCGTTGTTAGCCGCGCGTCCAGCCCTTGAAGCCCATCGGCAAGGCACAGTGCTGGTGCTCTTTGGTGATACACCGCTGATTAGCGCCAACACTTTAACCGCGCTTAACCAAGCACTTGATGCTGGCGCTGCGGTGGCGGTCGCAGGGTTTGAAACGCAAAACCCAGGCCCTTACGGGCGCTTGTTGGTTGAAGACGGCACGCTTAAAGCCATTCGTGAAGCCAAAGATTGCACGCTTGAAGAGCTTCAAGTGACGCTCTGTAATGGTGGGGTGATGGGCTTTCGCGCAGAGCACTGCGTGTCGATTTTGGATCAGATCGGTCAGCAAAACGCCCAAGGCGAATACTATTTAACCGATGCGGTGGAAGTGGCCAATCGTGCGGGGCTTAAGGTTGCTGTGGTCACGGTGGCCGAAGAAGAAATCATGGGCGTAAATGACCGGCTGCAATTAGCCGCCGCTGAGGAGGTTTTTCAAACCCGTGCACGCATCAAAGCGATGCAGCAAGGCGTCACCTTACAAAACCCTGCCAGCGTTTATTTAAGTGCTGACACGGTGCTTGAAGCGGATGTGGTCATTGAGCCTTTTGTGGTGTTGGGGCCTAAGGTGTGTGTGAAATCCGGCAGCCGCATCCAAGCGTTCAGTCACCTAAAAGACTGCGTGGTTTCACCCTAAACCCAAGGCAGAGCAGCGCTCTGCCTTTTTTGCTTAAGGAGAGTTCCATGTCCCTTACCTATGCTCATCTTTATATCAACGGTCAGTGGCAGGCTCCGGTTTTAGGTGGCAGCTTTACCACTGATAACCCAAGTGATGAGTCGCCTTTGGCAACTTTGCCCGCGGCGACCAAAGAAGATGTTGAACGTGCCGTCACGGCGGCGCGTGCAGCCTTTGATGAAGGCCCATGGCCACAAATGTCCGGCGCTGAGCGCGCTGTGTATTTACGCAAAATTGCCGCGCTGATTCGTGAACAAACGCCGATGCTCGCTGAGCTTGAGGTGCGTGACAACGGTAAGCCTTTACCCGAAGCCTTATGGGACATAGGCGATGCCGCCGGCTGCTTTGATTACTACGCCAATTTAGCAGAAGAGTCTGACCAGACTCTCAAGCAAGAAATTAAAGTCGCCGATGAGCGCTTTAGCTCGTGGGTTGAGAGAGAACCTGTGGGTGTGGTTGGGGCGATTATCCCCTGGAACTACCCCCTTTTGATGGCGACTTGGAAAGTCGCGCCTGCTATGGCAGCGGGCTGCACTATCGTTTTAAAACCTTCAGAGCTGACCTCCATCACCGCGCTTGAATTGGCCCGTATTATTGATGAGGCAGGTGTTCCGGCAGGTGTGTTTAACCTTGTGACCGGCATGGGCCCCGATGCGGGCGCGCCGCTGGCTGAGCATCCGTTGGTGGATAAGCTCGCCTTTACCGGCAGCGTACCAACCGGTAAGCGCATCATGCAGGCCGCGGCTAAAGATGTGAAAAACCTAAGCCTTGAGCTCGGTGGTAAATCGCCCTTTATTGTCTTTGCTGACAGCGATATCGAAAAAGCCGTGGAATGGATTATGTTCGGCATTTTCTGGAACCAAGGTCAGGTGTGTTCGGCCACTTCCCGCGTCTTGGTTGAGCGCGCTTTATATCCAAAACTGATCGAACGCTTGGTCGCAGAAGCCGCCAAAATCACCCTTGGTAACGGCTTAGAAGAGGGCATCTTGCTGGGGCCATTAGTCAGCCGCGGCCAATATGAAAAGGTGATGGATTTTATCGAACAAGGCAAAGCGAGCGGCGCCACCTTAGCCTATGGCGGCAAACGCCCTGCTTCACTCGATAAAGGCTATTTCTTAGAGCCGACCATCTTCACTGACGTGCCTATCGAGGCCAGCATCTGGCGCGAAGAAATCTTTGCGCCGGTGGTGTGTATCAATGCCTTTGACACCGAAGCTGAGGCGCGCCGTTTAGCCAACGACTCACCCTTTGGCTTAGCGGCGGCGGTGATGAGTGAAGATGTGGCACGCGCGGAGCGGTTTGCTAAGGGCTTACGCGCAGGGATTATCTGGATCAACTGCTCGCAACCGACCTTTACCGAAGCGCCATGGGGCGGCTACAAGCAAAGTGGTATCGGCCGCGAGCTGGGCCAATGGGGCTTTGATAACTACCGTGAGGTTAAACAGGTTACCCGTTACGACAGTCCCGAGCCGTGGGGCTGGTATATCAAGTAAAGAAAAAGGCCACCCGAAGGTGGCCTTTTTTTATACGCGGAAGCTACTGGCGAGTGCTTGCAAGTGTTTGGCAAGGCCTGCCAACTGCGTGCTGGTCGCAACGTTTTGCATGGAGGCGTTGCTAGTTTGTTCGGCAATGTCGCTGACGCTTGTGATATTGCGGTTGATCTCTTCAGCCACCGCACTTTGCTCTTCAGCGGCCGAGGCGATCATCGCGTTCATGTCATTGATGGTGGCTACCGATGCGGTGATTTGCTCAAGCATGGCGCCGGCGCTGGCCACCTGTTCTTTACCGGTTTGGGCTTTATGGCGGCTGCTTTGCATTACCGCGACTGCGCGATTGGCGCCATTTTGCACGCGCTCAATCATGGCCTGAATTTCGCTGGTCGACTGCTGGGTGCGTGAGGCTAGGGTACGTACTTCATCGGCCACGACCGCAAAGCCACGACCTTGCTCGCCGGCGCGCGCCGCTTCAATGGCCGCATTGAGGGCCAGCAGGTTGGTTTGCTCAGCGATCGAGCGAATCACATCCACCACCGAGCTGATGCTCACGCTGTCTTCTTCCAACTCTTGAATCACGTTGGCGGCGTGCTCAACTTCTGCCGCAAGGCTGTCAATCGCATTGACCGTCTGTTTAACCACCTCACGGCCTTGCTCGGCTTGGGTGTCCGCCTCGAGCGCTGCATGGGCGGCATTAGCAGCGTTACCTGCCACATCTTGCACGGTTGCCGACATTTCATTCATGGCCGTTGCCACTTGGTCGGTTTCAAGCTGTTGGCGGCGAATCCCGTCACTGGTTTGATGGCTGATTTGCGAGGTTTGCAACGCCGCTGCAGCCAGTTGGCTAATGGCGTCCATTAGCTCTTGAATCGTGGTCTGAAAGCGCGCGGCCATGGCATTGAAGCTGGTGGCGATATCACCTAGCTCGTCACGGCCATGATAATTAATGCGGTAATTTAAATTGCCATCGGCCAGTTGTTCACCGCCCATTTTAAGCTCATCCACTGCATGGGTAATGCCCGATACAGTAAAAAATGCCAAAAAGCCCGCAACCAATAAGGAGACAACTAACGCGGCGGTAATAATCCACAGCAGCGCATTGAGATGAATTTCCGATTCATCATGAGAGGCCTCTGCTGAGGCATGTTGCTGGCTGATTAACGCACGAAGTTTGTCGTAGGCATCGGCAAAGGCCGGTTGCAGACGCGTCAGTAAGATCATATTGCCGCTTGAGTAATCACCTTGGCGCATCAGCGTTAAAGACTTGGCGACACCCTCATCCAGGTAAACAGTGAGCGCTTGGTTGAGTGCGTGCACAAGCTTTTCTTGCTCAGCAGACATAGGCAACGCGCGATAGCTTGCCATGTGCTCCCGCACAATCCGCATGCTTTCATCCACGGCATCAAAGTGGCGGGTGGCCGGATGATCATGCGCCTTCTCGAAGGCAGAACCTGGGCTGTGTTGTAAGGCCAATAACAGCTGTGTGCGGGTTAAATGCATGTGGTTGGTCATTTCGCTGAGCATATCCATCGGCAGCAAAATGTCGTGGTACATGACGTTTAAGTTGTTATTGCTGCTGCGCATGCCATTTAAGCTTGCACCCACCAACGCCACCGCCACTCCACCTAACAGCAGTAACAGCCCAATCAAACGGGTTTTTAACGTTAAACGAGACAACCAAGCACGCATGAGCGCCTTCCTTACGTTTAGATAACTAGTTGTAGTTTATCGGGAAATTTTTTTAAGAACCGAAGAAGTGGCCACTTAGCGCACAGCTTTGCTGCAAGGCTTCTTGGTTGATCAGCGCATTGTTTGAAGAGGTGAAACCGGTGGTAGCACTGTTACCCCGGTCACACTATTTTGCGCGTCTTAAAAAGGCTGAGTATTGCGCTAGGGCAATAGAGCGAA
>X137_Gaur__coassemble_98_pt1 | contig 26915 bp, 19 predicted proteins | sample X137_Gaur__metabat2_high_PE_003 | metagenome-assembled genome bin X137_Gaur
AAAGGTACGCGGCCGTTTAATTCACGGCGAATGGTGCGCACCGCATCCATCACATAACCCAAATCTTTTTCAGGATCTGGAATCGGCAGCGCTTCGATATCAGCCATTGAGGTTACGACTTTTTTAAAGCGCGGACCCTCGCCTGTTTCAAAGTACAAACCTTGGCCCATGGCATCAGGGATGGTGAGAATGTCGGAGAATAAAATCGCCGCATCTAACTGCGGATAACGATCCAGCGGCTGGATGGTCACTTCACAGGCCATCTCAGGGTTTTTCATAAGGTTGACGAAGTTACCTGCGCGGGCACGGGTCGCGCGGTATTCAGGAAGGTAGCGACCGGCCTGACGCATCATCCAAATTGGGGTGACGTCAACAGGTTGCTTGAGCAGGGCACGTAGGAAACGATCGTTTTTCAAAGCGGTCATGTCAGGCTTTCCGGCAAAAAATTGCACGCATTGTCGCAAAGCCCATAGCAAAAGGCACGGAATCCTCCGTGCCTTTTATCAATCGCAGCGATTAGCTTTTACACACCCAGATAATCCAAGATACCTTCCGCTGCATTACGGCCTTCAAAAATGGCCGTTACCACCAAATCTGAGCCGCGCACCATATCGCCACCGGCGAAGATTTTCGGGTTGCTGGTTTGATGCTTGAATTTGCCTTGCTCAGGCGCAACCACGCGACCTTGACTATCGAGCTCAATGGCAAAATCCTTAAACCAAGGCGCAGGGCTTGGGCGGAAACCAAAGGCAATCAGCACCGCATCGGCAGGGATAATTTCTTCAGAACCTGGGATAGGTTCAGGGCTTCTGCGGCCACGGGCATCGGGCTCGCCTAGCTGCGTTTCAACGACCTTAACCCCTGCCACTTTGCCTTCCAGCTCAACGATGCCGATAGGCTGGCGGTTAAAGAGGAACTTCACCCCTTCATCTTTAGCGTTTTTCACTTCTCGGCGCGAACCTGGCATGTTGGCCGCATCACGGCGATAAGCACAGGTAACGCTCGCAGCGCCTTGGCGAATGGAGGTGCGGTTGCAGTCCATCGCGGTATCACCACCGCCTAAGACCACAACCTTTTTGCCTTTCATATCAATAAAGTCTTTAGGCGATTTTTCAAAGCCTAAATTGCGATTCACGTTCGCGATTAAGAAATCAAGCGCGTCATACACACCCGGCAGATGCTCACCTGGGAAACCACCTTTCATATAGGTGTAGGTGCCCATACCCATAAACACAGCATCAAATTCAGCCAAGAGCTGATCTATGGTGATGTCTTTGCCGATTTCAGTGTTTAAGCGAAACTCAATGCCCATGCCGGTAAAGACTTCACGGCGACGGCTTAATACGTGTTTTTCTAACTTAAATTCTGGAATACCGAAGGTTAGTAGGCCGCCGATCTCTGGGTTTTTATCAAATACCACAGGGGTTACGCCGTTACGCACCAACACATCCGCACAGCCCAAACCTGCAGGGCCTGCGCCAATCACCGCCACCCGTTTGCCGGTTGGGACCACATTGCTCATATCCGGGCGCCAGCCCATCGCAAAGGCGGTATCGGTAATGTATTTCTCCACCGAGCCAATGGTTACCGCGCCAAAGCCATCATTTAAGGTACAAGCGCCTTCACACAAACGGTCTTGCGGGCACACGCGGCCACAGACTTCTGGCAGGGTGTTAGTTTGATGGCTTAATTCAGCAGCGGCCAGAATGTTGCCTTCTGAAACTAACTTTAACCAGTTAGGGATAAAGTTATGCACAGGGCATTTCCATTCGCAGTAAGGGTTACCGCAACCTAAGCAGCGATGAGCCTGTTCGCATGATTGGGCAGGCTTTAACGGCTCGTATATTTCTACGAACTCATTTTTACGCTGACGCAGGGGTCTTTTCTTTGGGTCTTTGCGACCGACTTCGATGAACTGGAAGTCATTATTCAGACGTTCAGCCATTTCAAACCTCTCTACAGTCGCGCCTTATTCAGGGCGCCGACAAAAAATCTGCGCCAGCCGGGATTGCCGGCTGGCCACGGCTTATTGCGGGTTAGCGCGGGTGTTGGATAACAGGTTCGCAAGGTTCGAAGCCTTAGGTTTTACCAGCCAGAAGCGGCGGTAGTAATCGTCTAAGTTTTCGAGGATATGAGCGCCCCACTCGCTACCGGTCTCGTTGACGTATTCGGTAATCACCTCTTGCAGATGGCTGCGGTAGGCTTCCATGTGCTCACCAGTGATCCGCTGAATCATCACCAACTCGTTGTTCACCCGATCCACAAAGCTGTTGTCGATATCCAGAACATAGGCAAAGCCGCCAGTCATACCGGAGCCGAAGTTGTAGCCGGTTTTACCCAGTACGCAGACAAAGCCGCCAGTCATGTATTCGCAGCAATGATCGCCAGTGCCTTCAACGACCGTGTGCGCACCTGAGTTACGCACCGCAAAACGCTCACCGGCTGTACCTGCGGCAAACAATCGACCACCAGTTGCCCCATAAAGACAGGTGTTACCGATAATGGCCGACTCTTGCGTCGCAAACGGGCTGCCTTTTGGCGGCACGATCACCACTTTTCCGCCAGTCATACCTTTACCGACGTAATCGTTAGCATCACCTTCCAGATAAAGATTCAAGCCGCCGGCGTTCCACACACCAAAGCTTTGACCGGCCGTGCCTTTAAAGCGGAAGGTAATCGGTGCATCCACCATGCCTTGGTTGCCATGCAGGCGGGCAATCTCACCGGATACGCGCGCACCGATTGAGCGGTCACAGTTACCGATAGTGAGTTCAAACTCACCACCTTGTTTACCTGCGATCGCCGCTTGGGCCATCTCCACCATCTTCTCAGCCAGCAAGCCCTTATCGAACGGTGGGTTGTTCTCTACCTCACAGAACTGCGGCTTATCAGCGGGGATCAGATCGCTGCCTAACAGAGGCGTTAAATCCAAATGGCCTTGTTTTTCAGTTTGCCCAGGCAGCACATCTAACAGATCCGTACGGCCGATCAGCTCGCCAAGACTTGCTACACCTAACTTTGCCAGCCACTCGCGGGTTTCTTCAGCAACGAACGTAAAGTAGTTCATCACCATTTCCACAGTGCCGATAAAGTGGTCTTTACGCAGCTTGTCGTTTTGGGTCGCAACACCGGTTGCGCAGTTGTTCAAATGGCAAATGCGTAAGTATTTGCAACCCAAAGCAACCATCGGGCCGGTACCAAAGCCAAAGCTTTCAGCACCTAAAATCGCCGCCTTGATCACATCCAGACCGGTTTTTAAGCCGCCGTCCGTTTGCACGCGCACCTTGCCGCGCAGATCATTACCACGCAGGGTTTGGTGCGCCTCAGCAAGGCCTAACTCCCATGGGGAACCTGCGTATTTGATCGAAGTGATCGGCGAGGCCCCGGTACCACCGTCGTAACCTGAGATGGTGATCAAATCGGCATAGGCTTTGGCAACACCGGCAGCAATGGTACCCACGCCAGGTTCGGCCACGAGTTTGACCGATACCAGCGCATTAGGGTTGACTTGTTTTAAGTCGTAAATCAGCTGCGCTAAGTCTTCGATCGAGTAGATATCGTGGTGTGGCGGCGGCGAAATCAAGGTCACACCCGGTACGGCATAACGCAGACGCGCAATCAGACCGTTCACCTTACCACCCGGTAATTGCCCGCCTTCACCCGGTTTGGCGCCTTGCGCGACTTTAATCTGCAAGACTTCAGCGTTCACCAGATACTCAGGGGTTACGCCAAAACGGCCGGTCGCCACTTGCTTGATTTTCGAGCTTTTAACCGTGCCGTAGCGTGCAGGATCTTCCCCACCTTCACCAGAGTTCGAGCGCCCGCCTAAACGGTTCATGGCCTCAGCAATGGCTTCGTGAGCCTCGGGTGACAAGGCACCTAGCGAGATACCAGCTGCATCAAAGCGCTTTAAAATCGCTTCTAACGGCTCAACTTGATTAAGCGCTAAAGGCTTATCAGCCAGTTTTACCTGCAACAGGTCCCGAATCATCGACACCGGACGCTGATCAACCAGTGCGCTGTATTCTTTAAATTTTTCGTAATCGCTTTGCTGTACGGCCGCTTGCAGTGTGTTTACTACATCTGGGTTGTACGCGTGGTACTCACCGCCGTAGACAAACTTGAGTAAACCGCCCTGCTGAATCGGTTTACGACGGCTCCACGCCTCGTTTGCCAAGAGCTTCTGCTCCGACTCGATATCAACGAAGCGTGCACCTTGGATACGGCTCGCCACGCCTTTAAAGGACAGGCTAACCACTTCCTCAGATAAGCCCACCGTTTCAAAAAGCTGCGCACCACGGTAAGAGGCAACGGTGGAAATCCCCATTTTCGAAAGAATTTTCAAAAGCCCCTTACTGATGCCTTTACGGTAGTTCTTAAACACCTCTGGCAGATCACCTAAGACTTCGCCGGTGCGCACTAAATCCGCCAGCACCTCATAAGAGAGGTATGGGTAAACTGCGGTCGCACCAAAGCCTAACAGCACCGCAAAGTGATGCGGATCACGTGCGGTAGCGGTTTCCACCAAAATGTTGCAATCGCAGCGCAGGCCTAAATCCACCAAGCGGTGATGCACAGCACCGACCGCTAAGGAGGCATGTGCCGGCAGCTTGCCTTCACCGATATTGCGATCACTTAAGATCAGAATCACGGTGCCAGAACGTACCGCCGCCTCTGCAACATCGGCAATATTACGCACCGCTTGCTCAAGGCCTACGGACTCGTCGTAGTTAAGGTCAATCACCTTATGGGCAAAGGCAGGTGTTGGCAGATTTAAAATCGTCTGCCATTTGGCCGGTGAAATCACTGGCGTGCTTAAGATTGCACGTTCAGCGTGGGCTGCATCTTCTTCAAAGACGTTACGCTCAGCACCTAAACAGGTTTCTAACGACATCACGATCGCTTCACGCAAAGGATCGATCGGAGGGTTAGTCACTTGAGCAAATTGCTGGCGGAAGTAGTCGTAAGTTGAGCGAATACGCTGGCTTAAAATCGCCATCGGCGTGTCATCGCCCATCGAACCCACGGCCTCCTGGCCTTGCTCGGCCAATGGACGCAGGACCTGATCACGCTCTTCAAAGGTGACCTGGAACATCTTCATATACTGCTTGAGCGAATCCTGATCAAGGCTCGCCACACCATTGTCATCAGACAAGGTGGCGCGAATGCGGATCGCGTTCTCACGCAGCCATTTTTTGTACGGATGACGCGACTTTAAGCGGCCATCGATGGCATCGGTGTTGAGCACTTCACCGGTTTGGGTGTCCACTGCAAGAATTTGCCCCGGGCCAACACGGCCTTTGGCAATCACATCTTCTGGCTGGTAATCCCATACGCCAATTTCTGATGCTAGGGTGATGTAACCATTTTTGGTGGTGACCCAACGCGCCGGACGCAGGCCGTTACGGTCGAGTAAACACACCGCATGACGCCCATCGGTTAATACCACGCCGGCAGGGCCATCCCACGGCTCCATATGCATGGAGTTAAACTCATAAAACGCACGTAATTCAGCGTCCATGGTTTCAACGTTCTGCCAGGCTGGCGGAATGATCATGCGCACGCCACGGAACAGATCCATGCCGCCGGTCACCAAAAGCTCCAGCATGTTATCCATGCTGGAGGAGTCTGAACCCACACGGTTTACCAGTGGGCCTAACTCTTGAAGATCAGGGATCAGCGCATTTTCAAATTTTAAGCGGCGCGCCAACGCCCAGTTACGGTTACCGGTGATGGTGTTAATTTCACCGTTATGCGCCAACATACGGAACGGCTGGGCCAATGGCCATTTTGGCAAGGTGTTGGTGGAGAAGCGCTGATGGAATACTGCAATCGCGGTTTTAAGGCGCGCATCACCTAAATCAGGGTAAAACTGCGCAAGATCCGCAGGCATCATCAAGCCTTTGTAGATGATGGTTTTGTGCGAAAAACTTGCGATGTAATGATCAGTGTCTGAAGCGTTAGCCACCGATGAGCGACGACGCGAGGTGAAGAGCTTAACGGCGAAGTCTTGCTCAGTTAATCCTGCACCACCAATAAAGACCTGTTCAATCTGAGGCAAACGCTCAAGCGCCAAACGGCCTAACACGCTGGTATCAATGGGCACCTTACGCCAGCCGATTAACTGAAGACCTGCTGCCAGGATTTCGCGATTCATATTTTCGCGGGCAGCCTCAGCCTTAACCGGGTCTTGGTTTAAAAAAACCATACCCACAGCGTAGAGCTCAGGTAGCTCTGCACTAAAATGCTCACGCGCCATCGCGCGCAAAAAGAGGTCGGGCTTTTGAATCAGCAGGCCGCAACCATCTCCGGTTTTGCCATCAGCGTTAATACCACCACGGTGGGTCATGCAGGTCAGCGCTTCGATCGCCGTCTGCAAAAGGTGATGACTGGGCTCGCCCTGCATATGGGCGATCAGGCCGAAACCACAGTTATCCTTGAATTCGTCAGGACGATACAAACCTGCTTTCATAGGGACTCTCACCAGAACGCGCCTCGACTTAGGAGGCTGGTTGCTTTTCAAATCGAAGACTTACCGCAGATCAAACTCTTATGAGTTTGGCACAGGCTAAATAAGCTGATTCACACGCCGTCTTACGACAGGCCAAACCCTGCTTGTGACTCCATGTCACAAGCAGGGCAGATTTGAAAAGCAATGTTCAGGCCAAGATCCCAAAAATCGATTACTGAGCCATTTCCTGACGAATGGTGGCAATGGTTTTTGGCCAAGGTTTGGCCTCACGCACTTTAGCGGGCAAAGCGGCTACAGCACTGCTTGCCGCTTGCGCTGAGGCAAAGCTGCCATAGGTCACTACATATAAAAGCTGGCCTTGGTGGTGCTTTTTAAAATAGTGAAACCCGCTACCGAACTGAGCAATGTAGTTTTTAGCATTGTCTTCTTTAGCGGTGGCAAACACCTGTAGGGTAAAGTTTCCAGGGGGCTGATTCACATACCAATTACCCGTTACAGCAGGCTTTTGCACAGGTTTTACCGAAGTTTCTGAAACCACTTGCTGGGCAGACGGAGCCTTCGCAACCTCAATTTGCTCAGGTTTAGATTCAACTTCAGGAGCTGTACTAACAGGCTCTGCAGGTTGAACTGTAACCGGCTTAATAGACGTTTCAGGAGCAATGACGGTCTCTTCTGCATCAGGTGATGCGGCCTCAGCCAGTGGCTGGCGAATGACAGGAGCTGCGGTATTAGGTAATGCCAAAGCAACAGGGGCAGATGCATTTATTGGTGCAGAAGGCACAGAGGACTCAACAGAATTTGCACCAACGAAGGGCGAGTTTGATGCCTCTGGCGAATGAGCCGCACTATTTAAGGGCAATTCAGTTCTAGTGCTCGAACTCATCTGCTCACTATCAGGGCGACCTTGCATAAACCAAGCAGCACCGACCCCAATAAGGATCACAGCCACCGCTAAAATGTGCTTTTTCGGCACACTAAAGGCACGTTCTGGCGTTTTATCAGCATCGCGCTCGGCATGCATGCCCTCAATCAGAACATCACGCGCCACGTCGTTAATCAGACCCGGCCAGCCACCTGAATGATGATGAATCTCAGCAAGTTGCTCATCATCAAATAGCTCAATCCCCTGACCTGCACCTTCTAAACGCGAAGCCAAATAATCACGCGTTTCCTCTTCGCTGTAAGGGGCAAGGTGCATGACATGGAAACGATCTTGGCCTTGCCCTAAGCCGGTCAAACGCGTTTCTAATTCAAGATCAGCAAACAGAAAGACATGGGCCCTTGCGTCATCGATGCCACTGGCAAGATCAATCAGCGTGGCTATCGCGTCATCTTCCAATAACTCTGCATCATCGACGATAAGATGAACTTCCTGTCCCGTCATGGCCAGTTGTTTAATTCGATCCTGAATACCCGCAAGCCCCACAATGGGTGCTTGTAAGCCCTGGGCAATATAGGACAACAGCGCGGCGCGGCTTGATGCATTACTGGCCGATACCACCAAATTTTGAACCACCTGTTTATTAGAGCTGGCCACCAATGCTTGGCGCAGCAGCGTTTTGCCACTGCCTTGAGGCCCTAACACTACCAACAGCAGCTGACTGTATCGGGCCAAATGGTGAAGTTGACCTAATACCGGCTTGCGCTGCGGGGCGAAAAATTTGAAGTTAGGTACCTTAGCGGCAAACGGGTCATAACTCAGTTGATAGTGGCTTACAAACGCATCATCGACATGCAAAGAATTCATAGCCGTCTCATTAATAGTGTCAGTCAACCTGCCAAGGCTTTGTAATCAGCGCTTAGCGTGGCTTGTAAAATTTCACGAGGATAATCAGCGGTCACCACAGCATTGCCCAAGCCCTTCAAAAGAACTAAACGCAACTGCCCATCCAATACTTTTTTATCAACCGCCATATGGGTTAAAAAATCTTCAGGGGTCATCTGAGAGGGGGGGACAACAGGTAAGCCTGCCGCTTTAAGTAGCGCGATACCACGATCACGCTCAGCCGCTGATACCCATCCAAGACGATGTGACATCTCGAGCGCCATCACAGTACCAGCACCGACCGCTTCGCCATGTAACCACACGCCATAGCCCATATGCGTTTCAATCGCATGACCAAATGTGTGACCTAGATTTAGCGTGGCACGCACACCCGATTCACGCTCATCAGCACCAACAACCCGTGCTTTAGCTGCACAGGAGCGCTCGATAGCTTCGCGCAACGAGTCATCATCTAAAGCACGAAGAGCGTCGATATTTTGTTCAAGCCAGCCTAAAAATGGCTCATCACAAATCAAACCGTATTTAATAACTTCAGCAAGGCCTGCTGAAAGTTCACGAGCAGGCAATGTGTGCAAGGTTTTGGTATCAATCACGACCGCCTGCGGCTGGTAAAAAGCACCCACCATGTTTTTACCAAGCGGATGGTTAATACCCGTTTTACCACCTACCGATGAGTCCACCTGTGACAAGAGTGTGGTCGGCACTTGGATAAAATTAACTCCGCGTTGGTAACACGCTGCTGCAAACCCTGCCATATCGCCGATAACACCACCGCCTAAAGCAATAATGGTAGTACGTCGATCATGGCGCGCGGTCAACAGCCCATCAAAGATCTTTTGCAAAACATCCCACGTTTTAAACGCCTCACCGTCCGGCAAAATCACTTGGCATACGGTGTAACCTGCGAGCGTATTAAGCAAAGTCTCAAGGTATAAAGGTGCGATGCTTTCATTAGTCACCACCGCCACTTGCCGCCCTTGAATATGCGGAGCGAACAGTGCTGACTGGTTCAACAAATCAGCACCGATATAAATAGGATAAGAACGCTCGCCAAGATCAACCTGAAGACTTTGCATATGCCCCCCTTAGTAAAGGGCCTAGGATAGCGCAGATCAGACCCAGCTTTAACGAACTTCTAGCGCCTCAATAGCATCTAGAATTTCCATTACCACCATTCGTGGCGGTCGTTCATCTGTCTCAATAATGATGTCCGCAATCTCACGATAAAGTGGATCACGTAGCGTCATCAGATCAGTCAATGTTTTTTCAGGATTAGGGCCACGTAATAAAGGGCGATTTTTATCCCTTGCAGTACGGCCAATTTGCTGTGCAACAGAGGTGTGTAAATAAATTACACACCCGCCATTTTTGAGTGACTCTCGGTTTTCAGGACGCATGACCGCACCGCCTCCTGTCGCTAAAACCAAGCCATTCATTTCGCACAGATCGGCAATGGTTGCTGTTTCGCGATCTCGAAACCCAACCTCGCCTTCCACATCGAAAATTAAAGGAATACTTGCCCCTGTCCGTACTTCGATTTCTTTATCAGAATCTTTAAACGGCAAACGCAACTCTTTAGCTAACAAACGCCCGATGGTGCTTTTACCAGCACCCATCGGGCCCACGAGAATGTAGTTCTGCACTTAAATCAACGACTCACCGCGACAGCTTGATGGTTCATGATACGCGGAGTGAGGAAGATAAGCAGCTCAGACTTTTTATCTTGTACCAAGGTTCTTCTAAAAGCCTGTCCAATAAAGGGTAAATCTCCGAGGAATGGCACTTTATCTACTGAGCGGCTTTGCGTATTGGTAAAGACGCCACCCAACACGATGGTTTCACCATCAGCCACTAAAACCTTGGCATTAACTTCGTTTTTGTTAATTGAAGGTACACCACCTGTCGAAGCAGCCTGTGAAAAATCCGGAGCATCTTTAGTCACCTTAACTTCCATAATCACACGATTGTCGGGCGTGATTTGTGGCGTCACCTCAAGAGAAAGTGCAGCTTCCTTGAAGGAAGTAGACGTTGCGCCACTGGAGCTAGCCTCCTGATAAGGAACTTCAGAACCTTTTAGAATTTTGGCTGTTTCTTTATCAGAAGTTACAACTTTAGGCTGTGAAACGACCTCGCCGTTGCCAGTGCGCTCCATAGCAGTCAGTTGCAGATCTAGGAGAGTATTATCCGTTAAAAAACCAATTCCTAAAGAAGAAGTCGCTCCTGGGGCATCCAAATCGACAAATGTTGCAGGTGTAAAATTGCCGCTACCGATTCTGGCTCCGCTCCAAGTCACTCCAAGGGATTTATCAAAATCCACGTTAGCTTCAACAATACGAGCCTCAATCATCACCTGACGCACAGGGATATCGAGTTGAGTAACAATGCGGCGCAGCTCATCAATTCGCTCTTGCGTTAAGGTTACGATCAGGCTGTTGGTGCGATCATCGTAAATAACGTTGCCGCGCATGTCCTCTTTGAGCTGCCCTTTGGCCGCATCATCTTCGTACAGCTTGGCGATATCAGATGCTTTGGCATAGTTCAGCTGGATAATGTCTTTGCGAAGCGGCGCAAGCTCAGCCACTTGCTTTAAGTTTTCAAGCTCTTGACGCTCACGCGCAGCAATTTCGGCTGCCGGTGCGACTAATAGCACGTTGCCTATTTTGCGCTGATCCAAACCTTTGGTTTTTAGCACCAGATCAAGCGCTTGGTCCCAAGGAACATTCTGTAAGCGAAGCGTAATATTGCCTTGTACCGTGTCACTGGCGACAAGGTTTAAGTCTGTAAAGTCGGCAATCAACTGTAATACAGAGCGAACATCAATATCTTGAAAGTTTAGCGAGAGCTTTTCGCCACTATATACAAACCGATCCGCATTCAAGCGCTCTAACTCAACATCAGTTAAAGGCTTAACACTGATTGTTAGACGATTGCCTGTTTGATAGGCCATATGATCGTATTTGCCATGAGCATCGATCACAATTGATGTAGACGCAGAATCTGCACTAGCACTTACGAACTGTACGGGCGTGGCAAAGTCTTTAACGTCTAATCTTACGCGTAATGCTTCCGGTAAGTCAGTGTTTGCCAAATTGATACGAATCTTGCCGCCCTGCTCGCGAATATCAGGAGTTACGCTGGCATCCGATAGATCAATGACAATATTGCCTTCACCATCAGCGCCACGTTGAAAATCGATATTTGTGACGGCCTTACCGACCGCTTGATAGCTTTTAACAGGTGCGGCGACTAAAGATGGACTCGGTGCAAATTGACTTGCGGCAGCAGTATCACCCAGAACAACATAAAGATGATTACCCTCAGTACGGGTGCTGTACCCCGTTAAGGTATCTAGGTTGATTATCAGACGTGTACGGTCAGGAGTTTCAACGACTGCCACGCTTCTGGCATTGCCCATGCCTAATTCACGCTTTTTAACGCCCAGTTTGTTTTCAACGCCAGGCATATCCAACGCAATTCGAGCCGGTTGCTCGATGGTATATCCCTTGGGCGCTAAAACGGGCTCATCAAAACGCAGTTTTAACTCAACACGATCACCCGGCAAAGCTGCAACGTCTAAGGCTTCTAAATTTGCGGCAAAAGATAATGTGCTGAAACTTGCAGCCAGCAATGTAAAACTGAGTCGAGTAAAGAGATTTTTCATCGGCAGACCTTGCTGTGCAGCGCTTTCGTTTTTATTCATTCCATTGCCGCTCTTATGAGCGCTCCTTAAGAGAAATGCTACGAGGGCGCTCTAACCAGCCGCCGTCTCCGTCCGGGACAATTTCAATCACATCGATTTTAGCTTCATCCACGGCAACAATCCGGCCATGGTTACGCCCGACATAATCCCCAACTTTGACTCGGTGAACGCCACCGGCCCCACCCACAAGACCAAAGGTTTGCCCTTCACGCGCCAGTGTTCCAACCATATCGAAGACTTCAATATTGAAGCCTTCAAGAAACTGTTTTACACGTGTTTCATCTGGGCGTATGTCACTATTACCTTTTTGCTTTGCCATAAGTTCAAGCTTGATAGGTGCCTGAAATGGGCTGCGCAGATTGGAAGCACTATAGGTAAAAGGCTCGTAAACAACAGGTTCCGGCAAACTCTCAATAGGCTTTACCGGACGACGATTCACTTCGTCAAAATAAGCCCTAATATCTGAGAAGTCATTAGAGGCTTCACAGCCTGCCAAAAGCGCAGCTAAAACCCCAATTAATGTTAAAGAAGCGTTTTTCACTTAACCGCCCCCTTATCGTTATAACGATACGTTTTGGCTAAAATGTTCATTTTAAGCCTGCTGCTCCCCGTTTCGTTTTTGGCTTCTGGGGTAATCTCAAAATCATGAAGCGTCACAATACGTTGCAGGCTTGAAGTGCCGCTTACAAAAGACGCCAAATCATGATAAGTACCTAAGACAGAGATATTGATAGGTAACTCAACATAAAACTCGGTGGTCTTTTCTGGCATAAGTTTAATTTCTTGAAACTCAAGACCTGTACCTAAGCCAATTTTCGTAATGTCATCCAATAAACTTGGTACTTCAGTGTCAGCAGGTAGCTTTGCCAACAACTCGCTAAACTGAATTTCCATTTCAGCCATTTGCTCTTTATAAGCATCCAAGTTAGCCGCTAATGCTGCCTTATTGGCATACTGATCTTTAAGACTCTGCTCTTGTGCGATTGTCGACTCAAGTCTCTCTCTTAACTCTTTGACGTGGTAGTAGTAGCCGCCGACTAACACCAGCAACAAAAGCAAAATACAAGCAATGACTCGAACAGGCCCAGGCCAAGAACCCGGGTTATTTAAATCAAGGTTATTGAGATCAACCTTTTTTAAGCTCTCAAAGGACTCAGACAAACTCATTGCTGTTCTCCTTGTTGAGCAACTTTAACAGGCTGGGTCTTCTTAACAGTTAGTTCGAAAACATTCGCTTGATCTACTCGCCCTTCGGTGGTTGCTTTAACTTGACCTAAGTTAGGCGCTGTTAGCCATTCAGAGCTGTCCAAATTGCGCATAAGCTCAGAAACGCGGTTGTTCGACTCTGAAGCCCCTTGGATCGCAATGTTGTCACCAACCGTTTTAACCTTGGTGTAATAAAGGCCATTGGGTAGTGTTCGAGTAATCTGATCAAAGACATAAGCTGTTGACGAGCGCGTACCTTGAAGATCTTGAATAATCTTCATGCGATCCAATAACGCTTGACGTCTTTCTTTAAGGTCTCGAATTTCTGCAATTTTCTTATCCAAAATTTTAATTTCATTCTGGATAAATGTATTACGTGCTTGCTGGCCTTCGATAGCCGCATTTAGATACTGATCCGCTAGGAATAACAATCCACATGCGGCCGCAAACGAACCTGCAAGCGACAATAAAAAACGCTTTTTACGTTCTTCGCGCAGCTGCTCGCGCCAAGGCAGAAGGTTAATTTTGGCCATTAGTCAAAACTCCTCATTGCCAATCCGCATGCAATCATCAGCGCGGGGGCGTCACTAGCTAAAGCTCCTGCGCTCACTTTGGTACTAAGCGCCATATCCGCAAATGGGTTGGCCACGATGGTTGGCACCCCTAAACGCTGCTGGATAAGTTGATCAAGGTTAGCGATTGAAGCAGAACCACCTGCAAGAAGCACATAGTCTACTTCGCTATACTGACCTGCTGCGTAGAAAAACTGGAGAGAACGAGAGACTTGCTGTATGACCGCTTCTTTAAAAGGCTGTAGCACTTCTTCATCATAGTCATCAGGCAGCCCACCTTGCTTTTTCGCAAGCCCAGCCTCGTCCACTGATAAACCGTAACGACGTTGAATTTCTTCAGTTAATTGGCGCCCGCCAAAAAGCTGCTCTCGGGTATAGATCGTGCGACCACCTTTTAATACGCTTAAGGTCGTCATCGTGGCACCAATATCAACTACCGCCACAATAAGATCTTTTGGATCTTTATTGAGCTGTGGCTGAAGCAAGGTGTAGGCACGCTCTAACGCATACGCCTCGATATCAACCACCTTGGCCGTTAAACCTGCTAAGCCCAACGCAGCCTCACGAATCTCGACGTTTTCTTTACGACAAGCTGCGACCAGCACATCGACCCTATCAGGGTTCTTAGCCGACTTACCTTGCACCTCGAAATCGATAGCGACTTCATCGAGCGGATAAGGAATATATTGATCTGCTTCAACCTTGAGCTGCGTTTCAAGCTCGTCATCACCAAGACCTGAATCCATTTCGATCATCTTGGTAATGACTGCCGAGCCTGCCACCGCAACGGCTGCCGATTTCGATCCAGGTTTTGCTTTGGCTAAAACCTTGCTAATCGCTTGGGCTACACCCTCAAGCTCAGCAATGTTTTTCTCCACAACAGCCTGAGGAGGTAGCGGCTCAACCGCATAGGCCTCCACTCGATAACGGCTACCAGAACGACTCAATTCGAGCAGCTTGACGGAGGTCGAACTAATATCGATCCCCAGTAGCGTATTGGTTTTCTTATTGAAAAGCCCTAGCACGACCGATTTCCTATTGTCATCCGAGACTTACGGAATATTTATGTTTAACTACATTAAATAGCACTCTGATAGCCAGCGCAAATAGCTTGAAAGTAAAAAAAGAGCCTATAATGTGAACGTTTCTGCCATTTCCATTTCGCGCCGGCATTTAACCCATTCTTTTAACTGAAAAAATACGAGCTTAAATGCGCCTTTTGAAATTTCTCATCGGCTCTTTCATCGCCTTATTTTGCGGTGCACTGCTCAGTTTCAGCGGGGCCTATCTTTATCTATCGCCCAATCTTCCCTCGGTGGAGTCACTACGTAGTATTCAACTACAAATACCGTTAAGGGTATACAGCAGCGACAACAAGCTCATAGCCGAATTTGGCGAAATGCGCCGCTCCCCTATTCGTTTTGCGGATATTCCGCAAGACTTCATCAATGCTCTATTGGCAGCAGAGGACGATAACTTTGCTCATCATTATGGCGTTGACCCTACAAGCTTGATGCGCGCTGCCACGCAATTATTAAAATCCGGTGAAATCCAAACAGGTGGCAGCACCATTACCATGCAAGTGGCAAAAAACTTCTTTTTAACCAACGAAAGAAGTTTCTTACGTAAAGCCAACGAGATCTTACTTGCACTACAAATTGAGCGTGAACTGAGCAAAGATGAAATTCTTGAGCTTTACGTAAACAAGATTTACCTAGGAAATCGTGCTTATGGCATTGAAGCAGCAGCACATATTTACTATGGAAAATCGATTCAAGAGTTAAGCCTTGCGCAGATGGCGATGATCGCAGGCTTACCCAAGGCACCGTCCCGTTACAATCCATTGGCCAATCCCGAACGCAGCAAAGCACGCCGTGATTGGATTTTAGGGCGCATGTTGCGCTTAGGAAAAATCGATCAACTACGCTATCAAGCAGCTCTAAATGAACCTGCCACAGCTGGATATCACCTAGCCAGCCCCGAGTTACATGCACCGTATATTGCTGAAATGGCCCGGGCCGAGATGGTCGCCCGTTATGGAAGCGATGCATATACGGAAGGTTTTCGAGTTACCACGACCGTTAAAAGCGATTTACAAGAAGCGGCTGTTGAGGCTGTTCACAACGGACTTATTGAGTACGATCAACGACACGGCTACCGAGGTCCAGAGCTTAAGCTGGGCTCAGCAACACCTGTCTCTTGGTTAGGCTCTTTAAAAAAGCTTAAAGCCCTAGGTTCGCTAGAACCTGCCGTCGTCGTTTCTATCGAGCGAGATGCCATTGAGGTGCTATTAAGAACAGGCGATACCGCGCGCGTTAGCTGGGATAGCATGAAGTGGGCACGCAAGTTCTTACACACCAATAGCTTAGGACCGCGCCCTACTAAACCGGCCGATGTCGTGGCTGTGGGCGATGTGATACGCGTTAAAGCTGATGAGAACGGTAACTATCTGATGCGCCAAGTGCCTGCCGCACAAAGCGCCCTGACCTCTTTGGACCCTCAAAGCGGGGCCATCATGGCGCTGGTCGGCGGTTTCTCTTTCGAACAAAGTCATTACAACAGAGCAGTTCAAGCGAAGCGGCAACCTGGCTCAAGCTTTAAACCTTTCATTTACAGTGCCGCACTTGATGCCGGTTACACCGCAGCAACGCTTGTTAATGATGCCCCGATCGTGTTTGTTGATAACCAACAAGACACGGTGTGGCGCCCTAAAAATGACAACAATACATTCTTAGGGCCAATACGTTTACGCGAAGCGCTTTATAAATCCCGAAATCTGGTTTCAATCCGCTTATTACAATCGATCGGAATTGAATACAGCCTCAAATACCTCAATAAATTTGGATTTGAAAACAAGGACTTACCACGCAACTTCTCTCTAGCATTAGGCACTGCTAACCTCACGCCTCTTGAGATCACAACAGGTTGGGCCAGCTTTGCGAACGGTGGATATCGCATCACCCCCTATCTTATTGAGAAGATTGAAAGCCGCGAAGGTGAAATCCTTTATCAGGCAAACCCTGCACGGGTACCGAGCCCATACACCGCACACCAGAGCCCTCTAGCAGAAAGAATCATTGACGAGCGTACTGCTTACATCTTAACCAGCATGCTCCAAGATGTAATTAAACGCGGCACAGGACGTCGCGCCTTAGCCTTAGGACGAGATGATCTGGCAGGTAAAACAGGCACCACCAACGAATCGAAAGACGCCTGGTTTAGTGGTTATAACGGGGATTTCGTCACCAGCGTTTGGGTTGGCTTTGACCAGCCTGAGAGTTTAGGCCGCAACGAATATGGCGGCACTGTCGCCCTGCCGATCTGGATGGACTACATGAAAGCCGCCTTAGCTGGCAGGCCTGAGCATTTGCCTCATGAACCAGAAGGCATTGTCAGCTTACGCATTGATGCGCGCACCGGACGTATCGCTCAGCCTTACGCTGAAAACGCCTATTATGAGCTTTTTAAACAAGAAGACACGCCGCCTCCTGTCTACGAATTTGAACCGAGCTACGGACTACCGGAAACGCCACTGCCGAGTGATGAAGCAGCCCCTATTGATCTTTTCTAAGTCACAAAAAACCCGCCTCTCGGCGGGTTTTTTATTTAGCCTTTAAACACATCGTCAACAGAACGAAGTGGGTAATGGGCCGGATAGGGCAGTGTCGCTACACCGGTTTCGATCGCGGCTTTTGCCACCGCATCTGAAACCAACGTGATCAGTCGTGGATCCATTGGCTTTGGAATAATGTACTCACGACCAAAGCTCAAACCACACACACCGTACGCATCGCACACTTCTTGTGGTACAGGCTCTTTAGCCAAATCACGAAGCGCTAAGGCTGCTGCGATTTTCATTTCCTCATTAATACGCTTAGCACGAACGTCTAACGCACCGCGGAAAATAAATGGGAAGCCCAAAACATTGTTCACTTGATTTGGGTAGTCTGAGCGACCAGTTGCCATGATCACGTCATCACGCGTGGCATGTGCCAGCTCAGGAGAAATCTCAGGATCAGGGTTTGAGCAAGCAAACACCACAGGGTTGGCCGCCATCAGCTTCAAGCCTTCTGGGCTTAAAAGATTAGGGCCCGACAACCCAACAAACACGTCCGCACCTGTTAGCGCATCGTCTAAAGTGCGCTTATCCGTTTCATGTGCAAACATGGCTTTGTATTGGTTTAAGTCATCGCGGCCTGCATGAATAACCCCCTTACGATCGATCATAAAGATGTTTTCAACTTTGGCACCCATACTGACCAGAAGCTTCATGCAAGAGGTCGCAGCGGCGCCAGCGCCTAAGCAAACGATTTTTGCCTCTTCCAAGGTTTTGCCGGCGATTTCCAGAGCATTGAGCATACCAGCGGCTGTTACGATCGCCGTGCCGTGTTGATCATCGTGGAAGACAGGGATGTCGCATTGTTCAATCAGTGCGCGCTCAATTTCAAAGCATTCAGGCGCCTTGATATCTTCTAAATTAATACCACCAAAGGTGATAGAAATACGCTTGACGGTATCAATGAACGCTTGAGGACTTTCTGCATCGACTTCGATATCAAATACATCAACGCCTGCGAAACGCTTAAACAAAACCCCTTTGCCCTCCATGACAGGTTTTGAAGCGAGTGGCCCTAGATCACCTAGACCTAAGATCGCAGTACCATCAGAAATTACCGCTACCAGGTTGCCCTTACCTGTATAGCTATAGGCCAGCTCAGGATCACGAGCGATTTCACGTACCGGCTCTGCCACACCAGGGCTATAGGCTAGCGCCAAGTCACGTGCAGTCGCTGTTGGCTTGGTTAGCTCAACACTGAGTTTGCCGGGACGTGGCTGGGCATGGTACGCAAGAGCGGCGGTTTTCAGATCAGACATTGGGGCATTCCGCTTAATTTATAGTTAACAGGGCAGACCGGCGAGCATACTCAAGATATATGCGCCTCACAAGCGCCCCAAAGGGGCACAACTGCCTGTCATACAGCGCATTTCGCACTGTTTTTGCGCAAGCCCCAAAATGATGCAAAACACTAAAAAGTGATTCTTAGAAACACCTCATTTTGACCTACTTTTGCACCATAGTAGTGCACACAATAAATCTTTAAGCCATAAAAAAGGCGCTCATTAAGAGCGCCTTTTTTGCACCACAAACCCTCGTATAAGGGTTCGGCAAACAGCTTATTTGGCGCCGAATACGCCGAAACGCTGCTTGAAGCGGTCGATACGACCACCGGTGTCCAATACTTTTTGCTTGCCAGTGTAGAACGGGTGGCACTCAGAGCAAACGTCCAAGCTCAGTGGTTTGCACAGAGTAGAACGAGTGGTCACTACGTTGCCGCAGCTGCAAGTAGCAACGACTTCTTCGTAGGTTGGATGGATATCAGCTTTCATGAGAGATTCCTCAGATCAGTCGTACCGCCACCCAGCCCTATGCCAGGTACCGCACGAAAACAGGCGTGCGATCATACCAGAGCATCAAATGGTTGCAAGTGATACGCAGCTAAAGCCGACTGCCTGCTAAGATCGGCCGGACCAGTAAAGGACTTTGTTTGTGGCTCAACTCATTTTACGAATTGCACTGCCCTCCCCCCTAAGACGCTTATTCGATTACCTAGCGCCCAAAGGCGTTGGTCCTGAAAAGCTCACTGCAGGCGTTCGACTGCGCGTGCCATTCGGCAAACGAGAGATGGTGGGCGTCTTAGTTGAGACCACGACACAATCTGATATTGAGCTGAATAAGCTTAAACCGGCACTTGAGCTTTTAGATGACGAGCCTGCCATTCCAGAGCCCTTATTCCGCCTCTGCCTGTGGACCGCCACTTATTATCAGCACAGCTTAGGCGATACATTAAGCTGGGCACTGCCTGTCCTGCTGCGCCAAGGCGAGCCTGCCGCTTCCCGCCATGAGCTTTTTTGGTCTCTGGCGCCTGACGCACAACTTGATGACCCGCGCCTTGCCCGAGCCCCACGCCAACGCGACGCCTTACGCACTATCGCCCAACACCCTCACGGCGTTGCCAATAAACTGCTTGGCAAACTAATGCTAAGCCGCGACAGCCTGATGCAGCTTAAAGACAAAGGCCTTGTCACAACCGAAACACGCGAAATTGTGCATCCTGCCAAACAAGGGCCTTGGCTGGCTCAACCTGAACTGCTGCTCAATGACGAACAACAGCATGCTGTTGAATGCATTGAACTGAATTTTGGCCGCTTTCATGCAAGCCTATTAGCAGGTGTAACCGGCAGCGGCAAAACGGAAGTTTACCTGCACCTGATCCACCGAACCCTCCAGCAAGGTAAACAGGCTTTGGTGTTGATTCCTGAAATCAACCTAGGCCCTCAGACCCTTGAACGTTTTGCTAAGCGTTTTAATGCTCGCATTGCTCTTTTGCATTCAGCCGTCAACGATCGTGAACGTTTAGATGCTTGGATTGCTGCCCGCGAGGGTGATGCGCAGATCATTATCGGAACCCGCTCAGCCCTATTTACGCCCATGAAAAACCCAGGGCTTATTATCATTGATGAAGAACACGACAGCTCCTACAAACAACAAGAAGGCTTGCGCTATAACGCGCGCGACCTCGCTGTGGTACGTGCCAGCCAAGAGCAAATTCCCATCGTTTTAGGCTCAGCAACACCCTCTCTTGAATCACTGCATAACGCGCAAATAGGTCGTTATCAACGGCTTAACCTCACCCAGCGTGCAGGTTCTGCACAAGCGCCGAGTTATCTACGGCTCGACGTTAAAAGCTTACCCCTTGAGGCGGGGATCTCACAGCCTCTGCAAAAAGCCATGCAACAAACCCTCGAAGCAGGCAAACAGGTATTGGTCTTTTTAAACCGCCGCGGCTTTGCTCCCACGCTTTTATGCCATGACTGTGGCTGGATGAGCACCTGCTCACGTTGTGATGCGCGAATGACCTTGCACCAGCGCTCAGGAGAGCTTCGCTGCCATCACTGTGGACACACAGAGAGACCACCGCGCAGCTGTCCGGAGTGCCAGAAGGTTGATTTGCGTCCTGTTGGCGCAGGCACTGAGCGTGCAGAAGAACGGCTGGCAACACTCTTTCCAGCCTATCCCGTGATTCGAGTAGACCGCGACACCACTGGCCGTAAAGATGCTTTAGAAAAGCTTTTTCAGATGGTGCATACCGGCGCGCCATGCTTATTGGTGGGCACCCAGATGCTCGCCAAAGGGCATCATTTCCCTAACGTCACATTGGTGGCCATCTTAGATGCCGACGGCGGGCTGTTTTCCGCAGATTTTCGCGCCAGCGAGCGCATGGCACAGCTGATTACTCAAGTGGCAGGACGCGCCGGACGCGCTGACACGCCCGGCAAAGTGATCATTCAAAGCCATTTGGCTGATCACCCGCTCTTAATGCAGCTAACCGAAAAAGGCTATTTTGCCTTTGCCGATCAAGCGTTAAGTGAGCGTCAGGATGCTCATTTGCCGCCCTTTAGCCATTTAGCGTTGTTACGCGCCGAAGCGCATAAACCCGGACAAGCTGAAACTTTCTTAGATGAAAGCTGCGCGTTGGCTGAAGCTTTACTGACTACCCACGGACTTGAAGTCGAACTACTAGGGCCGATTCCTGCCCCCATGGAGCGCCGCGCGGGGCGCTTTCGCGCGCAGCTTTTATTCCAAGCCACAGCTCGCGCGCCTTTGCATCAATTGCTAAGGCCCTTAATGCAACAACTTGAAAGCTTACCCAGCGGGCGCAGTGTACGTTGGTCGCTGGATGTGGATCCGATTGATCTGTTTTAGTCGATTGCTGGATTGGCGCGTAGGCGTGCTTATATAATGCGCAGTTTTCCACCTGCAATGGCCGCCCGAGTACCCCATGAAAGACAGCATTCGCCATCTGATTCAGCAAGCCCTAAGCCGCCTCACCGATGAAGGCGTATTGCCTGCTGGACTGACGCCGGCGATTCAAGTGGAAAACACCAAAGACAAAAGCCATGGTGACTTTGCGAGCAACATCTGCTTGATGCTGGCAAAACAGGCCAGTCTTAAGCCGCGTGACTTGGCGGAAAAGCTGATTCAAGCGCTGCCTGCGGACAGCAGCATTAGCAAGGTAGAAATCGCAGGCCCCGGCTTTTTAAACTTTTTCCAAAATACCGACGCCCTCGCAGAGCGCTTAGAAGCGGCATTGCAAGATGCCAAACTGGGCGTACGTAAAGCTGGCACTGCAGAGCGGGTGGTAGTGGACTTATCCTCACCTAACCTTGCCAAAGAAATGCACGTAGGCCACCTGCGCTCGACCATCATTGGTGACGGCGTGGCACGGGTTTTGGAATTTTTAGGCGATGAGGTTATCCGGCAAAACCACGTAGGCGATTGGGGCACGCAATTTGGCATGCTGCTCGCCTACCTTGAGGAAAACCCCGCAGCAGCTGAAAGCGAGCTGGCTGACCTTGAGCAATTTTACCGCGCGGCGAAAAAGCGCTTCGACGACAGTGAAGCGTTTGCCAATCGTGCGCGCGAACTGGTGGTTAAATTACAAGCAGGCGACGCTGAGTGCTTAAAAATGTGGGCACGCTTTAACGAAGTGTCGCTGTCGCATTGCCAAAAAGTCTATGACCGCCTGAACGTTAAACTCACTCCAGCCGACGTGAAAGGCGAGAGCGCCTATAACGAAGATTTGCCTAACGTCGTTCGCGATTTAAAAGCCAAAGGCCTTCTCACCGAAGATAACGGCGCACAGTGCGTGTTTTTGGATGAGTACAAAAACTCCGAAGGCAATCCACTGCCAGTGATTGTGCAAAAGGCCGGCGGCGGCTATCTGTATGCCACAACCGACCTTGCGGCCATGCGCTATCGCAGCCAGACTCTAAAAGCTGATCGTGCCCTGTATTTTGTCGATCAGCGCCAAGCCTTGCACTTTCAAATGGCCTTTGAAGTGGCCCGCCGCGCAGGCTTTGTCCACAGCGACATGCAACTTGAGCACATGGGTTTTGGCACCATGAACGGTGCTGACGGCCGCCCCTTTAAAACCCGCGATGGCGGCACCGTTAAACTAATTGATCTTCTGGATGAAGCCGAAGAGCGCGCCTATACACTGGTCAAGGGTAAAAACCCTGAACTTGATGAAGCCGAGCTGCGCCAAATCGCTCGTGCAGTCGGCATTGGTGCTGTGAAATACGCAGACCTTTCTAAGCATCGCACCAGCGACTACAGCTTTAACTTTGAGCATATGCTGAGCTTTGAAGGGAATACGGCCCCTTACCTGCTGTATGCTTATACCCGTACCGCAAGCGTTCTACGCAAAGTCGGCAAAAACGCGAACGAGCTGACCGGCAACATTCAAATTAATGCCGAACAAGAGCAAGCATTGGCTGCAAAACTGGCGCAGTTTGGTGAAGTATTAAATGGCGTGGCAGAGAAAGGTACTCCCCACTCTCTTTGCAGCTACCTCTATGATCTTGCTGGTTTATTCTCAAGTTTCTATGAAAACTGCCCAATCCTAAGCGCAGAAGACGAAGCCATTCAGCAAAGTCGATTGAAGCTTGCAGCCTTAACCGGCAAAACGTTAAAACAAGGCCTTGAGCTATTGGGCTTGGAAACCTTGGAGCGCATGTAAATGACTGCCGCACGCAAAAAACCTGCCCCCAAACGTGGCGCCAGCCGCTATCAAGCACCGGCAAAACAGCCGGTGCCTGGCTGGGTATGGATGGCGTGCGGCTTGGTCATCGGCGGTTTCGTAGTCATGCTGATGAACCTTGAGCCGGGCCGCGACGAAGTAAAACGTGAGGTGGCGCGCCCTACGCCGCCTAAACCGCAACTCGCCCCGCAAACAGACTCACCTAAGCCAAAGTATGAGTTTTACTCAATTTTGCCTGAATCTGAGGTTACGTTGCCGGCAGCACCTAAACCTGCGCCCGCACCCAAACCTGCTCCTGTTCCTAAACCGCAAGTGGTTGAGACACCTGAAGAGGCAGCAAAAATTGACGAACAACGGGCGATGACAGCCTTGTCTGGGCAAACGCCGCCACCACCCCCTGTTGTGATTCCAAAACCTGTTACACCGCCACCACCCCCTAAACCTGCACCAACGCCTGCCGCGCAGCCTGCTAACACACGTTTTGTTCTGCAAGCCGGAGCCTTTCGCCAAGCCAGTGATGCCGACCGCGTGCGTGCACAGCTACTGTTACTGGGACAAAACGCACGTATTGAGCAAAGCTCAGGTCCTGATGTTTGGCACCGTGTGGTCTTAGGCCCTTTTAGCACCCGACAACAAGCTGAGAGCGCACAAAAGAACTTAGCGGCGAATGGTTTTGGGAACTTACTGATCCAGCAACGTTGATTATGCTGCCGGACAGCCGGCAGCTTTCTTCTTTCTAAACCCTTGAAGACAAGGGTGCCTATCCCCATATCAGTGCTATCTAAAGATCAAGTCTTCAGGAGCACGCCCCTTGACTACCATCGTATCTATCCGCCGTAACGGCAAAGTCGTCATGGGCGGCGACGGCCAAGTATCGCTTGGCAACACCGTAATGAAAGGCAACGCGAAAAAAGTCCGTCGCCTGTACCACGGCAAAGTCCTAGCAGGCTTTGCTGGCGCCACCGCTGATGCTTTCACTTTATTTGAACGCTTTGAAGCTCAGCTGGAAAAGCACCAAGGCCATTTAGTGCGTGCAGCCGTTGAACTGGCCAAAGATTGGCGGACCGATCGTTCTTTAAGCCGCCTTGAAGCCATGTTGGCTGTTGCCAACAAAGATGCGTCTTTAATTATCACCGGCAATGGCGATGTGGTTGAACCTGAACATGGCTTGATCGCTATGGGTTCAGGTGGCGGTTTTGCCCAAGCAGCGGCCCTTGCGCTTTTACAAAAGACCGATTTAAGCGCCCGCGAAATTACCGAAGCGGCGCTTAACATTGCAGGCTCGATCTGCGTCTTTACCAATCAGAATTTAACTATTGAGGAAGAAGACTGCGCCGAGTAAGCGCAGCCTTTGGGAGCCCTGCATGTCTATGACCCCTCGCGAGATCGTTCACGAACTCAATCGTCACATTATCGGCCAAGACGACGCGAAACGCGCTGTGGCCATCGCGTTACGCAACCGCTGGCGCCGTATGCAATTACCGGCTGAACTGCGCCCAGAAGTGACCCCAAAAAATATTTTAATGATCGGCCCAACCGGTGTGGGTAAAACCGAGATCGCCCGCCGACTCGCCAAACTTGCCAATGCACCTTTTTTAAAGGTTGAAGCCACAAAATTCACCGAAGTCGGTTATGTAGGCCGTGATGTGGAGTCGATCATCCGCGATCTAGCCGATGCTGCAATCAAACTTTTGCGTGAGCAAGAGATGGTTAAGGTCCGCCACCGCGCCGAAGATGCAGCCGAAGAGCGCATTTTAGATGCCTTACTGCCACCTGCCCGTACCGGCTTTAATCAAGAGCCAGCACCTGCCCAAGACTCCAATACCCGCCAGTTGTTTAGAAAGCGCCTGCGCGAAGGTCAACTTGATGATAAAGACATCGAGATCGAAGTAGCCGAAAGCCCCATTGGTGTGGAAATTATGACTCCACCTGGCATGGAAGAGATGACCAGCCAGCTGCAGAACCTGTTCTCAAGCATGGGGAAAGGCAAAACCAAGTTACGTAAACTTAAAGTCAAAGAAGCCTTTAAGTTGCTGCGTGATGAAGAAGCGGCCCGTTTGGTCAATGAAGATGAGCTTAAAGCGCGCGCGTTAGAGGCGGTTGAGCAAAACGGTATCGTTTTTATCGACGAGATCGATAAGGTGGCTAAACGTGCCAACGCAGGTGGTGCGGATGTTTCACGCGAAGGCGTACAGCGCGATTTACTACCGTTGATTGAAGGCTGCACCGTTAACACCAAGCTTGGCATGGTGAAAACAGACCACATTCTCTTTATCGCATCTGGAGCTTTCCACCTGTCCAAGCCAAGCGATTTGGTGCCAGAACTGCAAGGCCGGTTGCCGATTCGAGTCGAACTTAAAGCCCTTTCTCCTGAGGACTTTGAGCGCATTTTGACCGAACCGCACGCCTCACTCACTGAGCAATACCGTGAGCTATTAAAAACCGAAGGTTTGAATGTCCAATTCACACCTGATGGGATCAAACGCATCGCGCAAATTGCTTGGCAGGTAAATGAGAAGACCGAAAACATTGGTGCGCGCCGTCTTCATACACTTCTTGAGCGTTTGCTGGAAGAAGTGTCGTTTAGCGCCGCTGATCTTGCTAGCCAGCAAAACGGCACACCTATTGAAATTGATGAGGCCTACGTCAATAGCCACCTAGGCGAACTGGCTCAAGACGAAGATTTGTCTCGCTATATTCTGTAACGAACAAAGGCGCCTACGGGCGCCTTTTTTAAGGATGCTTATGCGTGTCCCGCAAAAAATCAAACTGCACAAAGCGTCACGTCAATTGGAGCTTGTTTATGAGGGTGAACACTTTTTTCTAAGCGCTGAGCTTTTACGCACCCATTCGCCATCGGCTGAAGTACAAGGTCACGGTAAACCTGTTTTACAGTACGGAAAGCTCAATGTCGGCATTGAGAAGCTTGAAACATCCGGCAATTACGCCCTAAAAATCACCTTTGATGATGGCCACGATAGCGGCCTTTTTACATGGGCTTACCTTGAAGAGCTGGCGCGTAATCAAGACAGCATTTGGAACGAGTATGTAGACGCTTTAGCTGCTGCAGGAAAATCCCGCGATCCTGATGTGAGCGCCGTGAAACTAATGCTATAGCGCGCAACCCCTAAGGCTGTGATCTGCTCGATAGCGAGCGGTGACCGGCAATGCTCTACTCGCGTTTTAAACAAGGATATGGCTTTAGGCTGAGCCTTAAGCTTTACACTATGAAAACGCGCGATCGTATTTTGCAATGTGCCTTGCTGCTTTTTAATGAAAAAGGTGAGGCACAGGTTTCAACGCTTGAGATTGCCACAGAACTTGGCATTAGCCCTGGTAACCTTTATTACCACTTCCATGGCAAAGAGCCGATTGTCCTAGAGCTCTTTGGCCAATTTCAGAGCGAACTTGCGCCACTTTTAACACCCCCAAGTGATCTTACGTTGACCCTAGACGATTACTGGACCTTCGTAAGCCTTATCACTGAAAGCATGGCCGCTTATCGCTTTTTATTCCAAGACCTTACCAGCCTAAGCGTACGCCAACCCAAATTAGGTCAAAAAGTGCGTCACTGGCT
>X137_Gaur__coassemble_100_pt1 | contig 26559 bp, 28 predicted proteins | sample X137_Gaur__metabat2_high_PE_003 | metagenome-assembled genome bin X137_Gaur
TCTTTCATTGGAGATTTTACTGGCTAACAGAGTGCGCGTTGCGCGAATTGATAAAGATTACCATGCTAGCCTCTAAGCACGCAGAACCGATCCGGTAGAGGAGATAAACGTGGCGCTTAATTCTATTGATGCATTGGCACAGCAGCTAGGTGCGGCGTTATTGTCATCGGAAAGCAAAGTGACAACGGCAGAGTCCTGTACAGGAGGCGGTATAGCAGAGGCTATTACCCGTATTGCGGGGAGCTCTGCATGGTTTGAGGCAGGGTTTGTCACCTATTCCAATGCGCAAAAAACGAAGATGCTAGGTGTGCCAGAGAATCTCTTCACTACAGTGGGTGCTGTGAGTGAAGAGGTGGTCATAGCTATGGCTAAAGGTGCTTTGGCGCAAAGTGGTGCTGATTTTTCTGTAGCTGTAAGTGGTATTGCAGGACCTGATGGCGGTACTGCAGAAAAGCCTGTTGGCACGGTTTGGCTCGCATGGGCAACGCGTAACGTCGTCATCACTGAGCGTGCTGACTTCAAAGGTGACCGAACAAATGTCCGTGAACAAACAGTGGTTCGAGCGCTCGAGAAATTAGTTGAGCTGTGTGTCGCGTAAATTGCTCAGCGGGGGTAGGCGGCTACCCAATCCTGTGGTTTAATACTGGTTACTTATACAGTTGTTTTTGAGGCCTATTGGCCCTGTCGAATACGTGAGGACTTCAATGGACGAGAACAAGAAGCGCGCCTTGGCAGCGGCTTTAGGCCAGATTGAAAAGCAATTTGGTAAAGGCGCTGTGATGCGTATGGGGGATCATGATCGCCAAGCCATTCCGGCCATCTCGACCGGCTCCTTAGGGCTTGATATTGCTCTTGGCATCGGCGGTTTACCTAAGGGCCGTATCGTTGAGATTTACGGGCCTGAATCCTCAGGTAAAACCACGCTAACCCTTTCAGTGATTGCCCAAGCGCAAAAGATGGGGGCAACATGTGCGTTCGTTGACGCTGAGCACGCACTTGACCCTGATTACGCTGGCAAGCTTGGCGTGAATGTTGATGATCTTTTGGTTTCTCAGCCCGATACCGGCGAGCAAGCGCTTGAAATCACCGATATGCTGGTGCGCTCTAATGCGGTGGATGTGATCATTGTTGACTCGGTCGCAGCCTTGGTGCCAAAAGCTGAAATTGAAGGCGAGATGGGTGATACCCATGTGGGTCTTCAAGCGCGCTTAATGAGCCAAGCATTACGTAAAATCACCGGTAACATTAAAAACGCCAATTGCTTGGTGATCTTCATCAACCAGATTCGTATGAAAATCGGTGTGATGCTTGGTAACCCGGAAACCACCACAGGTGGTAACGCGCTTAAGTTCTATGCCTCTGTTCGTCTGGATATCCGCCGCACGGGCGCAGTAAAAGATGGCGATGAAGTGATTGGTAGCGAAACCCGCGTTAAGGTTGTGAAAAACAAAGTAGCGCCGCCGTTCCGTCAAGCTGAGTTCCAAATCATGTACGGCCGCGGTATCTACCACAGCGGTGAGATCATTGATCTGGGCGTGCAACAAGGCTTGATTGAAAAATCAGGTGCTTGGTACAGCTACCAAGGCAGCAAGATTGGTCAAGGTAAAGCCAATGCAGCTAAGTTTTTAGAAGACAATGCTGAAATCGCTGCAACCATTGAAAAGCAAATTCGTGACAAGCTACTGGTGACTGGCATGCCAGCAGTAGCCGAAGATGAAGCTGAGCCTGCAGACGCTGAATAATGGCAGTGTTTGATAAGCCCCAAGCGGTACGGCGTGCGGCTATGGATCTTCTGGCCATGCGTGAGCATGGTCGGGTAGAGCTTAGCCGCAAGCTTGCTAAGCGCGGCGCACCGAGTGAGTGGGTCGACATTGAGCTTGAACGCCTCTCCGAGCAGGGCTTATTAAACGAAGATCGTTATCTCGAAAGCTTTATCGCCAGTAAAGCGCGTGCTGGGTATGGGCCTTCACGTATTCGAGAGCAGCTCAGTCAACGTGGGCTTGCGCGCGAAGCTATTAATGAGGCCATCGGGAACGCTGAGATTGACTGGGCTGCGCAGCTTTATAGCGTGTGGCAGCGAAAGTTTGGTCGGCCGCCGCAAGATGCACGCGAATACGGCCAGCAAGCACGCTTTTTAGCTTATCGGGGCTATAGTTCATCCGAGATTACTCGGCTTCTTAAGTCAGGCGTGGTTGACGAGTCGTAAACGCCTGATCATCTTGGTCGTCTTTGATTAGGCGTAATGGCTGTGCAGCACGGCTTTATCCTTACCCGGCACTGGCGCGATACCCCAAAAGGCACAATTGTGAGCTTTTGGTTGGCAACGCATGACGTGCGTTTGCAAGTGAGTTTACCGCCGCAACTGAATGTTGCCTTTATTCCTGACGTATTTCGTTTGCGTGCTGAGGCGGTTATTGCCGGCGAGCAAGGCGTTACCTTAAGACCCCTTGAACTTAAAGATTTTAAGCACCGGAAAGTCTTGGGGCTTTATTGCCATCAGTATCGTACGTTGCTTGCGTTGGAAAAAAAGTTGCGGGCAATAGGGGTTGATGTTTTCGAAGCGGACATAAAACCTCCTGAACGCTATTTGATGGAACGCTTTATTACAGCAGGTGTGAGCTTTACGGCCGATCAGGCAAAGCAGGGTTTGGTCAGTGAACTCAAAGCGAATACGAGCTTTCGGCCGCGCTTACGCTTAGCATCGTTGGATATTGAAACCACACGCACAGGCGATTTGTATTCTATTGCCGTGCATGGCTGTGGGTGTCGGATCGTTTGGGTATTGGGTGAGCCTAATCAACCCGATGAGCATGTAGATTTTGAACTCAACTATGTGCCTAGCCGCAAGGCACTGATTGAGGCGCTTAATGAATGGATTCAAACCTATGATCCCGATGCCATCATCGGCTGGAGTGTGGTGCAATTTGATCTACGGGTATTGGCTGAACAAGCGAGGCGTTATGGCACAACGCTTCATTGGGGACGTGATGGCAGCGAGTTAGAACTGCGTCAGCAAAAAGGCGGGCGGCATTATTTTGCTCATATCGCAGGGCGCCTCGTTATTGATGGTATTGAAGCGCTGCGTTCTGCCACATGGCATTTCTCATCCTTTAGCTTGGAGTCGGTTGCGCAGAAACTATTAGGCGAGGGCAAAGCGATTAGTACGCCTTACCAGCGTATGGATGAAATTGATCGGATGTTTGCCGAAGACAAGCCTGCCCTTGCACTCTACAACTTGCGCGACTGTGAGTTGGTTACCGGCATTTTTGAAAAAACCGATATTTTGAATTTTATGCTTGAGCGCGCGGCGCTTACAGGCCTTGCTACGGATCGCTCGGGAGGGTCGGTGGCGGCGTTCGAACATTTGTATATGCCCTTGATGCATCGACAAGGTTTTGTGGCGCCTAACCTTGGGCAATTGCCGCCTGAGGCCAGTCCCGGTGGGTTTGTCATGGACTCACGTTCAGGTCTTTATGACTCGGTTTTGGTGCTGGATTACAAAAGCCTGTACCCCTCAATTATTCGAACGTTTTTGATTGATCCTGTAGGGCTTGTTGAAGGGCTTACACAGCCTGAAGAGATTACGGTGCCAGGGTTTCGTGGGGCGCGTTTTGCCCGTGATAAACATAGTTTGCCGTCTATTGTGGCCAAAGTGTGGCATGCCCGCGATCAGGCCAAAGCTCAAGGCAATCAGCCCCTTTCGCAGGCCCTTAAAATCATCATGAATGCTTTTTATGGTGTGCTAGGTTCAAGCGGTTGCCGGTTTTTTGATCCACGTTTAGCGTCATCCATCACCATGCGCGGGCATGAAGTGATGGCTCGTACCCGTGAGTTGATTGAACGTGAAGGGTATGAGGTTATATACGGTGATACTGACTCCACATTTGTGTGGCTTAAGACCGCGCACGAGGAAGCTCACGCTCAGCAAATAGGCCTTAGCCTGGTCGCGAAGGTCAATGCGTGGTGGAAGGAATATTTGGCCAATCAGTACGGACTTGAAAGCGCGTTGGAGCTTCAATACGAAACGCACTATCGGCGCTTTTTAATGCCCACATTACGTGGCGCAGAAGGCGGCAGTAAAAAGCGTTACGCAGGGCTTGTTAACAGAGAGGGTGCTGAACCTTTAATGGTTTTTAAAGGCCTTGAAACGGTACGCAGTGACTGGTCCGTTTTAGCGCAGAATTTTCAGCAAACACTGTATCGCCGTATTTTTAATGGCGAGCCATACCAAAGCTACATTCGTGAATATGTGGAGGCAACGTATCAGGGCCTGCATGACTCGTTGCTTGTGTATCGCAAACGTTTACGCCGTGATCTTGCTGACTACACCCGTAATGTGCCACCGCAAGTACGTGCTGCGCGTATTGCCGATGACTACAACGAGGCGCAGGGCCGGCCTCGGCAATATCAACAGGGCGGGGTGATTGAATACATCATGACCGTGAACGGCCCAGAGCCATTAGAGACGTTAAGCTCAGCTATTGATTACGAACACTATATTCAAAAGCAGCTCAAACCTGTCGCTGACACTATTTTAGTATTCGTCGATGACAGCTTTGATGCGTTAATCACCCCGCAACTGGGCCTGTTTTAAGCCCAGTTGTGCTTAAGGTTAAGTTCATCAATCAATTCGCGTAAGCGGCCATGATCGCGTCCGTTAAAAGCAAAAGCCAAGCGCGGAAGCGCGCACAGCTCTGGCTCATCTACTTCACCTGAGCAGCTTGGTTGTAGGCTAAAGCCGCCTGTAACGCACAAATCTTGGAAATTCTCATTGATATGAGCCAACGCTTGCTGGCTAAGAGCATGCTTAAGGCGCAGAACAAACTGCTTATTTAACCAGCGGCTGGAATGGTAGTTAGCATAAAACTGAGCAATTTCCTCAGTTGCTTCTCTGATGCTCGTGGTTAAACGCATTAACCGTAAGTCACTCGGTAAAATGTACTGTGTGTCGCTAAGTTGCTGCTCAAAAAAGCGCAGTAAATCCTGCCAGTAGGTTCCACCTGGCTGATCCAATAACACAATGGGAACCAAGGGGCTTTTGCCTGTTTGGATCAATGTGAGAACTTCTAAGGCTTCATCTAAGGTGCCGAAACCACCCGGGCACAGGACTAAGGCGTCCGCTTCTTTAACGAAGAAGAGTTTTCTTAAAAAGAAGAAATGAAACGACAGTAAATTTGCTGTGCCATCAACTGTTGCGTTGGCGCTTTGTTCAAAGGGCAGGGTGATATTGAGCCCAAGGCTATTATCAAGGCCTGCACCTTCATGAGCAGCGGCCATGATTCCACCACCGGCGCCTGTTATGACCATCAAATCGTATTTTGCTAATGCTTGTCCCAAGGCTTTGGCTTGTTGGTACAACGGGTGCTCAACAGGTGTACGTGCTGAGCCAAAGACGGTGACTTTACGGCGCCGCTTAAAGGGTTCAAGGGCTGCAAATGCGCTTTCCATTTCACGCAAGGTTTGCAGCATGATTTTGGCATCCCAGCGATTGCGGTCAGCTTGCGCCATACGCACCACGGTGGTCAGCATCTCCTTGTAAAGGGAGCTGTTGGGGCTGTCGTGGGCACAGGCTTCTTGCAGGAGCTGTTCGATAAAGCGATTGGTATCGACACCGCTGGTTTGTACATGGCGTGATAAATAGTCATGTGGCATGGCTTACTCCTTGTCTCGCCTTAGAGCGTTTTAACGGCAATCGATCTCACTAAAACGCTCATCCAGCACCACTTCTTCACCGGGTAGCTCGGTGAATTGATAACGCATCACAGCACCTTGACTCATTAATGTCACAAAGCCTTGGTTCTGGCAGACGCTTTGTTTGAGGGTCATACGCATGCTTTGAGTATTGGCGCGCATTTGCTCGGCATGGGCTGGAATGACGGCAAGATGGTTGATCAATTGATTACCGTTAACACTAAAGCCTTTATCTAAAATGTCGTTACTGATGACTCTAGGTGTTCCTATGTTGCTATTGGCAGCAACCTTTTCAAGGGTTTTGGTGAGTTCAAAGTCTTTAAGCGAGGCGCTGTGCCCGGCGATTGGGGTCAGCAGTACAGCAAGACAAAGCAGGCGATGCATACCATTCTCCTTTAAAGGGTGTGAGTCTAGCGCGCAATCAGATCGTAAGCTGCTAGCAGAGTAACACTGGTAAACTTAGCGGCTTTTAAGGTTCTGAGGTTTAAATGACTCACGCTGTGGCCAAACTGCGCGCTGAACGGCTCGCGCGTAGCGTCAAGCCTTTTGTAGCGCGTGGTGCACGCGTTGAACGGTGTCCAACGTGTCGGGTATTTAAGGGGCATTGTTTATGTGCATGGCAGCCCGATGTCACCTGCGAGGCTGGCATGTGTTTGATCATGCATGACACCGAAGCGCTTAAACCCAGTAACACAGGTTGGTTAATTGCGGATGTGGTTAAGCAAACCTTTGCCTTTGGTTGGTCACGGATTGAGGTTGATCCTAAACTGCTCGCTTTACTAGAGGATCCACGCTGGCAGCCGTATTTGGTGTTTCCGGGTGAATATGTAGCGCCTGAGCGGGTTGTTAGTGAGGTTCAACCAGCAGTCGGAAAGAAGCCCTTATTTATTCTGCTCGATGCCACCTGGACCGAAGCCCGCAAAATGCTGCGTAAAAGTCCTTATTTAGACACCTTTCCAGTGTTAAGCCTGACACCCGAGGCCCTCTCGCGCTACCAATTGCGTCGCTCGAAAAACCCTGAGCATTTGTGTACTGCGGAGGTCGGCGCATTGTGTTTAGAGCTTGCCGGTGAAACACACGCGTCCAAAGCATTAGATGCATGGCTGGATGCGTTTACCGAGCACTATATGGCCGGCAAGCTCAATCGTGTCGTAGATGATGCACATCCTGTGCATCAAGCCTTGAAACCGTTTTTAGGCGTTTAATTTCTTTTGTGGCCAGAGCTGGGCGATCAGCATTCCGGCAAGCATTAAGGCACAGCCGATATAGCCTTTTGCGCTTAAGCTCTCGCCCAAGAAAATCGCCCCTGCAATGGCTGCAAACACCGCTTCTAGCGAGAAAATCACGGCCGCATGCGAGGCAATAGCATCACGCTGAGCAATCACTTGTAAGGTGAAGCCCACACCAACGCCTAACAGTGCGCCATAGGCAATGGCCGGGAGCGCTTGAGTCAGAGGCTCAAGGGCGATGCTTTCTAAACTTAAGGCAAGCACCATGCTAATAAGGCCGCACACTGCAAATTGAATAATGGCAAGGCGCAGCGGGTCGTAGCGACTGGCAAAAAAACCGACTAACAGTACATGTGCACCCCACACCACAGCGCCGGTGAGTTGTAGCCAGTCGCCTTTTGAAATGGCAAAGTCAGGACCAATACTTAAAAGGGCCATGCCAACCACAGCTGTCAAGGCCCCGAGCCATGTACCAAAACCTGTGCGTTGACCGAAGAAAAGGCCGATGATCGGCACCATGATCACATAAAGGCCTGTGATAAAGCCTGCGTTGGTAACGCTGGTAAAAAGAAGGCCCACTTGCTGTAGGTTAATGCCGATAGCCAGCGCTAATCCCATGGCTGCACCGCCTGCAAACAGGCCACGACTCATGGGGGCTTTAAAGGCTCCTGTGAATGGGCGCCAAAAAAACAGAGGTAAAAGCACGAAAGCGGCTAATAAAAAGCGTGTGCCGCTGAATAAAAACGGCCCAATATGTTCCATACCATAGCGTTGAGCGATAAACACAGTGCCCCAGATCATGGCGGTCACTAGCATCAACAGATCGGCACGTAGGGTATTTCGAGACATGTTAGAACTCGTTCACAAAAAGATGAGCACTTTGCCGCAAACACATAAACTTGACCACTGCCTTATGCGTCGTCATCCTTGCCGCCTTTTCGGCGCCACCATCAAGGATCTAGCCCATGGCCGTGTATGAAATCCTGATTGCGGACGACCATCCGTTGTTTCGCAGTGCCCTTCAGCAAGCCCTTACCATGAGTTTGGGTGCGCAAGTGCACCTGTCAGAAGCTGCAAGCATTGCTGAGCTTGAAACAAGGCTTAGCGAGCGCAGTGACTGGGATCTGGTGTTGTTAGACTTAAATATGCCAGGTGCCTATGGCTTTTCTGGCTTGGTGCTCTTACGCGGACAATACCCGCATATTCCGGTGGTCATGATCTCTGCACAAGAAGAGCCATCGGTCATTGCTCGTGCCAAAGAGTTTGGCGCCAGCGGCTTTATCCCCAAATCAAGCCCACTTGAGTATCTGCAAGAAGCGGTAAATTTGGTGTTGGATGGCGATACGTGCTGGCCGGCCCAAGAGCTTGAACAAGCTGCCGTAACTGAAGAAGCAAAGGCTGCAAGTGCTGGGCTCGCAAGCCTCACTCCACAGCAGTTCCGTGTGCTAACCATGGTGTGCGATGGGCTTTTAAACAAGCAAATTGCCTATGAGCTCAATGTGTCTGAGGCAACGGTTAAGGCTCACGTGACTGCAATCTTTAGAAAACTGGATGTACGCACCCGCACTCAAGCGGCGTTGTTGTTACAGCACCTTGAGTCTATTCCCAGTACCTAATCTTTAGCACGGCCATGGAGGGCAGTGCTCTAGGCGACAGGCGGCAGTTCAATTTGGTCACTGCGGCTAACACCTCGGGTTAACGCCAAGCACTGATCTAAAAACTCTCGCATCGCCGCACTGTGGAATTTTTTGCGCTGCCAAATAAAGTAAAACTGCCGGCGCAAATCAAGCTCCGGTGTTTCAAGCGGCACAAGGCTGCCTCGTCGAAACGCTTCGCGAAGCGCTAAGCGTGAAATACAGCCAATCCCAAGGCCCGATTCCACCGCGCGTTTAATCGCCTCGGTGTGTTCAAGTTCAAGTCGCACGTTAAGACGCGTTTGTGAATGGCGCAGTGCATGCTCAAAGGTTGAGCGGGTGCCAGAGCCGTGTTCCCGTAAAATCCACGCCTCATCAGCCAATTCTGCAAGGCTCACTTGGCCATTATTAGCCAAGGGGTGATGGGGGGCGCAAAACACCACCAGCTCATCAGCCACCCAAGGGCGTACTTCAATATCGGTGTGTAAGCATTCGGCCTCAATCATCCCTAAATCAAGTTCATGGTTAGCCACCTGATGCACCACATGTGCAGTATTGGCCACTTGCAAACGCACCCGGCATTCAGGGTGCTGGAGCATAAAGTTACCGATTAAGAGGGTTGCTAAATAATTGCCAACCGTTAGCGTTGCGCCCACGTTTAAGGAGCCAAATCCGCTTTTGCCATGGAGCAAGTCTTCAATGCCGCGGGCTTGATCCAAAAGGGCGACTGCTTGGGGTAATAACTCATGGCCTAAGGCATTCAAAATCAAGCGTTTACCGCTTCGATGAAACAACACGCAGTCGGTTTGGCGCTCCAGCTCGGTTAACGAAGTACTGGCAGCCGATTGAGAAAGCGCCAGAGATTCCGCCGCACGCGAAACGCTCTGCTGTTTGGCAACGGCGACAAAGACTTGAAGCTGACGTAGTGTAAATCGCATATCGATATAACCGATAACTCATATCTTAATAATTCATTTTGCAGATATAGCACGGCGCTTTATTATCCGCTCACATTTTTTCCAGACCTTGTCTAGGGTTTTGCCATGAGCAATATGTATCACGAGCGCGTATTAAGCGTTCATCATTGGAACGACACTCTTTTCAGCTTCAAAACCACCCGTGACCCGGGCCTGCGTTTTGAAAACGGCCAGTTCGTGATGATTGGTCTGATGCAGCCTAATGGCCGTCCATTGATGCGCGCCTACTCCATTGCCAGCCCTAACTATGAAGAGCATTTAGAGTTCTTCAGCATTAAGGTGCAAGACGGCCCACTGACCAGCCAGTTGCAACATTTAAAAGAAGGCGATGAGCTTCTGGTCAGCAAAAAGCCTACCGGCACCTTGATTCTGTCTGACTTAAAGCCAGGTAAGCATCTGTATCTGTTAAGCACCGGTACCGGTCTTGCGCCTTTTATGAGCGTGATCCAAGATCCTGCTACTTACGAAAACTTCGATAAAGTCATTCTGACGCACGGCGTACGTTACGCCAGCGAAGTGGCGTATGAGCAGTTCATTACCGAAGTGCTGCCACAAAACGAGTTCTTTGGTGATCTGGTCCGCGAGAAGCTGATCTATTACCCAACCGTCACCCGTGAGCCTTTCCGCAACCAAGGTCGCTTAACAGACCTGATGCGTAGCGGCAAACTCTTCAGTGATATTGGTCTGCCACCGATCAACCCTGAAGATGACCGCGCAATGATCTGCGGTAGCCCAAGCATGTTGGATGAAACCAGCGAAGTGCTTAACAGCTTTGGCTTAAAAGTCTCTCCACGTATGGGCGACCCAGGTGATTACCTGATCGAACGCGCCTTCGTTGAGAAGTAAGCCATAAAAAACGCCCCAATCGGGGCGTTTTTTGTTTTACCCGTGCGTGCGTTTTAGCTCATCTAAAAGCGCATCTTTTGCGACCCACAACTCATTGACCCATGCCTGAAAGCGCGCACGATGCTCGGGATCCTCGTCGTAGTTTTTACCGAGAAACTCTGCCGGAATGGCTTGAGTTTCAACGCGCATCACAACTTTGTTGACTTTGCCGGTAAGTAAATCCCAAAAGCTTGGCCGGCCTTGCGGATAGTGAATGGTGCAGTTCACTAAAAGGCTAAGTTGTTCACCCATCGCATCAATCACAAAGGCTGTGCCACCGGCTTTGGGTTTTAATAAATGCTTAAAAGGCGATTGTTGTTGATCGTGCTTTTTGGGGGTGAAACGCGTGCCTTCAAGAAAGTTAAACACAGAGACAGGATTGGTTTTGTAGCGCTCACAGGCTTTACGCGTGGTAGCAAGATCTTGCCCGCGCTTTTCGGGGTGTTTAGCCAAAAAGTCTTTGCTGTAGCGCTTCATAAACGGAAACTCTAACGCCCACCAGCAAAGACCAATGATCGGCACCCAAATCAGTTCTTGTTTTAAAAAGAACTTTAAAAAGGGAATCTTGCGGTTGGCTTGGTATTGGAGCACCAAAATATCGACCCAGCTTTGGTGATTGGCAATCACAAGGTAGGAGTGTTCTTTATCAAGACCTTCCGCGCCCTGTACATCCCATTCAATTTTTTGACCTGAGTCCATCCAGCGTTTGTTACCGGCAATCCAGGTTTCGGCAATCCAATGCATGGCCTCGCGTAAGAGCGTTTGGATTGGGGTAAAGGGGAGGCAGAATTTTACTAAGGCCAGCACAAACAATGGCCAACACCAGAACAACGTATTAAGCGCCAGCAGCAGTGCGGCAATTACGCCTCGAACAGGCGCAGGGAACAAGGACAGCATGCAGCGCATATCTCCAGACAATAGGGCTGCTCAACACAAGCAAGCCAGTGCACAGGTTAACGACTGTGTACTGACCTGCAAGTGCTAATACTGACTAATCAGTCTTACGGCTATCGGCCTGAATAGCAGTCAACGCAATAGTAAAGACAATGTCATCCACCAACGCGCCGCGTGACAGATCATTCACGGGCTTGTTAAGCCCTTGCAGCATGGGACCCACGCTAATGCAGTTAGCGCTGCGTTGTACTGCTTTATAGGTGGTGTTGCCCGTATTGAGGTCTGGGAATACAAACACGGTTGCTTGCCCTGCAACCAAACTGTGTGGAGCCTTTTGTTGGCCAACGCTTAAGACCGAGGCAGCGTCATATTGCAGAGGGCCATCAATGAGTAGCGTGGGTGCTTTTTCCTTAGCGATTAAGCTCGCCTCATGCACCTTGGCGACATCAGCACCTTCACCTGAGTGCCCTGTAGAATAGCTGATCATCGCAACCTTAGGCTCAATGCCAAAGGCTTTTGCGGACTCGGCACTTTGCAGGGCGATTTCGGCAAGCTCGGCGGCATTGGGATCAGGGTTTACTGCACAATCGCCATAGACCAGCACCTGATCAGGCAAGAGCATAAAAAAGACCGATGACACCAAGTTAAAACCGGGTGCAGTTTTAATCAACTGTAGCGCTGGGCGAATGGTATTGGCGGTGGTGTGGACCGCCCCTGAAACCAGCCCGTCCACCTCATCTAAGGCAAGCATCATCGTGCCTAGCACTACCGTGTCTTCGAGCTGGGCGCGTGCCATCGGCTCATTTAACCCTTTGGCTTTGCGCCGCTCAACCATAGGCGCTACATAACGCTCGCGTACGCGCTCAGGATCAATGATCTCAAGGGTTTCAGGTAGCGTAAGACCTTGCGCCAAGGCAACCGCTTGCACCTTTTCAGGGGGGGCTAACAGCACGCAGCGGGCGATACCGCGGCTGTGGCAAATCACAGCGGCCGCAACCGTGCGGGGTTCGTCACCCTCAGGTAGCACAATGCGTTTGTTGGCAGCTTTGGCGCGTTCGACCAGTTGATAGCGAAAAGCGGCTGGTGAAAGGCGCTTTTGCCGTATATGCCCTAAGCGCGCCATCAACGGTTCAAGGTGTAGGTGGTCAGCGACAAAATCACTCACCGCTTCGGCTCTTTGTGTGTCATCGGCCATAATCGGGTGATTTAACTCAGCAAAGCCCATAACAAGGTCAGAGGCTGTTTGCCGGCTGGTTAACACCGGTAGGCCCTGTGTTAGAGCCGGTTGGCATAACTCGCTGAGGGTTATATTTTCCGCGGCATCACAGATTAACAGCCCCGCCAACGGCATACCGTTCATGCTGGCAAGGCAGGTACTAAAGATGGCATCGGCGCGGTCTGCCGGTACTACCACCAATGCGCCTGGGCGTAGGCTGCGCGCTAAGGATTCAGCGCTGGAAGCAGCCAGTACCAGTTCGTGCACGCGCCGTTGAGCAATATCCCCTGGATTATGGATGTCGAGATTCAATTGCGCGGCGATGTCCTCAGTGCGTGGTGCGTTAAGGGTAGGCTCCCAAGGGATTTGACCTAAGAGCATCAGGCCGCTATCGCCTAAGGTGCTTAACGGCTTGCCGGTTTGCTTATTGACAATCACCCCCGCAACTTCAACGCCCTCTAAAAGCCTTGCTTGAATTTCGATGCGCTCAAAAAAGTTATGGCTAAGCGGTTTAGCGCTGGCGACTAAGATGGCCGAGGCATCTAAGCTTCGGGCAAGCTTTGCGTTCAGGCGGGCAGCGTAGGCAATCTCTTGGCTGGGTACCAAGCCTTCAATAATCAGCACATCTACGTCTTGAGCCGCTTGTGCTTCAAGGCTCACTAAGCGCTCTAAAAGATCATCTAATTGGTTGTCAGCCAAATAGGCTTCAACTTCAGTTAAAGATAAGGGAGTGGGTGATCTAACCTGATGCGTGTGACAGATCAGTTCAATGCTCTGTGCATTCTGAGCGATGGGCTTGAAGTAACCGACTTTAAGCCCTTGGCGCTGCAATACCCGAATAAGACCTAAGCAGCTTGAGGTTAAACCGACACCATAGCCGGTTGAAATCAGCATAAAACGATGCATTTAGGCCTCCATGCGTTTTAACAGCGTGCGGGTGTCGTCGGCGATTTGTTTTTCTTCGTTGGTTGGAATCACCAAGATGCGTGGCGAGCCTTGAGCGTGAATACTGCCGGTCACACCGCCAATGGTACGAGCGTTGGCAGTTTTATCGATGGCAAGGTTTAAAAGCTTCAAATAGCCGACCGTTTTACTGCGCACAAGGGCTGAGTTTTCACCGATGCCACCGGTAAAAATCACCCCATCTAAACGTTCTAATGCACAGCTTATGGCCGCTAAAGATTTGGCGAGCCGGTAGCAGAACACTTCAATGGCAAGGGTGGCGGCACGATGGCCTTCGTTACGGGCCTGTTCAAGACTACGCATATCATTGGAAAGCCCCGAGAGCCCTAGCAGCCCGCTTTTATGATTGAGCAGATGATCCACTTCTTCCAAGCTCCAACCCAGCGAACGAGCCAAATGGCTGTGCAGGTTAGGGTCTACATCACCGCTACGGGTGCCCATGACTAAACCTTCTAATGGGGTTAAGCCCATGCTGGTATCAAGGCTTTGGCCATCAACAATCGCGCACGTTGAGCAGCCATTGCCAAGATGGGCAGACAGCCAGCTGCTGTCACCAACGGCAAGGCCCGTCACTTCGGCCGCACGCAAGCTGACATAACGGTGGCTGGTGCCATGAAAACCATACCGGCGTACGCTGTATTTGCGGTAGAACTCTTCACCAATAGCGTATCGGAAGGCATGCTCTGGCATGCTCTGGTGAAAGGCTGTGTCAAACACAGCAACGTGAGGTAAATCAGGATAAAGCGCCATCGCCGCTTTGATGCCGACTAAATGCGCGGGGTTGTGTAACGGCGCCAGCGGCACGGTGGCTTCAATCGCTTGAAGCGTGGCGTCATCAATTAAGGCAGCTTGGGTAAAATGCTCACCACCGTGTACCACGCGATGGCCTATGCCATCGAGTTGTCCACCGCAGGCCTGATCAACCAAAGGTAATAACGCTTCAAGGGCGCTTTGGTGGTCGGTGCCTGATAAGGGCTTTTTATGGCGTACTCCTTGGCTATGCCAATACCAAAGCACCGCCTCAGCAGAGCCTAAGCGCTCGGCCAGTCCACTAATTAATGGCGTGGAATGTGCCTGATTAAGTAGGGCAAACTTTAATGATGAGCTGCCGCAGTTAATCACCAAAATATTGCGTGCTGGCATGGGATGTCCTTAAACCAGAGTACCGAATTCAGTGCTCATCATGCCCGTTTGTCGAAAGAAAGCCGTTGCTTAAAGTCATAACTTGTCTTCTTTATTGCACCAGCCACAGCTAAACCGTTGGCCTATGGCAGCTAAGCGCTGTGACTGATCCTGCACCCAAGCACGGTTTTGCCAGGGTGGTTGATGGCGAAGGTGCTGGGTATGGCCGCAGGCAAGTTCGACAAACCAGTCACCTTGCTCATCTTGAGCAAAGCCTATAATGATGCTTGAAATGCTTTGCCCAAGTTCTTGGTCGCAATCATTCATGGGCTTGGTTAAACTTGTCCGCTCTCTTTTATTTTGCAAAGGTCTCACCTCATGCTCATCGCCGCCAATAAGGCCGTCTCTATCGACTATACCCTGACCAACGATGCCGGTGAGGTGATTGACAGCTCCGCCGGTGGCGCGCCGTTGGTTTACCTGCACGGTGCTCGTAACATCATCACGGGTCTGGAAAACGCGCTGACGGGCAAGCAAGTAGGTGATGAAATCACCGTTGCTGTTGAGCCTGAAGAAGCATACGGTGAGTACAGTGCAGAACTGGTTTCTACGTTAAACCGTTCTATGTTTGAAGGCGTGGACCAGCTGGAAGTTGGCATGCAATTTCATGCATCCGGTCCAAACGGCGGCATGCAAATCGTTACCATCCGTGATATCGATGGCGATGATGTGACAGTGGATGGTAACCACCCACTGGCCGGTCAGCGCCTAAACTTCAGCGTCAAAGTGGTTGCGGTGCGTGAAGCCAGCGAAGAAGAAATCGCCCACGGCCACATCCACGGTGAAGGTGGTCATCAGCATTGATTTGACCCGTTAGGGTTATAAAAGGGCGCCTTATGGCGCCTTTTTCGGGTAAGAAATTAAGGAGCGGCGCATGAGTGCGTTTCATCGTCTGGTTCTCACCGCATTAGATGGTCAGCCTCTGCCACTTGAGCAGTTCAGTGGCAATGTTTTGCTGGTGGTCAATGTTGCCTCTAAATGTGGTCTGACCCCTCAATACGCAGAACTTGAGGCGCTGCATAAGCGTTACAGTGAGCAGGGTTTTAGCGTGTTGGGCGTCCCTTGCAATCAGTTTGCAGCGCAAGAGCCGGGCAGTGAGGAGGAGATTCAAACCTTCTGCAGCACCACCTATGGTGTCAGCTTTCCGATGACGGCAAAGCTTGATGTTAATGGTGCTGACCGTCATCCGATGTACCGCCTCTTGGCTGGTGAGGGCGCAGAATTTGAAGGTGACATCACGTGGAATTTTGAAAAATTCTTAGTAGGCCCCGATGGCCGTGTGCTGGCGCGTTTTTCACCACGCATGACACCTGATGATCCTCTGATTATTCAAGCGATTGAACAGGCGCTGCTTGCGCGCTGATTTTCTTCCCCGATAAAGGCAGCGAAAGCTGCCTTTTTTATTAAAGTCGCACTCTTGTTATCAGTCAGATCAATGATGGTCGTTTTAGCGAGACGATCGGTCATATTCTTGGGCTATGAAAAATATGGCTCGTCAAGACAAACACCATCTGATCCTTGCCAAGGGCGCACAAGCCATGACTGTGCGTGGTTATCACGGCACCGGGGTTCAAGAAATTGTGCAGGCAGCGGGTGTGCCTAAGGGCTCGTTCTATCATTACTTTGCCAGCAAAGAGGACTTTGCCTTACAAGCCTTGGATTTTATCTACGGCCCTCGTCTTGCGCGTTATGCTGATGCGCTGACGACACCTAGCGACCCGCCGATTACAAGAATTGTCCGCTATTACCAAGAGCTAACGCAGCATTTGGCGCTACGAGATACCCGCGCCTATCACTGCTTTATCGGCACGTTAAGCTTTGAAATGGCTGAGCTCTCGAAACCTATTGGCAGCAAGGTTGAAAGCATTCTTGAGCGTTCTGTGAGTCTTTTACAGGCGTGCCTAGAAGAGGCGAAAACCTGTGGCGAATTAACCGCTGATACTGACTGCCAAGCCTTAGCCGAATTTATAGCTAACGCGTGGGAGGGCGCCTTAATGCGGATGAAGGTCGGCGCAACGACCAGGCCTTTAGATGTTTTTATCGATCAACTGCATGCCTTACTCAATTCTAAAAATAACCTTGGAGGAAACCATGAGCACTCTATTTAGCCCGATTACCCTAGGTAACTTAAGTTTACCGACGCGTTTGGTCATGCCGCCTATGACCCGTAACTTCTGCCCTGAACACGTACCGACAGAGGCCGTTGTGGAGTATTACCGTCGCCGCGCGGCAGCCGGGGTGGGGTTAATCATCACCGAGGGTGTACCGGTTAATCACAAAGCAGCCAATGGGTATCCGGGAGTACCGTTTTTTTATGGTGAAGACGCTCTAAACGGCTGGAAGAAGGTTGCTGATGCCGTTCACGCAGCAGGCGGCAAAATTGCGCCACAACTGTGGCATGTGGGTAACGTACGCCGTATGGGGACTGAGCCGAATCCGACAGTGCCAGGCTTTGGTCCTAGTGAGCGCATTAAAGACGGCAAAGTCATTGTGCATGGCATGAGCCATGAGGATATCCAAGAGGTTGTTCAAGCATTCGCCCAAGCGGCCAAAGATGCCAAAGACATCGGTATGGATGCCATTGAGCTGCATGGCGCACATGGCTATTTGATTGATCAATTCTTCTGGGATGGCACCAATAAGCGCACTGATGAGTACGGCGGAAGCCTTGCTAACCGCTCACGCTTTGCCATTGAGATCATTCAAGCAGTCCGCGCAGCGGTAGGCCCTGATTTCCCGATTATCTTCCGTTTTTCGCAGTGGAAGCAGCAAGATTACACCGCTCGTCTTGTGCAAACACCACAAGAGCTAGCAGGCTTTTTACAACCTTTAGTCGATGCAGGCGTAGATATCTTCCATTGCTCGACCCGCCGTTTTTGGGAGCCTGAGTTTGAAGGCTCCGATCTGAACCTGGCAGGTTGGACGAAAGAGCTGACTGGTAAACCAACCATTACGGTAGGCAGTGTCGGACTTAATGGCAGTGAATTTACCGAGTTTTTAGGTAAAACCGAAGAAGTGGCCCAGCCTGCCAGTATTGAGTCGCTGCATGAACGTCTGGCTCGCAATGAGTTTGATTTGGTCGCAGTGGGTCGGGCGATTCTGCAAGATCCTGAATGGGCAATCAAAATACGTGATGGACGTGAAACCGAGATCAAACCATTTTCACGTGATGCGTTAAAAACACTGGTGTAATGCAAAAAAAAGCCGGGCTTAGCCCGGCTTTTTTTATTTGTGGCTCAAAATCCATTCAGCCAGCATCAGCGCTTCTTGTTCGGTCACAGCATTAGGGGGCATGGGGATCGCGCCCCATTTACCGCTGCTACCCGATTTAATGCTATTGGCAACATTTGCCGCTGCATTGACATCGGCTGCGTATTTGGTTGCCACGTCTTTAAACGTTGGGCCAAGCATTTTGGTTTCAGCGCTGTGACACGCAACGCAGGGTTTGCTTTTAAATAAAGCTTCGGCTTCATTGGCCTGAGCTAAAGGCAGGGCGCAAACGGCCAAAACTGCGAGCAGACTCCGTAGCATTTAAGCTCTCCTTAGTAGCGTACTTTGAGTGGAGTATGCCGAAGCTTAGGGCGCTATGTGTTGTCTCTGATCAGTGTTTGGCCCTTCATGAACCCAAAAAACAGTAGCCCCTGCCACCGCAGCTGGCATAAGGACAAGGTTTAAGAAGGGAATCATCAGGCCAAGGTAAACGACCCCGCCAAAACCTAAGCTTGAAAGGCGTTTTTGCCGCAACCACTTGAGCATGTCTTGCCAGCTTAGTTTGTTGTTATCGGCTGGGTAGTCGGCAAATTGGATGGCCATCATCCAAACGCCGAAGAGTACCCATAAAGGCGTGGCAAGAATATTAACCACAGGGATAAACGAGAGCACTAAAAGCGCAAGTGCGCGGGGAGCAAAATAGGCGAGCTTGCGAAATTCACGGGCCATTGTCCGAGGGATCATGGCGAACAGCTCAGACCATTTGAAGGGGGGGGCGCTGTCATAGCCCCTGACGACCGCTTCAACCTTTTCTGCTAAAAAGCCGTTAAAGGGAGCAGCAATAATGCTGGTGAGCATGGTGAAGGTAAAAAACATGGTCAGTACCAACAGCAAGGCAAATACCGGCCATATAAGAAACTCTAAAAAGCCAAGCCAGCTTGGCATGCTGGAAAGAAGCTGATCCAACAGAAGGCTAAACTGCTGCACCGCCAGAGTGATTAGCGCTGCGAACAGCACAAGGTTGACTAAAAGCGGCAAGATGACAAAGCCACGTAAACCGGGTTTTAGTACAAGGCTAATACCTTGCTGTAAATATTGTGGGCCAGTTAGAGGGTTTGGCATAGCGATCCTATTAAAGGTCTTACACCCTATGGTGTAAGACCCTGACTGGTTAAGCTTTGCGTGTTAACGGCAGGCTTTGGAATTGAACGCCGTTAAGACCATGTTTAATAAGGGCACGGATATTGGCGTGATCAGAGCCTTCAGGCGTGGCGATGACATCGCGATAGTGTTCGCCAAAGCACAACAATGCTTGTTCGTCAGTTAGGTTTTCCAGTAACGCCAAACCTAATGTCTTGCATGAACCTTCATTTTGACCGGCTGCATTTTCGACACCGCCATTCACAAAAGCTTGTGGCGCGTAAGTGTAGTGCTCGGCAATGAAGGCCAGTGTTTGGGCGAACTTGAACTCAGGTTGGGTTAAGTCTTGTAAAAAACGGGAAAGCGCTGTCATGACAGATCCTAAACAAAAAAGAGCCAGTCATTATAGGCCCTACGCCCGTTTGACGTGACGTCCGCCGTTAATCACAAGGTTAGTGCCTGTGCTATAGCTGGCATTAAGCAGATAGAGCACGGCTTCAACCAGCGGGACATTGCCGGGCTCAAACGGTAACGCCGCTTTTTTTAGGGTTTTGCTGCGATAAGCGTCGTCGCTGTCTTCTTTGAGTTTTAAAAGACCCGGTGAAATACTATTGACCCTTACAGTGGGTGCATACAACTCAGCGAACGACAGTGTCATATTGGCTAAAGCGGCCTTACTGGCGGCATAGGCAATATGGTTACATGTGCCGCGCGATGCGGTGTCATCGCAAATATGGATAATGTCGGCACGCTCGCAAGCCAAAAGCTGTGCGCTCAAAGCCCTGTTTAGATGATAGGGCGCCTCGACATGAACGCTCAGCATGCGGTTTAACCCTTCAAGGCTGTCTTCAAGCCATAATGAGGCGTTATGAACAATACCGCGCAGCGCATCAAACTCACTCTGAAGGTAGTCGATGAGGGCTAGGCGATCGCGCTCAATACTAATATCGGCCTGAAAACACTGAACATTTGAAATATCTGCTAAAGGGCCAAGTTGGCTGCGGTATACCGCAACGACCTCATAGCCTTGAGTAAGTAACGCTTGGCATATGGCCAGTCCGCCGCGTCGGTTCGCGCCTGTCACAACAATTGGTGTGCGCATAAAGACATCCATAAAACAGAATTTGCTAACTGATTCTGCCTGTTCCTATGCGCTTAAGGTAGCTTCTGTTGTCGCTGATGCTGGAAGTACACAAAGGTTCGCAGGCGGTCTAAATCCCGAGGGGTGGCGGTAAAGATACGATAAGCCGCTGATGTGAGGTCGATATAGCGCACGCGTTTGGCCCGAATCGATAACATCGCCCCAGGTAACGGTAATAAAAATTCACAATATTTAGGTGCCGGTACACCAAATGCGATCACTGCTCCCGATGCTGAGAGCTCATGCATTTGCCAATTTAAAGGGTTGTGTTGACCATCCAAAAGATCAAGTGGAATAGGGAGTTTGGCGCGCCATGCCCGAGGATTGGGATCGACGTCTGTAAGCCTTGGTGTTTGCAAATGCAAATAAGCATGGCCCAGTTCATCTTGTTGGAAACGCAATGCAAAGCGCATATGCACGTTGCCTGACGTGGCCTCAAGCGTTAAATCGTTGTGTTCTGCTAAATGTTTAAGAAACGCAATGCCCTTGGCTGATCCTTGCACATTAAAGCTGGCATCACGTTGTCCCGGCGGGTCTGGTTCGCTTAACAAACTGTGAAGAAAGGCAATTTCTTCATCGTTCAAGAGATTTCGGTGTGCCATAGCTTTCCCCACTGCTAAGACTTCGAGAGGTAGATTTAAGACGCGGGCTTTACGTGAGGGTTCGCATAACAGGGCATAATCAACGATTACTTTTGATGTGCGAGCGTGCTATGAAACTTGTTGTGATCACAGGATCGGTATTTGGTAATGCTGAAGATGTTGCCCAGCATGCAGTGGACCTTTTGCAAAAGGCAGGGATCGAGGTCTTTGCGCAAAAGGAGGCAACACTACGTGACATTCAGGCTCAGGCGCCAGAGGCCTTTTTGATCGTGACATCGACCACCGGCATGGGTGAGCTACCGAACAATCTTCAGCCGCTTTATTACAGCATTCGCGACCAGTTTCCGGCTTGGTCTGGCAAACCTTATGGGGTCATCGCGTTAGGCGATTCAAACTACGGCGATACCTTTTGCGGTGCCGGTGAACAAATGCAAGAGCTGTTTGAAGAATTAGGCTTGGTGTCTGTTCAAGAAATGCTGCGCCTTGATGCAAGTGAAACGGTTACTCCTGAAACCGATGCCGAACCTTGGCTTCAAGCATTTATAGAAAATCTTAAGGCGTAATGACCTTTAGAGACACTAAGCTGGCTGTTAAGGCAACTCGCCTTAATAGCTCTGATCGCTAGACTCACAATGATAAAAACAACGAGGAGATGCGGCCGTGACGATGACTCAAGCCTTGCCGGTGCTGGATCTTAAAGATCAGGTTTCAGCCCAAGAGTGGCAAACGCGCGTAGATTTAGCAGCATGCTACCGATTGGTAGCCGCGCATGGCTGGGATGACTTGGTATTTACCCATATTTCCGCAAAAATACCCGGCACAGAAGATTTTCTGATCAATCCCTATGGGTTGATGTTCCACGAAATCACAGCCTCTAACCTCGTGAAAGTAGATATCCACGGCAATAAGCTGATGGACTCGCCTTTTGACATCAACCCTGCAGGCTACACCATCCATAGTGCGGTCCACGAAGTGCGCCATGATGCAGCGTGTGTACTGCATACACACACGGCCTCAGGAATCGCTGTTTCGGCGCAGCGCCAAGGCATTATGCCGATCAGTCAACAGGCGCTGTTTGTGCTATCCAGCCTTTCATACCATGACTATGAAGGCGTCGCGTTGAACCATGAAGAGAAAGTCAGGTTGCAAGCTGACTTGGGTGATACAACCTTTATGGTCTTACGCAATCACGGTTTGATGGTGGTAGGGCCGACGATTGCTGATGCTTTTCTGTCGATGTTCACCTTGCAACGTGCATGTGATGTACAAATCATGGCGCAAAGTGGTGGCAGCGAACTGATTCCAATTCCGCAGTCGATTTTAGACGGCGCGAAGGTGATGATGCAGAAAGTCACTAAAACCTCTAAAACAACGGGCGGCGGCGCGTTAATTTGGCCTGCGCTATTGCGCAAAATGGATGCTCTTGACCCAAGCTATCGAACCTAGGTATGGCTATGACATTCGAGCAATGGCAAGCCCAAGGCCTGAGCTTCACATTTAACGGCCTACCAATACGTTACTGGCAGGCCGGCGAGGGCGAACCCTTACTGTTGATTCATGGCTTTCCCACATCCAGTTGGGATTGGCACTGTATCTGGGAGTCGCTTGCGCAGCATTATCAGGTGATTGCCTGCGATATGTTGGGCTTTGGACTTTCTGCTAAGCCTAAAGATCTTGCCTATAGCTTGGTTTTACAAGCTGATTTGCAGCAGGCACTGCTCGGTGTACTAAACATTACACGGCCCGTGCATGTGCTCGCACATGATTATGGCGACAGTGTCGCGCAAGAACTATTAGCGCGTCATCAAGAGGGTCGTTTTAATTTGGCAAGCTGTGTTTTTTTAAACGGCGGCCTTTTTCCTGAAACCCATAAACCTGTTCTCATACAAAAGCTGTTGTTAAGTCCTATCGGCGCTTTAGTGGCAAGGTTATTCAATCAAAAAGCGCTGTCCAAAAGCTTTGCCAAGATTTTTGGACCCAATAGCCAGCTAAATGGCGCACAGCTTCAAGAACATTGGCAGTTGATTGCGTACAACAATGGCCCACAGGTGATGCATAAGCTGATCAGCTACATCCCAGAGCGCATCAAAAGGCGAGAGCGCTGGGTAAGTGCTATGCAACACACAAAAGTGCCTCTTAAGGTGATTGATGGCGGCTTTGATCCTATTTCAGGTGCGCATATGGTCGAGCGCTATCGGGCGTTAATAGAAAACGCGGACACCACCGTGTTGGATCAAGTGGGTCATTATCCGCAGCTTGAAGCACCCGCTGAGGTATTGAGCCAATACCAAGCGTTTCGCATGCAACGGGGTAACATGCCGGCATAAAGCCCGAATCCAGCGGTTGCAAATATGAATAAGCCGTTAGCTATCGAGTGATCTTATTAACCACTATTCAGTGTCGGCAGACTTGATTGCTGAGTAGCGCCATGCTCGGAGACACTCAGGTTTTATCCAGTCTGTGGAGCTTTGTTGATGAGTGATGCTATCCGTTTCGACGATAAGGTCGTAATCGTTACTGGCGCCGGCGGTGGTTTAGGGCGTGCACATGCACTGCTGTTTGCTAAACATGGCGCTAAAGTGATCGTGAACGATTTAGGTGGCAGTACCCAAGGCGAAGGCGCCAATGCCTCTGCTGCCGACAAGGTTGTCGCGGAAATCCGTGCAGCGGGCGGTATAGCTGAGGCCAACCATGACTCGGTGACTGACGGCGAAAAAATTGTTCAAAATGCGCTCGATGCCTTTGGCCGATTGGATGTCGTAGTCAATAACGCCGGCATTTTGCGCGACAAAAGTTTTGTCAAAATGGAAGATGCCGACTGGGACTTGGTTTATAAAGTCCACGTCGAGGGCGCTTACAAAGTGACCAAAGCAGCATGGAATCACATGCGTGAACAAAACTTTGGTCGAGTCATTTTTACTGCTTCTACCTCTGGAATTTACGGTAATTTTGGTCAAGCCAACTATGGCATGGCCAAGTTGGGCTTATATGGCTTAACCCGCACGTTGGCCATTGAGGGTCGTAAGAACAATATCTTGGTAAATGCTATTGCCCCAACGGGCGGAACACGCATGACTGAAGGCTTAATTCCGCCGCAAGTCTTCGAGCAGTTAAAGCCTGAACTGGTCAGTCCTTTGGTGGTTTATCTGGCAAGTGAAGCCTGCCAAGAAACCTCAGGCCTGTTTGAGGTCGGCGGTGGTTGGATGGGTAAAGTACGTTGGGAGCGCAGTTTAGGTGCAGGCTTTGATCCTAAAGCGGGTTTTTCGCCAGAAGACGTTGCGGGCGCATGGGCGCAAATTTGTGACTTCACTGACGCGGTACATCCAGCCGATAACGTGGCAGCACTCAAAGAAATGATGATCAACCTGCAAAAACACGCAGGCTAAAACATCAAGCCCCTGCCTAGCAGGGGCTTTCTTTAAGGACGACATGGAATGTCTACCCAGCATCAAGGTGTTTTATACGGCTCCCCTCACTCGTTTTACACCGCCAAAGTGAGATGTTATCTACGTAAGCAAGGTATTGCTTACCAAGAAAAGATGCCGAAGGATCCTGAATACACTCAGAAAATTGTGCCGCACATAGGGCGTGCCATTATCCCTGTATGGGTCGGTGCAGACGGCGAAATGATTCAAGACTCGCTTGATATTATTGATCATTTCGAGCGGCAGGGGGTGCCACTATCGGCCTACCCCAAAACTCCGAAACAGCATTTGGCCGCGCTCTGGTTCGAGTATTTTGCAAGTTTTTGCATGCTGCGTCCGGCGATGCACTATCGCTGGAGTTATTTAGATAAGCAGCGCGACTATCTTAAAGATGCCAACATCGCCTGTTCAGGCCTTGAAGCGGCTGCAAATATCATGGAGCGCATGCATTCTTATCTGCCAGGGCTTGGTGTAATTGCCCAGACGCTTACTCTCATTGAACAGAGGTTTGTTAGATTTTTAGACCTTTTAGAAGCACATTTTGCCGAACATCCCTATTTACTGGGTGGTCAGCCTTCAATCGGCGACTATGGCCTGATTGGGCCTATGTATGCTCACTTAGCACGAGATCCTGTACCTGCTTATTTGATCCGTACCAGAGCGCCTAAGGTGTTTCGCTGGATCGAGCGTATGACCGCATCTGATGCTGACATACCCGAATATCCAGATTATCCAACGCATTTTTTAGGTGGGGATTGTGTCCCACAAACGCTCGAAGCCCTGCTCGGTTTTATGGCAGAAGAGATTTTTCCAGAGCTTGACGATAAATTAACTTTTATCGAGCAGTGGACTACAGAACATCGGCCTGTGGATGGGCAACTGGTCAATGCGAAGGCTCATCAGCGCTATATCGGGATTGTACAAACCAAACTGCATGGCGTGGCTATCGACTGTGCGGTGGCGCCTTACATGTTGTACGTTCTAAAACGCATTGATCAGGTGTTAAGTTCGTTAACCGTTGAGGCTGAATTACACGCGGCTAATTGGTTAAGCTCGCTTGGTCTGACCTACGGTTTTAACAAAAAATGTGGCTACAGCGTGAGGCGTGAAAAACATCGAGAAGTTTGGGAGCACGTACAAAGAACCGCCTAAGGGCGGTTTTTTTGGGTCTGTAGATTTCTGGTGTAACACTTGGGTAACGTTTTGAGTAGAAACGTGGCATGTGACTTTAAGTGCCCGAGTAATTTTTCTGAAAATCATGTTTTAAAAGCACTTTGGATAAGTGGTGCTTCTGAAGGAATAACACTCATGCTTAGGTTGTAATGGCTTTTTGTCACCTAGATGGGCGATTGCTCGAGTGGCACCTAGAAAGAATGACCTCATTAGCTCTATAAGAATGTTGTTTTAGGATGTTTGATCTATAAAAAAATGCGTTTTTCACGAATAAAACACTTGTTTTTGCGGTATTTGTCGCGAATTTACATGGGTTTATTGACTTATCTGCTTGACTCCTTTCGCACAGCTTATCTCTGGTCTTAATGGCTCGTTTGTAATCCTAAAGGATTACATCGTACATTCACTCTTTAGTGCGTTTATAGAATGTCTGACGCTATATAGTGTGAGAGCTTCGAAGCTCGATCACACCTAGGAGTGCTCCATGACAACAACAAGAAAAAACGGATTATTTCAACCCAAAGCGTTAGCGATGGCAGTTGCCTTGGGCATTTCGGCGCCAGCGTACGCTTTGACCTTTAACATTGGGGAAGTAGAAGGTCAGCTCGACTCATCGATGTCGGTCGGTGCTAGTTGGTCAACTGCCAATCCAGATCACAAGCTGGTCGGCCGTACCAATTCCATTGGTGGTAAACAAGGAACTGGATACACACAAACCGGTGACGATTACCGTTTGAATTTTAAACGCGGAGAGACCTTCTCTAAGATTTTCAAAGGTAGCCATGACTTAGAGCTTAAGTACGGTGATACCGGTGTATTTGTTCGTGGTAAGTACTGGTACGATTTTGAGCTCAAAGATGAGCATCGCCTGCACAAAGACATCAGCGACTCCAACCGTAAGACCGCTGCACAGTCCTCAGGCGCACAAATTCTCGATGCTTTCCTGTACCACAACTACAGCCTAGGTGATATGCCAGGTAGCGTACGTGTGGGACGCCAAGTAGTCAGCTGGGGCGAAAGTACCTTTATTGGTAACTCAATCAACAGTATCAACCCAATGGACGCTGCTGCTTTCCGCCGTCCGGGTGCTGAAATCAAAGAAGGTTTGATTCCAGTTAATATGCTGTACGTATCACAAGGCTTGACTGATCGCCTAAGCATGGAAGCCTTCTATCAACTGGAATGGGATCAAACCAT
>X137_Gaur__coassemble_101_pt1 | contig 26539 bp, 26 predicted proteins | sample X137_Gaur__metabat2_high_PE_003 | metagenome-assembled genome bin X137_Gaur
CGATCAGTCCATGCCGCTGGTTGCGCACTTAACAGAACTTCGCAACCGCTTATTACGCTGCGTAATAGCAGTTTTCGTCGTTTTTCTGTGCTTGTTTTACTTTGCTCAAGAAATTTACACCATCGTGTCAGCACCGCTTAGGGCATATCTGCCTGAAGGCGCAACCATGATTGCAACGGGTGTCGCTTCACCTTTCTTAACGCCCTTTAAATTGACGGCGTGGGTTGCCTTTTTCTTGAGCATACCGATTTTGCTTCACCAAATTTGGGGCTTTATCGCACCTGGACTCTATAAAGAAGAAAAGAAAATCGCCGTTCCTTTATTGGTATCGAGCATCTTTTTATTTTACGCCGGTATGGCCTTTGCCTATTTCTTAGTCTTCCCTATCATTTTCCATTTCTTCGCCAGCGTAACCCCCGACGGTGTGGCGATGATGACCGACATTAATGAGTACCTAGACTTTGTCTTAACACTCTTTTTAGCCTTTGGTGTCGCTTTTGAGATCCCTGTGGCAACCTTCTTATTAATTTGGGTGGGTGCGGTCAGTGTAGAAACACTCCAAAACAGCCGCCCTTATGTGATAGTCGGGTGCTTTGTAGTGGGCATGATCCTCACACCACCGGATATTTTTTCTCAAACGCTGTTAGCGGTACCGATGTGGCTGCTATTTGAAGTAGGCGTTTTAGCCGGCAAAATGGTTAAACGCCACGAAAAGCGTGAAGAAGAATCTGAAGATTCAACGCCAGCCTTATGAACCTAATGCTACTTGAGCCCGGCGACTTTACCGCGCCGGGACAGGTCCGGTTATCAGGCAGACGCTTAACCCACCTTAATGAAGTGCATCGTGCTGAGGTGGGCGATACGCTTCGGGTTGGTTTACTCAACGGTCTGATGGGACAGGGCGTCTTAACCAGCTTGAGCGAATCGGTTGCAGAACTCTCGGTAACCCTTACCGAACCACCGCCTGCCAAGCTTCCTTTAACCCTATTATTGGCATTACCCCGCCCCAAAATGCTAAAGCGCATCTTACAAACCGTGGCAACCATGGGCGTAAGTGAGCTTATTCTGGTCAATAGTTATCGGGTTGAAAAAAGCTTTTGGCAGACGCCTTTTTTAACGCCTGAAGCCATCCGTGAGGAACTGATTTTAGGCCTAGAACAAGGCCGCGATACGGTGTTGCCAAACATACGTATCGAGAAACGCTTTAAGCCCTTTGTTGAAGATCACCTTCCCAACATACTTGAAGGTAAGCGCGCGTTGGTAGCGCATCCTGGTGATTATCCGGCATGCCCACGCGGCCTTACCCCAGACGAGTCTGTTTGTTTAGCCATTGGCCCTGAGGGCGGCTGGATTGGCTATGAGATCGAGAAACTTGTTGAGGTAGGTTTTCACCCCGTTTCATTAGGGGCACGCATTCTACGGGTTGAAACGGCTGTGACTGCATTATTGGCTCGGCTCTATTGAGCGGCATACGCCCTAATAGCCCTCAGCACTTATCCACGCTTAATGCTTATCCCAATGTAAACCTTATATCCCTAGAGTTTGTATTGGGGTGAATGCGTTAGCTGTGGCAATGCGTCGGTTAGTACTTCAAAACGAAGATTTTAATATGTACTCCAGCACAGTGATTCGTTTTGGTGCATTTAGTGGTGTTCAGCTAAAAAATGACCGAAAAACGAACACAACTCTTATTAAAGGTTTTGATTTTAATAAACTTCAAATTAACCATGTAAAAAAACATCAAAAAATTGGCGTCAAATTAAAAATAACATTGATTGCACTTCGCCATATCGATACTCTGCTGCCCCGTAAAAAAATACACAAGCCACCTGGATTGGCTGTTCTAGCGTGTCCTCACCGACCATACGTGCACACACTCAGTGCCTTAGACGCTAGCAGTAAAGACAAAAAGACTCGGGCAGGAGACGTTCTATGTGGTACGGATTCATTCGAGCGCTGAGCAACACCAGCGTTAATAAAAAACTCGCATTAGGTTTTGGCCTAGTGATTCTCTTAACGCTGATCACAGCGACCATCAGTGGAATGGGTCTTTTCCAAACCATAGAACGAAGCGAGAAGGTTGCCGAGATAACGCGCATTGACGGATTAATCCGCGAGCTGACCAATACCCAGACGATTTATCACAACGAGCGTAGCGACAGTCTGCTTGAAGAGTTAAACCAAATTCTTACAACACTCAGTGATCTTCAAAATAACGTCCGCAATCTTTTTGTTGATCCACAAGACTTAGAATGGCTAAACGCCCAGCATCAGCTCTTAGAACAGTACAAAGCACAACTTGAGCCGTTAAGCCAAAGCTATCAAGCACGTTGGATGGAACGCTTTGATGTACTGGATAAAGGCAGCTCTATAGACAGGGCTGTAAAGTCGCTGCAAAGCACGATTTTGGCTGACACACTAAGCGACACCGCCACCCAAATGCGCAACCTAAAAAGCACCACCAGCATCGATCAAGCGGTGGCTGATGCGCGTATTCAAGCGGCCAGCTATGTCAGCAGCAATGGTCAGTCTTTACGCCAAGCAACGCTGACAGCCATAGGCAACATCGAGCGCGCGGTTAAGCGCTTGAATGAGGAGTCAGGCAACAGTGCACTCACCCAAGCGGTGAGCCAGCAAATTGGCGGCTATAGAAGTTCTGTTGAGCGCTACAGTGAAGCGGTCGATAAAGGCGATGTGCTTAGCATGAACATGCGCGAAAATCTAAATCGCATCATAGAACTCAGCCAACTGCTTACACAAAGCCAACAAGAGAAACGAGAAAAAGGCCTGACTAAGGCTATCGCCACGTTAAGTATTACCAGTGTTCTGGCGCTGATCTTTGGTATCAGTGCGGCGTGGATCATCAACCGTCAGGTGGTTCCGCCCTTACAACGTATGGTTGAGGTGGCCAGTCAAATCGCTGACGGCAAGTTAACCGATGACGTTGACGTAAACCGCGATGACGAAATTGGTCAATTGCAACGCAGCATGCAACGCATGGTACTGAATTTGCGCGACTTAATTGGCCAGATTCACTCAGGTGTCAGCCAACTTACCAGCGCCGCAGAAGAACTCTCGGCTGTCACAGAGCAAACCAGCGCAGGGGTTAATAGCCAAAAAGTTGAGACCGATCAGGTGGCAACTGCCATGAATGAAATGGCCGCCACGGTTCAAGAAGTGGCGCGCAATGCTGAATTTGCTGCAACCGCAGCGACAGCCGCGGATCTTGAATCCCGTGAGGGCGAGCAGGTCATCGGTCATGCAGTCAGCCAAATGGACAAATTGGCGATAGAAGTGGTGCGATCTAGCGAAGCGGTTGACCAACTGACCGAACAAAGCCAGCAAATCGGTAGCGTCTTAGACGTGATTAAAGCCGTGGCAGATCAGACCAACTTGCTTGCACTAAACGCTGCCATTGAGGCCGCGCGCGCCGGTGATGCAGGACGTGGGTTTGCGGTTGTGGCAGATGAAGTTCGAAGCCTTGCTCAACGCACGCAGAAGTCTACAGAAGAAATTGAATCACTCATCAGCACCTTACAAGATCGCAGTGCCCAAGCCACATCGCTGATGCAAAGCAGCCAGAGCCTTACTCAGGCAACCCTTGCCTTAAGCCAAGAAGCAGGATTAAAGCTGAGTTCTATTGCCAAGTCCGTCTCTGAAATTCAAGCAATGAACCAGCAAATTGCGGCCGCGGCCGAGCAGCAAGGCACGGTGGCAGAAGAGGTCAATCGTAGCGTGATGAATGTGCGTGACATCTCAGAGCAAACTGCCACCGCCAGCGCTCAAACAGCCAGTTCAAGCATGGAGCTCGCAAGACTGGGTACAGTTCTCCAACAATCTGTAAGCCGCTTTCATCTGTAGTCTTAAAGGGGGCAGCTAAGCTGCCCTTTTGCACCTGTACACAAAGCTCGCTTCGTGGCTGGGTTAGCCTGTTCGTAGAAGCGACTACAGATACCCCTTTGACCTGTACAGCCTCTTACCCCACGTCACTCAAGCACCATTGAACCTTGTTCAGCACTTTCTATTGATCCATGTCCTTGTGACAAATTGCCATCACTCATAACCTTAGCTCCGCCATGCAAGACCATGTGCGTAAAAACAATAAAGGCTGCAATTCCTCTTGAGCTTCGTATCCGCCTAGCACGCAGTGGATACGCGCGTTTTGCACCCACACGCTAGGAGTTTTACAGATGTTCCGCGCAGTAAATGCACTGCTTAAAAATTTAAGCATGACCCACAAACTGATTTTGGGCTACGGATTGGTTTTGGCGCTGATGCTGATCATGGCACTGATCAGTACTCAAAGTATCAGTGAAATTGTCGAGCGCAGTGAGCAGGTTTCAACCTTAGACGACTTGGATTTGCAGGTGTATCGTCTGGCACGTGCGCAAACAGCCTATTTGTCCAATGGCGATGATGTTTCGTTGAATGAATTGCGCACCGAACTCTCCACGCTAAAGTCTTTGCAAACTGATTTAGCTAAAGACTTCACCGACGCCAACGATGCCGCGCAAATTGAACAGCAGCGCGCACAAACCGAAGCCTATCAAGCGACCTTAGATGAACTGGTGCCGGTCTATGTAACCCGTGCCGCCGAGCATGCCAATTTGGTGCGTCTAGGGGCCTCGATGATCAAGCTGATGGCCAGTGCCAAAGACATCGTTATGGCCGACACCTATGGCGACAATGCGCAGCGTCTGGCTGAGCGTGATGCGTTCGGCAACATGATCCAAAAGGCTCTTGAAACACGCTTGGTGGTGCTGAATTTCGTTCTGGCAAACCTAAAAAGCCAAGAGCAAGCTGCCAAGGCGTCGGTGGATCATGTGCTGCAACAGATCAATGATGTACGCCAAGCCGTTTCGTATAACGCCGCCCTGCTCGACAGCCTTGATCCTCTGGAGCAAGAAGTGCAGCGTTACAAAGAAACCTTGGGCCGTTATAGCGCAGCGGTTGATCAGGCAACGCTCCTTGACGCCAAGATGGCAGAACGTAGCGCAGCGATCATTAACCTTAGCCAACAACTCTCTCAGGCTCAGCTCGATAAACGTAACGCGCAAACCTCAAGCACGTATCAAACGCTCGCCCTTTCCACAGTGGCTGCATTAGTGATAGGTATGATTGCTGCCACTTTAATTAGCCGTCAGATTGTGCGTCCACTCAAACAATTGGTGGTGGCCTCCGAGCAAATTGCATCCGGCGATCTTGGAGTTGAGATTCGCGTAAATCGGCACGATGAGATTGGCCATTTACAACAAAGCATGCAGCGCATGGCGCAAAGCTTGAGTGACCTTATCCGTAATATTCATCAAAGTGTTGGTCATATCGCGAAAGCCGCCGAAGAGCTTTCAGCGGTGACAGAGCAAACCAATGCTGGCGTAAACAGCCAAAAGGTTGAAACCGATCAAGTGGCTACGGCCATGAATGAAATGGTCGCCACGGTGCAAGAAGTCGCTCGTAACGCCGAGCATGCCTCAGAGTCGGCTGATGCAGCTGATCGCCAGTCCCATGAGGGTGAACTGGCGATCCAAGAAGCCATCCAGCAAATGGATCGTTTAGCCCAAGAAGTGGTGCGCTCTAACGAAGCGGTGCAGTCCTTAAACCAAGAAAGCCAAAAGATCGGTAGTGTGCTGGATGTGATTAAAGCGGTGGCCGATCAAACCAACCTTTTGGCCTTGAACGCAGCCATTGAAGCGGCACGTGCTGGCGATGCCGGACGCGGTTTTGCGGTAGTGGCCGATGAGGTCCGTGGCCTTGCGCAACATACCCAAAAATCTGCCGAAGAAATCGAAGCCCTTATTTCAGGGCTGCAGCGCGAAAGCACTCAAGCCTCGCAACTGATGCAAAGCAGCCAACAATTGACTGCAACGACCCTTGAACTTAGCCGCGACGCCGGAGTGCGCTTGGCAGGCATTGTCCAAGCCGTATCGCATATTCAAGCAATGAATCAGCAAATTGCTGCCGCCGCTGAGCAACAAGGCTCCGTTGCCGAGGAAATCAACCGCAGTGTAGTAAGTGTGCGCGATGTGTCTGAACAAACCTCAGAGGCCAGCAAGAAGACATCAGATTCGAGCGTAGAGCTGGCCCGTTTGGGCACAGAGCTTAGGCAGTTGGTCAGCCGCTTTAAGGTTTAAACCTCAAGCATAAAAGTCACAGGCCCGTCGTTAATCAAATGCACCTGCATGTCAGCACCGAATTGCCCGGTTGCGACATGCGGGTGCGCGTTGCGTGCCAGCTCAACCAGTTGCGCAAAGCATTCAGCACCCAATGCAGGAGGGGCTGCTTTTGAAAAGCTTGGGCGCAAGCCTGCTTTGGTATCGGCGACCAAGGTGAATTGAGAAACCAGTAAAAGACCGCCTTGTACATCCTTCAATGATCGGTTCATTTTGCCGTTTTCATCGCTAAACACGCGATAATTTAGAAGCTTGTGCAACAGCTTGCTGCACGTTTCTTGCGTGTCACAAGGCTCAACGCCTACCAGCACCAAAAGCCCCTGCTCAATTTGCCCCACAACCTCATCAGCCACTTCCACACGCGCACTCCGTACACGCTGTAATAACGCTTTCACTTACATATCCTTAGTTAATTGCTCAGCAAAAAGATCTGTTGCCCGAACCAGCTTTTCGGCAATCTCACGCTCACCTGCACTGTGGCCTGCCGCATCAATGATATGCAGCCGACTTGAGGGCCATACTTGATGCAGTTCAAAAGCGCTTTCAGCCGGACAAACCATGTCATAGCGGCCTTGCACGATAATGCCAGGCACCTCTGCTAACACATCCATTTTGGCCAAAATCGGCCAATGCTTTAAAAAACCTTGATGAACAAAGTAGTGGCATTCAATGCGCGCAATCGCCAATGCTCTGTCAGAGAAAGAATTTACCGTCGCTACATTTGGGAGCAACGTGGCAATACGCCCTTCCCACTCAGCCCACGCTTTAGCCGCCATATGACTTATCGTCGGATCATCAGAGGTTAACCGGCGGTAATAAGCACCTATTAAGTCATCACGCTCAGAAGCTGGAATAGGCGCTATAAAGTCCTGCCAGAAATCTGGATAAATTCGACTTGCTCCCTCTTGATAGAGCCAAGCCAGTTCACGCTCACGGCACAGAAATATCCCACGCAGCACTAAGCCAATTACACGTTCACTAAAACACTGGGCATAACAAAGCGCTAAGGTAGATCCCCAAGAGCCACCAAAGACGAGCCATTTCTCAATACGTAAATGCTCGCGAATTTTTTCTAAGTCACTCACCAAATCCCATGTCGTGTTATTTTCAAGGCATGCATAAGGTGTCGAGCGCCCCGCGCCACGCTGATCGAAAGTAACAATCCGATAGCGCGCGGGATCGAAAAACCTACGGCTCGTTTCATCACACCCGCCCCCCGGCCCACCGTGAACAAAGACAACCGCAATACCATCAGGATTGCCGCTTTCTTCAAGGTAAAGGGTGTGCTTTTCATCCACCGCTAAGTGATGTTGCCTAAAAGGGTCAATTTCGGGATATAAAGGCATAAGGTTTACCTTAAACAAGTGCTCAGATTTTACGCACTTAAGCCATAAGCTGCGATCTTCCACTAAGGACTTTATATGACTGATATTTGGCAACAAATGTGCGCAGCCGACGGGCTGGATCCTGTTAAACGTTTAACTGCGCGCCAAGCGGTTCTTAATGACCCTCATGCTTTAGACGCCACCCTTTATCGCAGTGATGAAAGCGGGGAGGAGGAACTCGACTTAGGGGATGCCAAAGTTCTATTTCAAGGCGCATACGTCCTACCAGCCCATTGGAGTGCTAATGAAAAAGCCGAGTATTTAGATGGGGCGTTAGAGGACGAATTACTGTGCGCGTTGGTTGAATGCCAGGCAGATCCACAAAGCAAAGACTATTTTGTGGCTGATGTTGGCGACTACCTTGCCTGTGTGGAAACTACAGGCAAGGTCGCCATGTATTTTGTGCATGATTTTGAAGAGGACAATAACGGCAGACGCTGCATCCTGATTCAAGATCAATTGGACGATTTCTGATCCTTTCGCCAGATCAAGTCATCCAGCTGGTAGCCTTGTTCGCGAGCGATATTTAACAGCTGATCTTTTGTCGCCTCGTCCATATTCGGTTCACGCGACATCAGCCATAAATACTTGCGACGAGGCTCACCTACCAAGACATTTTGGTAATTCTCGTCAATGTGCATAACCCAGTAATCGCCACGGGTCAGCTTAGGAAAGAGAGTACTAAACCAGTTATCGAACACCACGCCAAGCTTATCCGTGCGGCCAGGCTCTTGCGGTGTTGCCGTGCCAGTGGCCGTGATGGTTTTACCGCTTTTGCTGGTGCAGCGGTTGTTAACTGCAACACTGCCATCATTATTGAGCGCATAAACAGCCTCTGAGGCTACGCATTTACGCTGAAAAAAAAGTGGCTTTCTCGCAATTTCATACCAAGTGCCTTGATACCGCTGAAGATCAACTTCCCCTGCTGTTTGTAAAGGCGCATCGGCCCATGCAACAGAAGTAAAAAGGCTTACCGCAAGCAAAACACTTCGCATATAAAGCTCCTGACGGCCGAAAAGTAAAACATGTAGGGAGCTTGTGCGAACACGCCTGCCCCCTTGTCTGACCATTGCAGTCAGCAAGGGGTTCAGCCAAAGGCTTAAGCGTTGTGGTAGCCGGTAATACGCTCGACTTCTTCTTTCGAGCCCAAGAACACCGGTACGCGCTGATGCAGAGATGTCGGCTGAATATCCAAAATGCGTTGTTTGCCGTTAGTCGAAGCTCCGCCTGCCTGCTCGATGATAAAGGACATAGGGTTAGCTTCGTACATTAAACGCAGTTTGCCGGCTTTTTCCGGCTCACGCTTATCCCATGGGTACATAAATACGCCACCACGGGTCAGGATGCGATGCACATCTGCAACCATCGAAGCGATCCAACGCATGTTGTAGTTTTTACCTAAGGGGCCTTCTTTACCGGCCAGCATTTCTTCCACATAACGCGTAACAGGCGCTTCCCAGTGACGCTGATTCGACATATTGATGGCAAATTCAGCGGTTTTCTCAGGCACTTTGATATTGTCGTGAGTCAGCACGAAGCTGCCGAGTTCACGATCCAGTGTAAAGCCTTTAACACCATTACCTAAGGTCAACACCAGCATGGTTTGCGGACCGTAAATGGCGTAACCGGCACACACTTGTTGAGTGCCTGGCTGCAAAAATGCTTCTTCGCCTAAATCACCGCTTTCGCCGTGACGATCAGGGCAACGCAGTACCGAGAAAATGGTCCCGACCGACACGTTGACATCAATGTTAGATGAGCCATCTAACGGGTCGAACACTAAGAGATACGCACCTTTGGGATACTTGCCCGGAATTTGATAGGCATTATCCATTTCTTCTGAAGCCATACCCGCTAAGTGACCGCCCCACTCGTTGGCTTCTAACAAAATGTCATTCGACAGCACATCGAGTTTCTTCTGCACCTCACCCTGCACGTTCTCAGTACCCATGCTGCCTAAAACGCCGCCTAAAGCGCCTTTGGAAACCGCATGACTGATCTCTTTGCACGCCCGCGCAACGACTTCAATTAAAAAACGCAAATCCGCAGGGGTCTGGTTACTGCGGGTCTGTTCAATTAGATAGCGGCTTAGGGTGACGCGGGACATGGAGAAACTCCGAGAAGATGGCAACAATGGCTAAGTTTACTCTTTTCCGAGCCAAAGCGGTTTGCTTAGGTAAAAATCCGACCATACGTGCTTACAAAAAAAGGGCTATGGCAGCCCTGCTGCCGATAGCCCTTTTCCTTTAGGCGCTGTAATGCCTAGGTCGGTTTTACCAATCAAATACCAGCGACAGATTCGCGCCGTGCAGATTGTCATCTGCGCCATGACGATAGTTATAAGCTGCTTGCAGCGCCAAGCCATCATTGAGCTGATGCTTAAGGCCGAGGTTAAAGCGCGTTAAAGCGTTCTGGGTCTCATAGCCTTGGAGCGTAAAGCCGCTAGGCAATGCATTTAGACGCATATTTACGCTGTTATGGCCATCTTTGAACTCTTTTTCTCGAGCGATTTCACCAAAGGCTGAGGTTTGCTCGCTTAATTGATAACGTGCCTGCACGCCTAACCCTAAACGCTGCGAGGTGCGCTTTTGATCGCCATAGCTTAGCGCCGTTGAACTTGCCCCTTTCTCGCTGTAGCCATCAACCTCAATGCGTGAGTAGTCGGCGCTAACAAATGGGCTGATTTTCAGCGCATCCTCTTGCACACCCAGCTCAACCCCTAAGCGGCCACTTAATGCCCAGAGCTTACCGTCGGTGCTGCCTTTTTCAGTGCGCGTCACAGGCCCCATGGCGAATTTACGATCAAGGCTTGCGTAATCTAAATGCCCAACACTTGCGCTTACATCAAACCACATTAAACCATCGTGATATTGAGCAAAGGCCGAACCTATGTAGCTCTTTAAATCAAACTCAGAATCTTGTGAGCCAGCTTCTAGCTCTTGATCTTGCAGGCTAAGCGCTAAGCCTGCGCGCCAGTTTTCATCTAAGCGGTAGCTGGCACCGATATTAAGCCCTAAGCCTTTGCCATCACCCGATGCAGAAACGCCGGTGCGATCAAAGTTTTGCTGGGTATAGCCACCTGTTACAAAGCCACGCCATTGCGCGACAGGCTGCCACTGACCCCAATCGCCATTAAATTGGTTACGCATCGCATCTTGTGACGAACGTAAGCTGCCCGAAGCCATTTCTGGTAAAAGGCTGATTTGCCATGGGGCGGACAGAATCGAGATGGCTTGACCAGCCAAGATCGAATGCATAGCTACAGTTGGATGCACTAGGTCGGTGTAAATCAACTTACTAGGATCAGGTGTTGCGCTTTGTGCCCCCCACGTGGCGTTACCACAACCCGTAGGACCTGTATTAACTACTGAATCAAAGCAGGTTCGTGTCAAATTCTGTGATGCATCAAACCCATACAAACTCGGGTTTGCCAATACCTCACGGTATAAGAGCGGAACGTTTAAAGGAATTACTTGTGCATCGATATTATTCAAACCTTCCAATAATGTTCCGTTGAAGGCTTGTGACAATGCATATTGCGCTTCCTGTGCTGCGCCTACGGGTGACGCTGGGTTCTCAACATCTACCAGTAAAGGCACTAGAAAAGTTTTAGCCCCTGCGCTCCGTAATGCCTCAATACTTGCCAAAATTCGCCCAGCAGAAGCCTGTGCCGTTGCCTGATCTACAATCAGCCCCTGCAGAAAGTCATTACCGCCGCCATTAATGTAAAACAGGGTATTGGCATCGATGCTTTGACCTGCTTTCTGAAGTGACACCAAATAACCATCCCGGCCACGGATTAACGTATCTGTATCCTTAACGCCAGCACGCACAACCGAGCCGCCACTGCCGCCGCTGGCACCACCCGGCACATGAGTCCCTACGATAGATTCGTAAATCTGCTCAGTTGTATATCCACCAACAGCCCAGTTATTGCCATCTGGCTGCCCCATCAATGAACGTACCAAATTGGTGGAAGCTACCTGCGGCGCTAAACCTAATGCATCATTGATTTGCATCGGAGCGGTTGAACCATACTCCTCACTGGTACCGTCATACGTAGGTCCAACTTGGTTGGTATGCCTTACAGGATTGGTAACAGTCGTGCCGTTAGGACGCTGTCCGGCATCACTTAAACTATCGCCGAATACAACCATCGAGCTGTAGGCCGCCACGGCATGAAGAGGAGCAATAGCCAGCAGGCAAGCTGCGGCCAAAGGTGTAAGCATCCGTTGCATAAGGTTGATCTCTTATTGTTGTTCTAAGTTGTACCTGACTGTACTGCTGGCACTACGGCTTCCGTATCGCCCATCAGGGTGAAGATAAACTCACTGTCTGCAAAACATGCAGCCAAGGCTTTGAGAGCGTATCATCGCGGCCTTTTAATCGTATGAGTGGTACTTCATGACTTTGATGATCGTAGGCGCTGAATTAGATCGCACCGAGACATGGATTAAGTACGAAAAAAGCATGTGCACAAGTTGCGTTTCGAGCTGCTGCACAATGCCGGTTGAAGTGCGCTTCAATGACTTACTACGCATGGGCGTGGTTGATGAATTTGAGCGCACTGAGCCTGCGAAGAACGTCGCCAAGCGTTTGATGAAAGACGGCTTAGTTGAGCGCTTTAACCAAAAATCGGGCATCTACACTTTGATGCGTCATGGCAATAACGACTGCTTATTTCTGGATCGCAAATCAAGGCTTTGCACTATCTACGATAAGCGCCCAGATACCTGCCGCAACCACCCTAAAATCGGCCCTCGCCCGGGTTATTGCGCCTTTAAACCTAAAAGCCGCTAAGCTGCCCCAAAATAGGGCTGACGCGCCTAATACTTGCTCGTATACTGCGCGCCTCGCAGGAGAGAGAGGCTATCCTCCGCCGAAGGCGCAAACTCCCATAATCGCTCAGGCACAGATACTGCGAACTTCTATTCCGCCAACTGGAGAGAGGCTGCTTAGCAGTCCACCGAAGGGGCAAGCAGCGTTGGCTGCGTAAACTCTCAGGTACCAAGGACAGAGGGAGAGGCACTTAACGCAGGAAGATCTGTGTGCTTCTCTACATCTATATGATTGCCATTACCGCCGAAGCCATGTCCGGCGCCCTTGCTGCTGGGCGACGTAATATGGACATGTTTGGTGTTGCTTTAATTGCCTTTGTCACCGCGTTAGGGGGCGGCACAGTGCGGGATATGCTTTTGGGCAATTTCCCCGTGAGCTGGACCCAGCACCCGATGTATATCTACACGGTAATTGCGGCAGGCCTGCTGACGATGCTGGTTGCGCGCTTTATGCACCATCTAAAAACATTGTTTTTAGTGCTTGATGCCATGGGCCTGATCGCCTTTACCGTCATTGGTTGCGATGTGGCGCTGCGCCTTGACTATGCGACACCCGTCGTTGTGATGGCAGGCATTACCACCGGGATCTTCGGCGGTATCTTGCGCGATATTCTGTGTAACAGGACGCCTATGGTCTTAATGAAAGAGCTGTATGCCAGCGTCTCTTTGCTCGTCGCCCTACTTTATTTAGGACTGATGAAGCTCGGCGTTGATCATGACCTTAACCTGTTGGCGTCCTTTAGCTCAGGTCTTGCGCTGCGCTTAGCGGCAATCCGCTGGGGGCTTTCTTTGCCGGTCTTTTCTTACGCGGAACGTTGGGATGACTAGTGCGACATAGATTGTCGCAACCGCACTCGATACTGGCGGCATATTCCGAGGAGGAACTATGCCGCCCAAGACTTTTATCTGCATCCACTGCAACTGGCAACGCACGGTAATCGCAAAACCCAACTTTAGAAAAGTTCGGTTTTACTGTTGCCTACGCTGTTTCAAAGGCAACTTACAGGAACGTGATGCATCACGTTTAGAGATCTTGCGTGAGCGTATTTGGTCTTATTTCAGACACCCACTCACTTAGTCTTCATCAAACTGGTAAGCACCCGGCGCTAGGTTTTCAAAGCGTGAGTATTTACCTAAGAAGGCTAAGCGCGAGGTGCCAATCGGGCCATTACGCTGTTTACCGATGATGATTTCAGCCACCCCTTTAAACTCAGTTTCGGGGTGATACACCTCATCTCGGTAGACGAACATAATGATGTCCGCATCCTGCTCGATCGCTCCGGACTCACGCAAGTCTGAGTTGATCGGACGCTTGTTAGGTCGCTGTTCAAGGCCACGGTTAAGCTGCGAGAGCGCCACCACCGGGCAGTTAAACTCTTTGGCCAGCGCTTTTAACGAGCGGGAGATTTCCGAAATCTCATTCACCCGGCTTTCGCCGCCTGAACCTGGAATCTGCATCAGTTGCAGGTAATCGACCATGATGAGGCCAATTTCACCGTGCTCACGGGCTAGGCGACGGGTGCGCGCTCGCATCTCGGAAGGACTAATGCCTGCGGTATCGTCGATAAACAATTTGCGATCGTTTAAAAGATTGACCGCACTGGTCAAACGCGGCCAGTCATCATCATCTAAGCGACCGGAACGCACCTTGGTCTGATCAATTCGCCCCAAGGATGCCAGCATCCTAATCACAATCGATTCTGATGGCATTTCAAGCGAATACACCAAAATGGCCTTATCGCTACGCATCAGGGCATTTTCAACCAAGTTCATGGCGAAGGTGGTTTTACCCATCGAGGGACGACCCGCCACGATAATCAAATCCGCAGGCTGAAGGCCGCTGGTTTTGGCATCTAAATCATCGAAACCTGTGGAAAGCCCGGTAATCGCATCGCCGTTATTAAACAAGCTGTCAATACGATCGATGGCTTTAACCAAAATATCGTTAATGCCAACCGGCCCACCGGTTTTTGGACGTGCCTCGGCAATCTCAAAAATTTTACGCTCAGCCTCATCGAGAATTTCTTCTCCGGTGCGACCTTCAGGTGCATAAGCGCTATCGGCAATCTCATTGCTGATACCGATCAGCTTACGCAAAGTGGCCCGCTCACGAATGATGCCAGCATAAGCTTTGATGTTGGCAACTGACGGGGTGTTTTTCGCCAGTTCAGCCAAGTAAGCAAGGCCGCCCACTTGCGAAAGTTGCCCTTCGTTATCGAGCTGCTCAGAAAGGGTGACCACGTCAAACGGCTGATTGCGTTCAGCCAGTTTATGCACCGCACGGAAAATTAAGCGGTGATCGTGTCGATAAAAATCGCCATCGCTGACCTGATCCAGCACGCGCTCCCACGCATTGTTATCCAGCATTAAGCCGCCTAATACGGCCTGCTCTGCTTCAATCGAATGGGGTGGGACCTTTAAGGAGGCGGTCTGTAGATCAAACTGCTCAGGCAAAGTGATGTCTTTCATCGGCACTCAAATAGTCTGCTCTAAAAATGACAAAGGGCACGAAACGCTATGCGCATCGTGCCCGATGTTACTCGCCAGCACCTTTTGGTGCCAGACGAATTGTTATTGCTTAGGCAGCAACAACAACCACACGTACGGTGGCTTCAACGTCGCTGTGCAGGTGAACAGCGATGTCGTATTCGCCTACTTGACGGATAGTACCGTTAGGCAGACGAACTTCTGCTTTAGCCACTTCAACGCCAGAGGCGGTCAGGGCGTCAGCAATGTCAGCAGTACCGATCGAACCGAACAGTTTACCTTCGTCGCCCGCGGTAGCGGTGATGGTCACTTCCAGCTCAGCCAGTTGGGCTGCGCGAGTTTCAGCAGATGCTTTCTTATCAGCAGCCGCTTTTTCCAGCTCAGCACGACGCTCTTCGAACGCAGCGATGTTAGCAGGGGTCGCAGCAGTTGCTTTGCCGTAAGGCAGCAGGTAGTTACGGCCGTAACCAGCCTTAACATTCACTTTGTCGCCCAGGTTGCCCAGGTTTGCGACTTTTTCCAGCAGGATGACTTCCATTTGAGTCTGACCTCTTAACTTTTAACCTTCACCGGGCACCGCTTACGCGGTGCAGGGATGCTAAGACCTAAATCTTAACGGCCGTGGCTGTCGGTGTACGGCAGCAGAGCCAGGTAACGAGCGCGCTTGATAGCGGTAGCCAGTTGACGCTGGTATTTGGCCTTAGTACCGGTGATACGGCTAGGAACGATCTTGCCGGTTTCGGAGATGTAGGCTTTCAGGGTGTTGAGATCTTTGAAGTCGATCTCTTTTACGCCTTCAGCGGTGAAACGGCAGAACTTACGACGGCGGAAGAAACGTGCCATGGGAGTGGCTCCTCAATAGATCCGTGGATTACTCGTCAGCGCTATCGCTGTCGTTGTTGTCACTGTCATCGCCTTCAGCGGCATCAGTGCTTTCAACGCGATCACGACGGTCGCGGCGCTCGCTGCGGTTTTCTTCCGCTTTAAGCATTTCGGATTGGCCAGTAACGGCTTCGTCGCGACGGATGACCAGGTTACGGATCACAGCATCGTTGTAACGGAAGTTGTCTTCCAGCTCAGCCAGCGCTTTGCCGCTGCACTCAACGTTCATCAGCACGTAGTGTGCTTTGTGTACGTTGTCGATAGCGTAGGCCAGTTGACGACGGCCCCAATCTTCTAAACGGTGGATTTTGCCGCCGTCTTCTTCGATCAGCTTGGTGTAACGCTCAACCATGCCGCCGACTTGTTCGCTCTGGTCCGGGTGAACCAGAAAGATAATTTCGTAATGACGCATAAATGCTCCTTACGGGTTGCAGCCTGCCGTATAGAAACGGTCAAGCAAGGAGTGAATAGATCGTTTTAATTTGCCCAAGACTAGACAACAAAACGCCCCAGCCTTATGGCAAGGGGCGCAATTGTACGGACTGACTCAGGCCGCTGCAAGCAAATACGGGGCGTTAGCGTGATCTACGCTGACGAACCGCTTCAAATAGGCAAACGCCGGTCGCAACCGAGACGTTTAAACTGCTAACGCTGCCTGCCATCGGCAATTTGACCAAGTAGTCGCAATGCTCACGGGTTAGGCGGCGCATGCCTTTGCCTTCTGCACCCATGATCAAAATAGTCGGGCCGGTAAAGTCATGGTCATAGACTTCTTGCTCTGCCTCACCCGCGGTGCCCACCGTCCACAGTCCGCGCTGACGCAGCTTTTCAAGGGTACGTGCAAGGTTCGTTACAGCAACCAATGGCAATACCTCGGCAGCACCACACGCCACTTTGCGTACCGTGGCATTTAAAGTGGCGGACTTATCTTTCGGCACGATGACCGCAAGCACCCCAGCAGCATCGGCGGTGCGTAGCACAGCGCCCAGGTTGTGCGGGTCAGTCACCCCATCAAGCACTAATAACAGCGGCGCGCCTTCGGTGCGATCCAAAAGCTCTTCAAGCATCGCCTCGCCCCAGACTTGGCTTGGGCTGACATCAGCAACGACGCCCTGATGGACGCCCTCAACCCACGCATCCATCTCACGGCGTTCACATTGCCCAACCGTTACCCGATTCTCACCGGCTAACTGCACGATCACCTGTGCACGCGGATCGTTACGCCCTTCGGCTAACCAAATATGCTTAACGCGCTTAGGGTGATGGCGCAGTAACGCCTCTACAGCATGCAGACCGTAGATTTTCTCAAGATCACTCATGCCTTACCTTTTGCCTTGCGTGAACGTGTTTTACTAACTGCCGACTCACCCTTACGGTGCTTGGTCGGCTTGCGAGAAGATTTCGTTTTGGGCTTTTTGCTTTTCGCCTCAGGCTCAAATGCAGCATGGCTATCAGCGGCCTTACGCTTACGCGGCGCAGCCTCTGTGCTAGGTGCACGCTCTGTATCGCGGCGATGACTACGTCTTACCGGTGCTTTAGCCAAAGAATGGGCGCTGATTTCAAAATCGATCTTGCGCTCATCAAGATCAACGCGCATCACTTTAACGTCAACACTATCGCCCAAGCGGAACGAACGACCGCTGCGCTCACCTGATAATTTGTGCGAAATCGGGTCAAAGTGATAGTAATCCGCAGGCAGCGCCGTGACATGCACCAAGCCTTCGACGTAAATGTCTTTCAGCTCAACAAATAGACCAAAGCCTGTCACAGCGGTGATGACACCCGGGAAGCTTTCTCCCACGCGGTCTTGCATAAACTCGCATTTAAGCCAGCTCACCACATCACGGGTCGCTTCATCAGCGCGGCGCTCGGTCAGTGAGCATTGCTCACCCAAATGCTCAAGGGCGGTCTCATCGTATGGATAAATGCGCGCACGCGGCATGGGGGTTGCACCGGCGCGGCGCACGTGCGGGGTATCCATTTTCGAGCGAATCACACTACGAATCGCCCGATGCACCAACAAATCCGGATAACGACGAATCGGCGAAGTAAAGTGGGTGTAGGCGTCGTAATTAAGGCCAAAGTGGCCATGATTTTCTGCGCTATACACAGCCTGACTTAACGAGCGCAGCATCACCGTCTGAATCAGTTGGAAATCTGCCCGATCACTGACTTTTTCTAACAGCGCTTGATAATCCTTAGGGCTAGGACCTTCTTTGGCACTGTTCATCGAAAGACCCAGCTCGGCTAAAAACGCCCGTAGTTTTTCTTGGCGCTCAGGTGGTGGCATGTCATGCACACGATACAGCGCTGGGATTTCATGCTTTTGCAAAAACTCAGCCGTGGCAACGTTGGCCGCCAACATGCACTCTTCAATAAGCTTATGGGCATCGTTACGTTGGGTCGGCAAAATCTGCGCGATTTTGCGGTCTTTACCAAACACAATACGGGTTTCTTGGGTTTCAAAATCAATCGCGCCCCGTGCTTGGCGCGCCGAAACCAACGCTTGATAAAGCGCATACAGCTGCTTTAAGTCAGGCAATACTTTGGCATACTCCGTACGCAGCGCTTTGCCTTCAGTTGACTTTGGCTTTTCCAGCATGGCACTGACTTTGTTATAGGTCAGACGCGCATGGGAATGAATCACCGCCTCATAAAACTGATAATCCGTCACCTTACCGGACTTATTGATGGTCATTTCACAGACCATCGCCAAGCGGTCAACATCAGGATTTAACGAACACAATCCGTTAGATAATTCCTCTGGCAGCATCGGAATGACGCGCTCAGGGAAATACACAGAATTGCCACGCACCTTTGCCTCAAGATCAAGCGCTGAACCGACTTTCACATAGTGTGAAACGTCAGCAATAGCCACATACAGCTTCCAACCGCCGGTGAGAAGTTTCCAGCCACGGCGTTTCTCGCAGTACACCGCATCATCAAAATCACGGGCATCTTCACCGTCAATGGTCACAAACGGCAGATGGCGCAAATCAACACGGTTTTGCTTATCTTTTTCCGCAACCGTGGGTTTTAACTTGCGCGCCTCTTTAATGACTTCTTCCGGCCACACATGGGGGATATCGTAGCTGCGTAGCGCAACGTCAATTTCCATACCCGGCGCCATATAATTGCCAACCACTTCGATGACATCACCTTGTGGTTGAAAGCGGCTGGTTGGCCAGTGCGTGATTTTTATTGCGACAAACTGCCCGATCTTCGCGCCGCCATTACGCCCCGGCGTCACCAAGACTTCTTGCTGAATTTTGGGGTTATCGGCTTGCACATAACCGATATCGCCATCTTCGAAATAGCGGCCGACAATGGTTTCGTGGGCACGGGAAATCACTTCAACAATTGCGCCTTCCCTACGCCCACGGCGATCCACACCGGTTACACGTGCGAGCGCTTTGTCACCATCAAACACCAAACGCATTTGCGCAGGACTTAGAAATAAATCCTCACCACCATCGTCTGGAATTAAAAAACCAAAGCCATCACGATGGCCGCTGATCCGGCCTAAAACCAAGTCCAACTTATCCACCGGTGCATATGCACCACGGCGGGTGTAAATCAGTTGCCCGTCACGCTCCATTGCACGCAGACGGCGACGCAGTGCTTCTTGCTGCTCTTCTGTGAATAACCCAAATTCTTCCATCAGTTGCTCGCGATTTGCTGGCGAGCCACGTTCAGCGAGCTGCTTTAAAATCAGCTCACGACTAGGAATTGGGTTTTCGTATTTTTCCGCTTCACGCGCGGCCTCAGGATCGAGGGACTGCCAATCGGCCATTAGAGGGTGTTCACCTTTTTTATGTGCAATGTCTATTGCAACCTTTTGCATCGATAACGGCTATCTTGGCCCTTACGCTGCTGTGAATAAAGTTTTTTTTACGTAAAGGGCTTTACAGCGTACAGATTGCTCCGTATATTTCGCGCCCACAACGGCCCCAAGCCGTTTAAGTTGAAAGTAGCAGAGCATTCTGTGAACTCAATGCCCAGGTGGCGGAATTGGTAGACGCGCTGGTTTCAGGTATCAGTGATCGCAAGATCGTGGAAGTTCGAGTCTTCTCCTGGGCACCAAATTCAAAAAAACCCGATCAATGATCGGGTTTTTTGCTTTCTGGTCATAGCAAAACACGATTTACGCTATCTCATTGAGACCAAAGCACTTTTTGTCGGATTTACGCTTCAAAGTGCTTTACAGATTTGATGAGTGTGCGTATATTTCGCACCCACAACGAAGCACTGCTTTGTTTGCCCAGGTGGCGGAATTGGTAGACGCGCTGGTTTCAGGTATCAGTGATCGCAAGATCGTGGAAGTTCGAGTCTTCTCCTGGGCACCAATTTCGAAAAACCCGATCAATGATCGGGTTTTTTTTCGTCTGCAATTTGACCCGAGCAGGCTATGCAATTACCCCGCCCCGCATTACTCATTCTCTCAATTAGCGCCTTAATACTCGCGCTTTCGCTTGGCGTCAGGCATAGCTTCGGCCTTTATCTTGAGCCAATGAGCCAACAGTTTGGCTGGGGCCGAGAAGTCTTTGCACTGGCCATCGCCATTCAAAATTTACTGTGGGGGCTTGCTCAACCGATCACCGGTGCGTTAGCGGACCGCTTCGGTACAGCCAAAGCGGTTGTTATAGGTGGAGCACTTTATGCTTTAGGCCTTGCCTTGATGGCCGTAAGCGACTCACCCTCAAGCCTTTATTTAAGCGCTGGTGTGTTCATTGGCCTTGGGCTTTCCGGTACTTCGTTTTCAGTATTGTTAGCCGCTGTCGGCCGTGCAGTACCAGAGCAACATCGCAGCTTTGCCATGGGCATCGCAGCGGCGGCTGGGTCATTCGGTCAATTTGCCATGTTGCCGCTAGCACTCGGTTTAAATCACAACTTCGGATGGTCACAAGCACTTTTGCTGTTAGCGCTTGCCATCGCTCTACTGCTGCCACTAGGCCTTATGCTTGGCCAAAAACCAACCACCACGACACAGTCTGCTAACGCACGCGTAGCCTTGGCACAAATCAAAAGGCACAGCGGTTTCTGGCTGTTAGCACTAGGCTTTTTTGTCTGTGGCTTTCAGGTGGTTTTTATCGGCATTCATTTGCCAGCCTATTTAGTAGACGAAGGCCTTAACGCCTCTATCGCAACCACTGTTTTAGCACTGGTAGGCCTTTTTAATATCGCAGGCACATACCTTGCCGGCTTTTTAGGTGGACGCTTTTGTAAGACAACGCTTTTATGTGGGCTGTATGCGCTGCGCGCAGTTGTCATTGGATTGTTTTTCTACCTGCCAACCAGCGAAGTCAGTGCTTACCTATTTGGTATTGCCATGGGCCTGCTGTGGCTTTCTACAGTCCCGTTGACCAATGGCACTGTCGCTACTTTTTTTGGTGTGGCAAATCTTTCAATGCTTGGGGGCATTGTTTTTTTGTGGCACCAACTCGGCTCTTTTTTAGGTGGCTGGCTCGGAGGCTATGCCTACGATCAAACCGGCAGCTACGATTTTATCTGGCAAGCGTCCATTCTTTTAAGCTTTGTCGCCGTCGCATTAAACGCCCCCATTAGAGAAAAAAGCCACCTATGCTCAAAACCTTAAGCTGGCTCATATTCTTGTGCCTTCTGACACTAAGCTGGCTTGGCTGGCAACATGCGCCTCTCGCTCTTTTAGGCTTAAGCGGCATTTGTTAGAGATGAAAAAAGCAGCTTTCGCTGCTTTTATTTCACAACTTTAAGACTAGGCCTACCACTAGGGCGCGGCGGCTCATCCGTTGGCGGCGTGTCTTCAGGCTGCTCAGGCAGTTGTACTTCAAACATCATGCCTTCGCCATTTTCGCGTGCATAAATACCCATCACAGCCCCCATAGGTACATACACCTGCTGCGGCACACCGGAGAAACTTCCTTCAAAGCTCACCGCATCATTGGCGATATCCAGATAGCGCACCGCACGTGGTGAGATATTGAGCACAATCTGTCCATCACTGATAAATGCCTCTGGCACTTTGGCATTGGGATACAATGCACTGACCAATAAATGGGGGGTGCATTGGTTATCCACAATCCACTGATGCAGGGCTCGGACCAAATAAGGTCGACTTGAATTCATACGGACTCCTTAGCGCATGGCGCGCTCAGCATCGGTCAACGATGCTTGAAAACTGGCTCGCGCAAAATGGCGACTCATGTAATCGGTCAACGCTTTAGCTTGTCGGGGAAGCTCCACACCCAAGGCGGGTAAACGCCATAAAACAGGTAATAAGCAGCAGTCCACGAGTGTGAAATCCTCACTTAAAAAGCAAGGCTTATCAGCAAACAGCGGCGCCACGCCTGTTAGGCTTTCACGCAGCTCTTTACGTGCAAGTGCTTTTACCGTTTCTTTGGTTTTGTGATCGCCTATCACATCAACCAGCCGACACCAATCGCGCTCAATACGATACATCAGCTGACGCGTATTCGCGCGCGCCAACGGATACGCAGGCAACAGAGCTGGATGCGGGTAGCGCTCTTCCAAATATTCCAAAATCACGCGCGTTTCATACAGCACGAGATCTCGATCTAATAACGTTGGAACATTGGCATAAGGATTCACATCGGTCAGTGGGCGTGGAAGCTTATTCGGATCCACTGCAATCAAGTCAACTTGCACTGACTTTTCAGCCAAGACCAAACGCACACGATGCGAATAATGATCGGTAGGGTCGCAATAGCACGTCAACTTAGTCGTTGCAGCCATAAGCCCTCCTTTAGTATTCATAAAACGAAACGCGCGCCCTAAGGCGCGCGTATGTGCATCACAAGCAATGCTTAGTGAACGTCTTTCCAGTACTCACGCTTGAGCAGGTAAGCGAACACAAAGAAGAATGCTAAGAACAGCAATACATACGTACCGATACGCTGACTCTCAAGCTTCACAGGGTTTGCCGAGTACGCTAAGAAGGTGACAAGGTTTTTAACCTTTTCATCAAACTCAGCTTCGCTCAGCGAGCCTGTACCTTCCTTAACAACCAGCTGATCACAAGCTTCTTTAGTGATTGGTGCGCCGGTTAATGGGTCAAATTGCTTCTTGCCCTCAACCGTGACCTGCACTTGCTTGCAACCCATAACCTGCTCACCTTGCAGATCCATCAACACGTTAGGCATACCCACGTTCGGGAAGACTAAGTTGTTAGCACCCAATGGGCGCGCAGGATCTGTGTAGAAAGTACGCAGGTAGGTGTACAGCCAATCATTACCACGCACGCGCGCAACCATGGTCAGATCAGGTGGCGCTGCACCAAACCATACCTTGGCATCGCTTGGAGTCATGCCGATCTTCATGTGATCGCCGATCTTAGCGCCAGTAAACACTAAGTTCTCCAGCATCAGCTCGTGCGGAATGCCGATGTCATCAGCCACACGCTCGTAACGCTGGAATTTGGCGCTATGACAGCCCATGCAATAGTTGGCGAACGTACGTGCACCATCTTGCAGAGCCGCCTTGTCACGCAGATCAATATCCACTTTATCCAATGGAATGCTTGGGCCTGCAGCCATAGCAGTCATTGGCAGGACAGAAAACATCAATGCAGCGAAGAGCTTTTTCATCAGCCAGTCACCCTTTCTGGAACCGGTTTAGTCTTCTCCATGCGGGTGTAGAACGGCATGAAAATGAAGTAAGCAAAGTACAAGAAGGTGCAAACCTGCGACAGCAGCGTACGACCTGGCGTTGGTGAAAGAACACCGAGCACACCCAGAATCACGAACGAAACGCAGAAGATTACCAACCACAGCTTGCTCATCCAGCCTTTGTAGCGCATGGACTTAACAGGGCTACGATCCAGCCAAGGCAGCACAAACAGCACAGCAATCGCTGCACCCATCGCCACAACACCTAACAGCTTGTCAGGCACCGCACGCAGAATCGCGTAGAACGGCGTGAAGTACCAAACTGGCGCAATATGCTCCGGCGTTTTCAGTGGGTTTGCTTCTTCAAAGTTTGGCTTCTCAAGGAAATAGCCACCCATCTCAGGGAAGAAGAACACCACCGCACAGAAGACAAACAAGAACACTACCACACCGACGATATCTTTAACGGTGTAGTAAGGGTGGAACGGAATACCATCGCGCGGGATACCGTTTTCGTCTTTGTTCTTCTTAATGTCAACGCCATCTGGGTTGTTCGAGCCCACTTCATGCAGTGCCAGAATATGCAGCACCACAAGGCCCAGAATCACGATCGGCAGCGCCACAACGTGCAAGGCAAAGAAGCGGTTCAGCGTGATACCCGAGATCAGGTAGTCACCACGAATCCACTCTGTTAAGTCAGCACCGATAACAGGGATCGCACCAAACAGGGAAATAATTACCTGTGCACCCCAGTATGACATCTGACCCCAAGGCAGCAGGTAGCCCATGAAAGCTTCTGCCATCAGCGCCAAGTAGATCAGCATACCGAAGATCCACACCAGCTCACGTGGCTTCTGATAAGAGCCGTACAAGAGGCCGCGGAACATGTGCAAGTACACCACCACAAAGAACGCCGAAGCGCCTGTGGAGTGCAGATAGCGCAGAATCCAACCGTATTCCACATCACGCATGATGTATTCAACGGACGCAAACGCTTCTTCACCTGAAGGGGTGTAGCTCATGGTCAACCAAACGCCGGTCAGAATCTGGTTAACCAGAACCAGCAGCGCCAGTGAGCCAAAGAAATAGAAGAAGTTAAAATTCTTCGGTGCGTAGTATTTGGTCAGATGGTCTTCCCACATTTTAGTCGCGGGGAAGCGCGCATCGATCCACTCCATAAACTTGCTCATTACGCGGTCTCCTGATCCACACCGACGATAATTACATCATCCGACTCGTAGCTGTGTGGCGGCACTGGCAGGTTTAATGGCGCAGGCTGTGCTTTATAGACACGACCGGCCATGTCATAACGAGAACCGTGGCAAGGACAGAAATAACCGCCCACCCAATCCGGGCCCAAATCAGCAGGAGCGACTTCTGGACGGAAAGAAGGTGCGCAACCCAAGTGAGTGCACAAGCCTACTAACACCAAAATTTCTGGCTTGATCGAACGGTTCTTTGGATCCACGTAGGTCGGCTGCTCAGAAGCTTTCGACTCAGGATCGGCAACCGATCCTTCAAGCTTCGTTAAGTTACCTAGGATTTCCTCAGTACGACGCACGATGAACACCGGCTGGCCACGCCATTCGGCAACCAACTGCTGACCGGGCTCGATCTTGCTGACATTCACCTTTACAGGTGCCCCTGCAGCTTTGGCCTTCGCACTGGGGAACCAAGACCCCACGAACGGAACCGCAGCACCTACCGCTCCAGCAGCACCCACCACAGAGGTGGCTGCTACTAAGAAGCGACGCCGGCCTGCATTCACGCCGTCATTGCTCATTCAGTCGTCTCCCATCAGCTTTATGGCCTGTTGTTCAGGCCTCTACTAGTTAAATTCGGGTCGCGCAAAAAATTTGCCAGATGTTAAAGAAAAGCCACTTTACTGACAAGGGAATAGACATATGCCTTTCGCCGCACCAGCTTAGATCATGCGCCATCTGGCAGTGCGTCATAGTGACGCAGATAAAAATAACGCCCATAAAAAAACGCCCAGCCCCATAAGGATAGCTGGACGTTTTTCGAATACTGCCTGCGAATTAACGCTTGGAGTATTGTGGACGCTTACGTGCTTTACGCAGACCCACTTTCTTACGCTCAACTTCACGAGCGTCGCGAGTGACGTAGCCTGCTTTACGCAGAGCAGAACGCAGAGTCTCGTCGTAGTCCATCAGTGCACGGGTGATACCGTGACGAATAGCACCAGCTTGACCGCTCACACCACCGCCTAAAACGGTAACGTAGATGTCAAACTTCTCAGTGGTCTCGGTCAGTTCTAAAGGCTGACGTACAACCATGCGAGCAGTTTCACGACCAAAGAAGTTTTCTAAGGTGCGGTTGTTGATAGAGATGTTGCCAGTACCTGGACGCAGGAAAACACGAGCGGTAGAGGTCTTGCGACGGCCAGTGCCGTAATTTTGAGTCGCCGACATAATGAACTATTCCGTTAAATCTTCAGTTCTTGGGGCTGCTGAGCAGTGTGCGGGTGGTTAGCACCAGCGTACACCTTCAGCTTGCGGTACATGTCGCGACCCAGCGGGTTCTTCGGCAGCATGCCTTTGACCGCAGTCTCGATCACGCGCTCAGGAGCTTTAGCAATCAACTTCTCGAAGTTGATTTCTTTGATGCCACCTGGGAAACCGGAGTGGGAGTAGTACATTTTGTCGCTGGTTTTTGAGCCAGTAACACGCACTTGTTCAGCATTGATAACGACGATGTAGTCACCAGTGTCAACGTGCGGAGTGTACTCAGGCTTGTGCTTGCCACGCAGGCGGCTGGCGATTTCGGTGGCCAGACGACCCAGAGTCTGACCAGCGGCGTCGATAACGAACCACTCGCGCTTAACAGTTTCCGGTTTAGCAGTAAAAGTTTTCATTCTTTATAGCCTCAGGGGCCGCCCTGAAAATAAGACGGCGGAGCTTACTAAATTAGTGCTTGCTTTGACAAGTCAAAGTAGGCCGCAACCGGACGCTATCGGGGGCTCGGGTCTTCGCGTTCAGTTTCAGCTTAGGGCGGTAGGCTTGGCATCCCCTACCTAATTTCTCTAAGCAGGCTAGGCATCCCCGCCGAGAAAGTTGCGGCATTATGCCTAATGCTGCGCAAATTTCAAGTTAAAAACGCCTCGCAACCCACATCAACCGACCGCAAGAAAATTCATCCGGTTACACCTATAG
>X137_Gaur__coassemble_102_pt1 | contig 26206 bp, 23 predicted proteins | sample X137_Gaur__metabat2_high_PE_003 | metagenome-assembled genome bin X137_Gaur
GTTTTCGGCCCCAATCAGGTTCGCTCCGACATCATTTTGGGAGCCAACCGATGCCATTTGATACCAATAAAAATTTAAGCCAATCCGCCCAAGTCGATGCGCAGTCGATCAAGCCCTTTGCTCGTTCAGAAAAAATCTACGTGCAAGGCTCACGCCCTGACATTCGCGTACCGATGCGCCAAATTTCTTTAGACGATACACCGACATCTTTTGGTGGCGAGAAAAATGCACCGGTCACCGTCTATGACACATCAGGCCCCTACACCGACCCAGCCGTGCAAATCGATGTGCGTAAAGGTTTGCCAGATGTACGTTCAGGTTGGCTTGAAGATCGGGGCGATACTGAAAAGCTTTCTGGTCTTTCATCAGAATTTGGTCAGCGCCGTCTAGAGGATGCCGAACTTGCGAAAATGCGCTTTGCCCATGTGCGTAATCCGCGCCGTGCTAAGGCGGGGAACAACGTGACCCAGATGCATTACGCCAAAAAAGGCATCATCACCGCTGAGATGGAATACGTCGCGATCCGCGAAAATATGAAATTGGCTGAGGCGCGTGAAGCAGGGCTTCTTACTCAGCAGCACCAAGGTCAGAGCTTTGGCGCGGCGATTCCTAAGGAAATAACGCCTGAGTTTGTTCGTGAAGAAGTGGCGCGGGGCCGTGCGATTATTCCCGCCAACATTAACCACACCGAACTTGAGCCGATGATTATCGGCCGCAATTTCTTGGTCAAAATCAATGGCAATATCGGTAACTCTGCATTGGGCTCCTCCATTGAAGAGGAAGTAGCGAAGCTTACCTGGGGCATCCGCTGGGGCTCGGATACGGTGATGGATTTATCCACCGGCAAACATATTCACGAAACCCGCGAATGGATCATCCGTAACTCACCCGTGCCGATTGGCACCGTACCGGTTTACCAAGCGTTGGAAAAAGTCGGCGGCGTCGCTGAAGACCTCACTTGGGAGTTGTTCCGCGATACCTTGATTGAGCAAGCCGAACAGGGCGTTGATTACTTCACCATTCACGCAGGTGTTCTGCTGCGCTATGTGCCGCTAACGGCTAAACGCGTGACGGGTATTGTGAGCCGCGGTGGCTCGATTATGGCGAAGTGGTGCTTGGCGCATCACAAGGAAAACTTCCTCTACACCCATTTTGATGAAATCTGCGAAATCATGAAGGCCTATGACGTGTCCTTTAGCCTCGGCGATGGCCTGCGTCCGGGCTCGATTGCCGATGCCAATGATGCGGCGCAATTTGGCGAGTTGGAAACTTTAGGCGAGCTCACCAAAATCGCCTGGCAGCACGATGTGCAAACCATGATCGAAGGCCCGGGGCATGTGCCCATGCATATGATCAAAGAAAACATGGATAAACAGCTTGAGTGCTGTGATGAAGCGCCGTTCTACACCCTAGGCCCCTTAACCACTGATATCGCGCCGGGCTATGACCACATTACCTCAGGCATTGGTGCGGCGATGATTGGTTGGTTTGGCTGCGCCATGCTGTGCTATGTCACCCCTAAAGAGCATTTGGGCCTGCCGAACAAAGATGATGTAAAAACCGGCATCATCACTTACAAAATCGCCGCCCACGCAGCGGACTTGGCCAAGGGCCATCCGGGGGCGCAGATTCGCGATAACGCGCTCTCGAAAGCACGCTTTGAATTCCGCTGGGAAGATCAATTCAACCTAGGCTTAGACCCCGACACAGCACGGGCTTATCACGATGAAACCTTGCCTAAAGAGTCCGCCAAGGTCGCGCATTTTTGCTCAATGTGCGGGCCAAAATTCTGCTCGATGAAAATCACCCAAGAGGTGCGCGAATATGCGGCAGAAAATGGTTTGACCGATGAGCAAAAGGCGATTGAGGCAGGCTTTGCTGAGCAATCAGAACGCTTTAAAGAGCAAGGGGCTGTGATTTACAAACAGGTGTAAAAAATAGCGCCCTATATGTTTGTATGGGGCGCTATTTATATGATTTACGTAGATTTTTTGAAAATAGATTGGTTTAATGCGCGCCTTCTTTTGGCCCATGTAGCTCAGGGGTAGAGCACTCCCTTGGTAAGGGAGAGGTCGGCGGTTCAAATCCGCCCATGGGCTCCAGTCTATTTGGCTCGTTTTGGCACATAACGCGGATCAATAATACCCGTCAGTTCGTCATAGCTCAGCAGCAATTCCGGATGCCCACTTGAATAGGGGGCAATTGCGTACACGTCGTATTTGAGCAGCAGCCGATCTTTTAACAACGCAATATGTTCCGTGCGTTGAAACGGCCATGTTTTCATATATTCGTTATCGATATCGAGCTTGTGACGATGCAGCCAGAAGCGGTGAGCGCGTTCGGCTATCTGCCAAAAACGCTCTTCTTGGCCGGGCAAAATCAGGTCGTTAAGCGTTAACGCACGGTTTTCAGCGGTTGAATAGTTAACAAAGCCCCGTCCCGGCTCACCATGGGCACCTCCGGTGTACAGGTAGCTGGCAAATTCAATAACGATGATCGAGCCATGTCGGTCGCGCTCTTTGGCTTGAATATAGTTTTGCCAGTTTGGTTCAGCCTTTTGTAAAAAAGCGCGCTCGATATCCTTAAGGTGTGGGCTTGGACTAAAGCGTGATTCTGGATTGGCCAGAGCGGCTAAGCGAGACTCAATGAGCTGATTAAGCAACGGCGCCTTTGCATACACCAAAGTGTCGCCATTGAATAATGGGCAGGTTTCACCTGTGCAGTTATCTTTGACGTGCTCCCATTGGATGCGCTCGACGCCTATCACAGGTAAATCTGGACTGGTTTGGCACGCACTCAGGCCCAATACAGCCACAAGTAGCAAAGATTTAATTGATCGATTCATAAGGCTTCTTACGTGAGTTCTGATAAGCAGCATAGCGCTTATGCGCGTCATGACGCGTAATGGAGTAGCATAAATGCATCTCTTTTATGAATCGGCGTTATGACTCAACTTTTTTATCCAAGCGCAGATGATATTGAAATTGTTAAAACAGAAAACTGTTTTAAAGGGTTTTATCAGCTTGATCGTCTGCACCTAAAACATCGCTTGTTTAATGGGCAAATGGGGCCTGTGATCAGTCGCGAGGTCTTCGTGCGGCATGATGCTGTCTGTGTGCTGCCTTATGATCCAGTGCGCGATGAAGTGGTGTTAATTGAACAATTTCGCATTGGTGCGCTGACGAAAGGCGAAACGCCATGGCTTTTGGAGCTGGTGGCAGGGCTTATTGATACGCAAGAAGAACCTGCTGAGGTAGCAAAACGTGAAGCCATAGAAGAGGCTGATCTTGAGCTAACCAGCCTAATGCCCATTACCCGTTATTTTCCGTCACCGGGCGCGAGTGATGAGTGGGTGCACCTTTACTTGGGGCGCTGCGATAGCCGTAACGCTTGCGGCGTGCATGGTCTAGCGGAGGAAGGTGAAGACATTCGTGTGCATGTCCTGAGCTTTGAGCAAGCGATGGCAGCGTTAGCGTCCGGCCTTATCGGTAACGCTGCCAGTATTATCGCGCTGCAGTGGTTGGCTATCCATAAAACGAAGGTTTGTAGCCAATGGCAGTAACAACGCGTGAGCGTTATGTTGTGGATTTACCGGGTCTACAAGCGTATTGCGAGGCCAACTATGTGCGGTTACAGCGTCTTTTTCCGGAGATGCGCGACGCCCATGAGCGTCGGGTGGCGATAGCGAGCCATGGCGAACAACGTGAGTTGCTGAAACTGAGCGTACTTGAGCAAAGCCCTTACACCACGACGTTAAAAATCACCCAAGCCACATTGATGAGTTGGTTGCCTATGCCAGAGCTTAAGGTTCAGGTGTATCACGACGCGCGTATGGCAGAGGTGGTGGAGGCGCGTTATGCCAAACGCCTTCATGGCCGCTATGACTACCCTAATAAACACATGCATCAGCCTGATGAGAAAACGCAGCTCAACCGTTTTCTAGCGGAATGGCTCAGTCATGGTTTGCAATTTGGACATGTGCCTGAAACGATAGAAACCTTACGTTTTCTAGGTCGATTTAGTTAACCTGATCAAGAGTTTTTCATAGCATCTTCTGTGCTGTGAACTGTGTCTGGTTCAAGGCTTTACCCAGCATTTTTAGCTTTCCATACTTTACCTCGAAGTTTAACCAAGGAGACGGCTTTGCCGAGCTCAATGCCTAACGAACGTCACGCAGTAGCGACGCTGATCCAACTGACCGATAGCCATCTTTTTGCCCAGGATGGGGCATCTTTAATGGGTATGGATACAGCTGAAAGTTTGCATGAGGTGGTAAAGCAGGTTCAGCACGAACACCCCCACATTGATCTCATACTGGCAACGGGTGACATTGCCCAAGATGGCAGCGTTAGAGCCTATGAGCGTTTTCTAACGCTAACCCGTCCTCTTGAAGCCCCCGTTCGTTGGCTGGCGGGTAATCATGATGATGTGGCAACCTTGGTTAAAGTGGGGCGTCACTCTGAGCTTGAAAACCGCGATTTCAATGTGGGTAACTGGCGCATTCTGCTACTCAATTCGGCCGTAGAAGGGCAGGTTGCAGGCTTTTTAGCCAAAGCTGAACTTGAGCGTTTAGAGCAGTCACTTATCAACTATCCAAACAAGCATCATTTGGTGTGCTTACATCATCATCCGGTGGATATTGGCTGTGAGTGGATGGCTCCAATTGGCTTACAAAATACTCAAGATTTATGGTCGGTGCTTGGCCGTTACACGAATGTCAGAGCCCTGCTGTGGGGGCATGTGCATCAGCGATTTGATCAGGTGCAAAACGGTATTCGACTGTTGGCCTCGCCTTCAACCTGCATTCAGTTCACACCGGGCAGCATAGAGTTTTCAGTCAGCGATCAAGCGCCGGGTTACCGCTGGTTCAAGCTATATGAAGAGGGTGAGCTGGAAACGGGTATATCGCGCGCCGAAGGCTATACGTTTGTCATCGACCGCAGCACTCAAGGCTATTAAGCGCTACATTCGTCATAATCCTAGTATCTGGCTGCTTGCCGCGAAACAATGAGGCCGGTAGCCTGCGCAGCATGAAAAGCATCATTTACCTTCATGGATTTAACAGTTCACCCCACTCAACCAAAGCCAAGCAGCTTGTTTCGCTGATGAAGGCTATAGGTTGCGCTGAGTATCTGTTAGTCCCGGCTTTAGACAATGATCCATCCATTGCGGCCCAGCAAATTGATCAAGCGATCAGTGCATGTGAAAATCCTTTGCTGGTCGGAAGCTCACTGGGTGGGTTTTATGCAACGCATTTTGCGCAAAAGCATCAGTTGCCAGCGGTGTTGATTAACCCAGCTGTGGCGCCCCATACGCTTTTTGCAGGCCGCTTAGGCCTTCAGCGCAATTACCATGATGGCCATGAGTGGGAGCTGACGGCTTCTCATGTAAAGGCTTTAGAACATCTTGACGTAGCACCACCACAAGCCGGTGACCGCATAGAGGTGTGGCTACAAACCGGTGATGAAACCCTCGATTACCGAGCGGCTGTGCGCTACTACCAAGGCTGTTTGATCGACCTTGAAGAAGGAGGCGATCATAGCTACCAAGGCTTTGTGCATAAGATTCCAAAGATTTTGCAACGCGCAGGTATTTCTTCATCACTCTGGCGCGATTTTGATTTTTCAACTTTAGAAACGAGAACCCATGGCACAGACTTATAACGCGGACGCCATTGAAGTCCTCTCTGGCCTTGATCCGGTGCGTAAACGCCCCGGCATGTACACCGATACCGTGCGCCCTAACCATTTAGCCCAAGAAGTGATCGACAACAGTGTCGATGAGGCATTGGCCGGGCATGCGCGCTCGATTCGCGTGGTGTTGTACGCGGACAACTCACTGGAAGTACAAGACGATGGCCGTGGCATGCCGGTGGATATCCACCCTGAAGAAGGCATTCCGGGGGTGGAGCTGATTCTGACGAAGCTTCACGCAGGCGGTAAGTTCTCAAACAAGAACTACGAGTTTTCCGGCGGCCTACATGGGGTGGGTATTAGCGTGGTGAATGCGCTCTCGACTCAGGTTGAGGTGCGCGTTAAGCGTGATGGCAATGAATACCGCATGACCTTTGCCGATGGCTATAAAGCCACTGATCTTGAGGTGGTGGGTACGGTTGGCAAACGCAACACCGGCACCAGCGTGCGCTTTTGGCCTGATCCTAAATATTTCGACTCCTATAAGTTTTCCATCAGCCGCTTAAAACATGTGCTTAAAGCCAAGGCGGTGTTATGCCCAGGCTTAAGTGTGGTGTTTGAAGACCAGCAAGCGGGCGATAAGGTTGAGTGGTTTTATCAGGACGGTCTGCGCTCGTACTTAACCGATGCGGTTAGTGAGTACGTCAAACTGCCCGAGGAGCCTTTTTGCGGCAGCTTAAAAGGTGAGAAAGAGGCAGTAGACTGGGCGCTGTTATGGCTGCCTGAAGGGGGTGATGGGGTTCAAGAAAGTTATGTGAACCTAATTCCCACCGCCCAAGGCGGCACTCATGTCAATGGCCTGCGTCAGGGCCTGTTAGATGCGATGCGCGAATTCTGTGAGTTTCGCAATTTATTGCCACGCGGCATGAAGCTTGCCCCGGAGGATATTTGGGAGCGCATCAGCTTTGTGCTGTCGATGAAGATGCAAGAGGCGCAGTTCTCGGGCCAAACCAAAGAGCGTTTGTCTTCGCGTGAAGCTTCAGCTTTTGTTTCGGGTGTGGTTAAAGATGCCTTTAGCTTATGGCTTAACGGGCACCCGGAAACGGGCTTGGCGTTGGCCGAGCTTGCCATCAGTAACGCCGGTCGCAGGCTTAAAGCCAGTAAAAAGGTTGAGCGAAAAAAAATCACCCAAGGCCCCGCATTGCCGGGCAAGCTGGCCGATTGCGCAGGGCAAGACCCGATGCGTAGCGAGCTTTTTTTGGTAGAGGGTGACTCAGCAGGCGGTAGCGCCAAACAAGCCCGGGATAAAGAGTTTCAAGCCATCATGCCTTTACGCGGCAAAATCCTAAATACGTGGGAAGTTGATGGCAGTGAAGTCTTAGCCAGCCAAGAAGTGCATGATATTGCCGTCGCCATTGGTATTGATCCGGGCTCAAGTGATTTGTCGCAGCTACGCTACGGCAAAATTTGTATTCTGGCCGATGCCGACTCCGATGGCCTGCATATCGCAACGCTTTTGTGCGCACTGTTTGTGCAGCACTTTAGGCCTTTGGTAGAAGCCGGACATGTCTATGTAGCCATGCCGCCGTTGTACCGAATTGATTTGGGCAAAGACATTTACTACGCCCTTGATGAGGCCGAGCGCGATGGCATTTTAGAGCGCTTAAAGGCTGAAAAACGGCGCGGCAAAGTGCAGGTCACGCGCTTTAAAGGCTTGGGTGAAATGAACCCGCCACAGCTTCGCGAAACCACGATGGACCCTAATACGCGTCGTTTGGTGCAGTTATCGCTAGATGACTTTGAAACCACACGCGAGATGATGGACATGCTGCTTGCGAAAAAGCGCTCATCCGATCGTAAAGCTTGGCTTGAGTCTAAGGGCGATTTGGCTGAAACCTTACTGTGAAGCCAGCAACTGGGCAGCGCATGGGTCGCGTGATGTGGATCTTGGCATGGCTGTGTGGCCTTGCCTTAGCGACCTATTGGTTTGGCCTTTGGGAAGCACGCCAATCCAACCCGAATATGCGCCCAAGCTCTCGGGTTGAAAACGGAGTGGTTGAAGTGATGCTCAGCCGTAACCGGCAGCAGCATTTTGTGGCAACGGGTGCGATTAATGGCCATACGGTTGATTTTTTAGTGGATACCGGGGCTACGGAGGTGAGCCTTAGCCTACCGCTTGCCAAGCGCTTAGGTTTGCACTTGGGCACGCCGGTTGTGGTGAATACCGCCAATGGCCAAAGCCGCGCCTATCGGAGTGAGCTTGCCAGATTAACTCTTGGCGCTATTGAGCTTGAGAATGTGCGCGCCTTGGTTGTGCAAGGGCTTGAAGATGATCAAGTGCTGTTAGGCATGAGCGCATTAAAAGAATTGGAATTTACTCAGCGCAGCGGCACCTTGCTGCTGCGCCAATACAAATGATTAGAGGCCGCCGATGAGTACATCACTGGACTTAAGTTTAGAGGGCGTTGAGCGCCGCTCGCTGGCCGACTTTACCGAGCAGGCGTATTTAAATTACTCCATGTACGTGATCATGGATCGGGCCTTGCCGCATATCGGTGATGGCTTAAAGCCTGTGCAGCGCCGCATTGTCTATGCGATGAGTGAGTTAGGCCTTGATGCCGATGCCAAACACAAAAAATCGGCCCGTACCGTAGGTGATGTGTTAGGTAAGTTCCATCCCCATGGCGATAGCGCCTGCTATGAAGCGATGGTGCTAATGGCACAGCCTTTTAGCTATCGTTACACCTTGGTTGACGGGCAAGGTAACTGGGGTGCGCCGGATGATCCCAAGTCTTTTGCTGCCATGCGCTATACCGAGGCACGTCTGTCGCGTTATTCAGAAGTTTTGCTCAATGAGTTAGGCCAGGGCACGGTTGATTGGGTACCGAACTTTGATGGCACCTTAAATGAGCCGGCAGTTTTGCCTGCGCGTTTGCCAAATTTGTTGCTAAACGGCACCACCGGGATTGCGGTAGGGATGGCTACCGATGTGCCGCCGCATAACTTGCGTGAAGTGGCAGCAGCGTGTGTGCGTTTACTCGATGAGCCAAACGCTACCGTTACCGATTTATGTGAACATGTATTAGGTCCGGATTATCCAACCGAAGCCGAAGTCATTACTCCGCGCGCTGACCTCATTAAAATCTATGAAACCGGCAAAGGCTCGGTGCGCATGCGTGCGGTGTATCAGGTTGAAGACGGCGATATCGTCGTCACCGCCTTACCGCATCAAGTCTCGGGTGCGAAGGTACTTGAGCAGATCGCTGCGCAAATGCAGGCAAAAAAACTGCCGATGGTTGCTGATTTGCGTGATGAATCCGACCATGAAAACCCCTGCCGAATTGTGATCATTCCGCGCTCCAACCGGGTGGATGTGGATGAGCTGATGACGCACTTGTTTGCCACCACCGATCTTGAATCGAGCTATCGGGTGAACATGAACATCATCGGCCTTGATGGCAAACCGCAGGTAAAAAACCTGCGGGTGCTGTTAAGTGAATGGCTGGTGTATCGCGTCGGTACCGTGCGTCGCCGTCTTGAGCATCGTTTGGATAAAGTGGAAAAACGTCTGCATCTGTTAGAAGGCTTGTTAATCGCCTTCTTAAACCTCGATGAAGTGATCCACATTATCCGTACCGAAGATCAGCCAAAGCCTGTGCTGATGGCGCGCTTTGGTTTAACGGAGCTTCAGGCGGATTACATCTTAGATACACGCCTGCGCCAATTAGCGCGCTTAGAAGAGATGAAAATCCGTGGTGAGCAAGATGAACTCGCTAAAGAGCGTGATCGTTTGCAAGCCTTGCTCGGTAGCGAAACCAAGCTCAAAAAGCTGGTACGCAAAGAAATTTTGGAAGACGCAGAAACCTACGGTGATGCGCGTCGTTCACCGATTGTCGCCCGTGCTGAGGCCCGTGCGCTTTCTGAAACCGACCTTTTACCCACAGAACCTGTGACAGTCGTGCTGTCTGAGCGCGGTTGGGTACGCTGCGCCAAGGGCCATGATGTAGATGCCACGGGGCTTTCCTATAAAGCCGGCGACGGATACAAAGCCCAAGCACCGGGGCGCTCTAATCAGCAAGCCGTGTTTATCGATTCAACCGGTCGCAGCTATTCGCTGCCTGCGCACACCTTGCCTTCTGCCCGTGGTCAGGGTGAGCCGTTAACCGGCAAACTCACCCCACCACCGGGTGCAAGCTTTGAGTGTGTGTTGATGCCGGATGAGCAAGCGCTGTATGTGATTGCCTCAGATGCAGGCTACGGCTTTGTGGTTAAAGGCGAAGATATGCTGGCAAAAAACAAAGCCGGTAAAGCTTTGTTAACGTTGCCTAAAGGGGCGCAGGTGATGGTGCCACAGCCTTTAACTAACCTTGAAACCGATCGCTTGGCAGCCGTCACCACCGAAGGGCGGTTGCTGATCTTTAACGCCGGTGATTTGCCACAATTAGGCAAAGGTAAGGGTAATAAGATCATTAGCGTGCCCAGTGATCGGGTGGCAAGTCGTGAGGAGTTTGTGACCTCTGTTGCCGTTCTTGCTGAGGGATCCACCTTGGTGTTGCAAGCGGGCAAGCGGACTCTGTCACTTAAAAATGACGATTTAGAACATTATGTTGGTGAGCGTGGGCGACGAGGTAATAAACTGCCTCGTGGTTTCCAACGTGTTGATGCCTTATTGGTTGAGCAATCGAGCTAAATATGGGGGCGCTCGCCCCCTTTGTTGAGAGCAAACTTGTGCGGATTTTATCCTTGGCGTGGGTGCTTAGCGTTAGCCTTTTAACAGGCTGTGCAGGGCTGAATACGCCGGTCAGTTTTTATCAGTTAAATGCCGAGACACCGGCGGAAAGTACAGAAACCAAGCCTGTTGTTTTTGTTAAAAACTTAAAAGTGGCTGAGTATCTCAAGTCTGACGTTTTGGTGCAGCGAATGGCGCCACATCGTCTTGAACACACTCAAGCACGTTGGTCGACACCCTTGGATCAGGCCATTAACGCGCAGCTACTTAAGCAGGTGGGATATGGCTTAGATACCCAAAGTGTCTTTACCAAGGCGCCGGCAAATTTTGACGTGGCTGTTGAAATTTGGCTTGAGCGTCTTGATTCAGGGCCTCATTCACCTGCGGTGATAGAGGCACGCTGGCAACTGAGTGATGCGCATTTAGAGGTGCGAGCCAGCCGCAGTGTGCAGTTGACTGAAGTCCATGACGGCTCATTAGACGATCAAGTCCGTGCCCAAAGCCTTTTGCTAAGCAGGCTCAGTGCAGTTTTAGCGCAGCATATTGCAACGCTAAAACCCGTTGCTGTCGAACCCCCAAAAGCCTTAGTCCCTGAAAAGAACGAGCGACCCACCGCTAAACCTGCACGTGCGGTCGAAGTGTTTCGTTTCTAGGCCGTGGTAGTACGCTCGTGCATGAGGACGAGTTGACGCTCAACTAGTGATGGGTAAGGCTCAAGTAAGCGTTCAACACAACTTGCGCCTTCTGGGCTTACTAGGGTGCGAATACGTGCGTGTTCTTGCATAAAGCGGGTTTGGCTAACGCTGCTTTCTAAAAGCAGTAAGTTACGACTGTGTTGCGACAAGGCTAAGGCCGCTTGTGCCGGGTCACTGAGCAAAATATCACCTTGATTCAAGCCTTCAAGCCCTGCGCCTTGGCTCATCGCCAACTGCAGTTGCAAGGTGATGCCGCTATCAGCCACTTCGACTTGTAGCTGATGACCCAATGCCCGTAGCAGTTCTCCGCAGCAAATGGCATGCGTGAGATAATCTTGAGTCTCACTTTGGTGGAACAGCATAAGGCTGCTGCCATCCTTTAGCGTGTGAAGCTCGGCCTCATAAAAGTTAGCGGCTTGCTCGATGCAGTCGCGATAGCGCTGCAACAGCTCCATTAAACGCGTTTTGGGTAAGCGGCGAAGTTGCTCTTGTGCACCCAGTTGTACCGCAAGAACGGCTGTTAGCAAGGGCGCTTTTACAGGCTCTTGAGGTGCTTCAAATACGGTAGGCTGAATGGTTTGAGTGCCCTGCTCAAAAGGGTTGTCTTCCTCAAGCGCACTAAAGCTGATCTCTGGCTCAGGTCCAATGCGTGGTTCTTGCCGCGTTTGAAGCGGTGCTGTGACCTTGGGTTGCGGCCGGATAATCGGCTCGATAATGGCTTTTGTAAAATCTTCTTCCAGAGACGCGCTAACGCTTGACGCTTTCGCCAAGCGATTTTGTAACTGACGTGCAATGTCGCCTATTTCATCTTGCCGATCGGTGGCCGGCGCCTGCTCATCAGGATCACGCAGCCACAGGCGCAGCTGCTTGAGTGGGTAGGTCAAGTCACGCGCTAAGCGAACGCTCATATAAAGCGCCAATGCCAACATAATACCGCCCAAAAGCACCATGCTTTGTAGGCTAATGGTCATGGGTTGTTGGAATTGCTCGGTATCTAAGGTGATGCGTAGATGCCCGGCAATTACTTCTTGGAAGGTAATGTCAGAGGAATACAGCCCTTGATTGTGTCCCAATAACCCAGGAATTGGCCGCTCACCGGCTTCGGCTAAAATCCGACCATCACTGCCCATACTGTATACAGCAGCGTGCGCGACGAGCTTATTTTTGACGAGGTTATTAAGCAGCACATTCAGGCTTAACATGTCGTTAGCCACCAGCAACTGAGCTGCGGATTCACGTGTTTGCAGCACTAAACTTTGCCCTAACGCATCGGCATGTTGCTGCATGGCGCTGCGAAATTGCAAGCCCATGACACCGGCATAGATAATCATCGCCAGCCCAACCAATACAACGCTGTGGCAAGCAAGACGCAGTGCGATAGGAATACGGCGTTTGGAAATGGCCGTAAATAAGGCGATAAAAAAATTGTCGTTTTTCAAAGGATCAGGCCGGTTCACAGAGCTCGGCTCTTTAAAATGGATATGGCGCGCAGTATACCCACCCACTATGGTCGGGCAAAGCACCGTCGGTGCTCGGATAGGGGTACAATAAGCACTTTCGAACATTAGCCTGGGAGGGCTCGCGTTGCGCGAAATCGTCCTGATCAACATCACCGGGGAAGATCGCCCGGGGCTAACAGCAGCTATCACAGGGGTTCTGGCCAAAGGCGGCGTGAATATCCTCGATATTGGCCAAGCTGTCATCCATAACACCTTGTCCTTTGGCATCTTGGTCGAAATTCCAAGTACCGAACAAGCCTCATCCGTACTTAAGGATGTGCTCTTCAAAGGCTATGAGCTCGATCAACAAGTGCGATTCACCCCAGTGCCTGAATCTGAATACCAAGACTGGGTTCAAGGTCAGGGTAAGCCGAAGCATAAAATCACGTTGTTAACGCGCAAAGTGACAGCTGAGCAGCTTGAACGGGTCAGTTCAATCACCGCTAAATATGGCCTAAATATCGACACCATCGATCGCCTTTCAGGACGTATGCCGCTTGATACGCCGGCTGACCAAGGCAAAGGCTGCATTGAATTTTCAGTGAGGGGAGAACCTTCTGATCTTGCCGCCTTACGCGCTGAATTTTTGCGCGAAGCCCAAGCATTAAATGTGGATATCGCCTTTCAGCGTGATTCGGTATTCCGTCGCAATCGCCGTTTGGCGGTCTTTGATATGGATTCGACGCTGATTGAGGCCGAAGTCATTGATGAGCTGGCCAAAGTGGCCGGAGTCGGTGATCAGGTGTCGGAAATCACTGAGCGCGCGATGCGGGGTGAGCTCGATTTTCGGGCCAGTTTTAAAGAGCGCTTGGCGCTTTTAAAAGGCTTGCCTGAGGAAAAAATTGCTGAGGTCGGTGCTAATTTACGCTTAACCGAAGGCGCCGAGGTTCTTTTTGCTGAGCTGAAGCGCTTAGGTTACAAAACCGCGATCCTTTCCGGTGGCTTTACTTATTTTGCCAAACAGCTACAAGCCAAGCTTGGTATCGATTATGTCTATGCTAACGAGCTTGAAATTGTCGATGGCAAGCTCACCGGTGTTGCCATTGAGCCGATTGTCGATGCGCAGCGCAAAGCCGATCTACTCAAAGCATTGGCCGAACGTGAAGGCCTAAGCCTTGAGCAAACCATCGCTGTGGGTGATGGGGCCAATGATTTGCCAATGCTGGCCCTAGCAGGGCTCGGAGTGGCCTTTAGGGCGAAGCCTTTGGTCAAACAATCTGCCAAACAAGCGATCTCAACGCTTGGGCTAGATGGCATCTTATATTTGCTGGGCTTTCGTGATCGCGAAGGACTTGAGTAAATGAAAAAAGGCCAAGCGTTGCTTGGCCTTTTTCTTACTCTTCGCCGGCAAATTCGTAATTCATCTCGTCGGTTGGTGCCTGCAGATAATGACCTTGAATGTAGCTGGCGCCTGCTTGCCACAGAACAGACAGCGTTACAGCACTTTCAACCATAGGCACGATGCTTTGTTTGGCGTCGTTGTGCAGCGCATCTAAAAGCACTTTGAGGCTTTCCTGTGCTTCAGGGTTACTGAGTTCTTGCGTATAGCTGGCATCGACTTTCACAAAATCGCTGTGAATATGTTTTAAGGTATTCATAGGATTCGCGGCACAGCCAAACTGACTGAGTGCCACCTGACAGTTCATTTTTGCCAGATGATGGGTGAAGGCTTTGGCAGGTTTTAGGTAGCTGATGGCATCACTTTCGTTGATTTGCAAAATTAACGCGTTAGCTTCCAAGCCCGCTTTTTTCAACGCATCGTTAAGCCAAATTAACAGATCAGGGGTTTGCAAACTGGCGGCACTTAAGTTGATAAACAGTGATGTGTCGTGTCCTGTATTACGATGCGCTACTAGCTTTTCAATCGCTTGTGTTAAGACCCAACGATCAAGCTTATCGGCCAACTTGTGTTCAAGTGCGCACGGTAAAAAGTCTTTAGGGCTAACTTCTTCGCCTTGCATGTTCTTAAGGCGTAACAGTACTTCGTAGTATTCGCGATTCTCACCGCGCAAGCTGATGATCGGCTGGAATAACAATTGAAACCCATTGTTATCCAACGCATTTTTAATCAACGCTGCCAGATTGCCACGTGTCGCTTGCGCCGCGAGTTCGTCTTTAGGATTAAAGATTTTCAGGCTATTGGGTTCGGTGAGGCTGTCAGCACACTGATTAGCACGATCCAGAGCAACTGTGGCTTTGGTGATTTCATTAATTAAGGCAAGGCCAATGTTTAAATTCACCTGAACGGTGCGGCCATTAACCTCAAATAAATGCGACTCGAACGTCATCAATAGCTTTTGTAAAGGCTCACGCCATTGCTCGGCGTTGTCACAAGCTAAAAGCGCGCCAAACGCATCATCGCCAAAGCGGGCGAGTTGAGCGGTGTCAGGCAGTAGTTTGCGTAATAAGGCAGAGATATCCGCTAACAGGGTATCAAGCCCAGTCAGGCCAAGCTCGCTCTGTAGCTTGGCGTAGTCGTTAAGACGGATATACGCAAGTGCTGAGTTTTGTCCCGATGCTTCGGCATGCGCGTAGGCTTGCTCAATCTGCTCAAGAAAGTAACTGCGATTAAAAAGTCCTGTGACTCCATCCAGACTGCTGAGCTCTTTGAGTTTTTCTTCAAGCTCTGCGTTATCAGAGTGCGCACGGATAATGGCTTGAATGCAGCTCTCACCATCGAAATTGGCGGCTGAGCATTGAATATGCATGTCAAAGCCTGAGCCATCCGCTTTAAGACCTTGGCAATTGAGTTCTGTGGTTTGTCCTGAATGCTGATGCCGTTTTAAAAAGTCTTTAAAGGCGGTTTGGTCGGCGGATGAAATCAGATCCGTCATCGGCATGCCTTCAAGCTCTTCGGCATCCTCATAGCCAAATAACGATAAATACGCGCGGTTGGCGTAGATATGCATGCCTTCATGAACATAGGCAATGGCATCAACAGAGCTGTCCAGCAGCAGCTGGCAGCGTTTTTCCGCCTCTTTTAATGCAAGCTGAGCTTCACGCAACTCGCGCCGCGCCGCGAGATTTTTGATTTCACGCAGCGCAACAAATAACAGACGCTCATCTTCGCCTTCAGGTACGGCATCTTGGGCACCGTTTTGCAGCGCTTCGCTGAAACGATCCGGGTCGTTATCGGCAAGCAGTCGAATAATAGGTAAATCTTTTTTCTGCTGGCCAATGTTGGCAATGACCTGATCGAGATCGAGGTGCTCGCTGCTGGCGGCCACAATAAATAGATCCCACGTCTGTTCAAGCGCCAGTAATAACTCATCGTTATTACTTACCCGTTGCATGCGAGTGGAATGCCCGGCATTTCGAAACAGGCTCATTAAACGCTCTGCTTCGTTTTGCGAGTCTTCAAGAATTAGCAGTTGAATGGTCTTTTTGTGCTTAGCCATTTTCTATAATCCATTACAGCACGTTTGGGCCTTACGATAAGGTCTGCCAAAGTGTATCAAAGTCGTCTGGGACGACAGGTCCGGTTTGAGGCTCGAGTGTCAGTGCAGGTGATAACTCGATTTTATGAAACTGAAAGTGGCTAAAGCTTGCCGTCGCTGCAAGGCGTTGGCCCAGCACTGCGCGACTTTGTTCTCCATCTTGATTAAGCATCACTTTGCTACCCTCTTGGAAGGGTAAGCGCGGGGTGATGAGTGTCGCCGGTCTTGACAGTGCTTCCACAGCAGGCAGCATCAAGGTGCGTAAAAAGATGCTATCTGAATCACCATTACGCAGCAATTTAAGGCCGCACGGATAGGCCCTTGGGGCAATCAGCTCAACCCCCACATGCGTGCCACCGCCACGAATTTGTCTGACCCAACGTACCACCGCAATCGCATAGCCTTGGCTGTCAGGCTCTTGGATGCCCAGTAGCTCACCAGATTGCAAATGGGGTGGTACCTCTTCTGACCAAGCAAAACAATAACCACTTGAGCTGACATTGATCAGGGTTACGTCGTAGCTTGGATAGGATGAGCGTGTAGGGTCGTCAGAAGTGGTGCCTGTTGGGCTTTCAAATGCGATCTCTTCGTATTCAAGCTTGGCGCTCGTCCAAGCATCGTTTTGGGCATCAATGGCTTTGGCCCAAATATCAACGCGTTCGTGTTCTTGATAAGAGGGTTTGTCCTGTGCGTTGGCTTTTAATAACTGATTAAAAGCGCGTTGGCCTGCACAATTATAATGCACGGCACTCATGCCAACACTGACAGTACGTAGCCCATTGGCAGGGCTTCTAGGAAAGGTACGCTCGACAATCTCGCCCCAGGCCGCCGCCAGATGCGTGACGACGTCAATGCTGAAATATTGTGGGATGTACAGTGCTGTGGTGTGAGTAGTTGGAGCCTTTAAAAAATCACTGAGCGCTTGGGTAAGTGCGCTGGTATCTAAAAAGATTTGCTGATCGGGCTCAGGGTAGCTTTGGAGCGAGCGATAGCGTGGACCATGATCAAATTTAGGATGCAGGACGAATAAGCTTTGTCCGCTAAAACCTACGTTTAGTCGCGTCAGTTCAACCCAGTGCTCCAGTGCTTCGCTTAGGTTCGCTATATCGGCTTGGCGAATCTGATTGGTTTGAGCGCAGCCCAGTAAGAGTGCCAGCATATAGCTCTGCTCAATACTCAAAGGGCGCTGACCGTGGCTTTGTGGCTCAGGCTGAGCAATGTGCGTTAACTGTTCGCGTAAAGCCACTTGGTAAAGCTGATGCAGCTCAAGCCACAAACCGTCAGGTATGGGGTGATAGAGCTGACAGGCACGCAGTAAAATCTGGTGCAGCCCGTATAAGGTGCGCTCAATGGCTAACCCTAAAAGACGCGTGTTTCCTTGAGGCTCGCGCAGTTCTCTAATGGCGATAAGCTTGTAGCCGACGCTTAGGTAGTTTTGTAAGGCTTGACATAAATTGGCGACTTTTCGCGCACGTTCATCCAGCACGATTGCGTGCCCTAAAAAATAGCGCTCGAGATGGCGACAAACGCTAAAAACCTCAGGCCTGATGAGCTCAAGCAACGTTAAACGATCTTCATTGCTAAGGTGCAGTTGGTTTAATTCCAGCAGCATCTGATACAGCAAACGCGCGGTCTCACCTAAATTGGCTTTCGGCAGCTCTGAAAGCCAATGTGAAACTGCCTTAGCGGTGGGCGCGCACATCGAAAGCTGCGTTTGGGTAGGCACAGGCACGCGCAACAACTGTAAGGCAGAATTTTTGTCCATAAAAATAGCTCCAGTGAAGCGCGTTTTGATACCACATCCCACGCTCAGAGTGGCAAAGGTTATCGATGAGTAACGTCTTAATGGCCGGCCGTGTGACCTAAGGCCTCTGCAAAGGCTTGTCCCATTTGTACCGCTGTTTCAGCTGACAAATTTTCAGCCCACTTAATTTGGTCTTTGCCAAACAAGACAATGACGGTTGAACCGAGTTTAAAACGGCCCATTTCGGCGCCTTTTTCGAGAACGATCGGTGCTCTTGCCGCTTCATCATAACGAAAGCGTTTAATGACGCGTTTAGGTGGCGTTACCAGACCTGCCCAGACCGTTTCGATGCTGGCAACAATCATTGCCCCCACTAAGACCATGGCCATTGGACCATGCTCAGTATCAAAGATGCAGACCACACGTTCATTTCGTGCAAACAATTCTGGCACGTTTTCCGCTGTCGTTTGATTGACCGAGAACAACTTACCTGGCACGTATATCATTTCGCGCAACGTGCCGGTAACAGGCATATGGACGCGGTGATAATCACGAGGCGAAAGATAAACGGTGGCAAATTGTCCGCCCATAAAAGGCGCGCTGACGCTGTAGTCGCCTCCTAAGAGTTCAGTTGCGCTAAAACTGTGACCTTTGGCTTGAAAAATACGGCCATCGGTAATTTCCCCTAACTGACTGATAGCACCGTCTGCTGGGCTGACCAGACCATTGGGAATGGGCGAGATAGGACGAGCACCTTCTTTAAGTTCACGGGTGAAAAAGTCGTTGAAGTGCTCATAAGCGCAAGGGTTTTGAATCTTGGCTTCACTCATGTCAACGTTAAACTTTTTAACAAACCATTGAGTAAAGGTGTTTTTAATCCAGCTAATTCGGCACTCAGCAAGGCAGCCTGCAAGACGCGAGAGTAGCTGTTGCGGTAACAGGTACTGACTTAGGATAAATAAACGCTTATTCATAATTAAACCTCAACAGGGGTATCGGGGTGATTGCCCCATTCGGACCAAGAGCCTGCATACGCTTTCACACGAGTAAAGCCGAGCGCCTTGGCCGCAAGATAGGTAAAGCCAGAGCGTCGGTGCGTCTGACAGTGGGTAATGATTTCTTTGTCAGCAGTAATGCCGTGCGCTTTGAGTACGTCTAAAAGATCTGAGCGCAAGCGTAACCCGCGGTCAGGATCCATACCGAGCGTCCATTCAAAATTAACTGCTCCTGGAATATGTCCTGCGCGCGCGGCCAGTACTTTTTCACCCCTAAACTCAGCAGGTGAGCGTGCATCCCAAATAGCAAGGTCAGCACTTCCCAGTCGCTTTGTTAGGTACTCAAGTGATGCTGTGGGGCCGTTTTGCAGGCGCAAGGTCACAACCGTTGGCGGAGTTTCGACGCTTTCTTGACTTACCGGAAGTTGATCGGCCAGCCAAGCGGTTAGCCCGCCGTTGAGATAGTGGTAGCGCGTGTGACCGATCACATCCAACAGCCAGATGAAGCGACCTGCCCAGCCGCCCCCTTCATCGTCATACACCACATAAGTTGCCTCAGGGTGATGGCCTAGCTCGCTAAAAAGCGCTGTGAGCTCGTCGATTGTCGGTGCATAACCTGGCGTAGGGCTGCCGATACGTTGAGTGCGTTGCGGGGTTATATGCCTTGCACCTGGAATATGACCTTCTGCAAAGCGTGCATCGCTACACAGATCGACCAAAATCAAATCAGGTGCAGTTAAGCGCGTGGCCAGCTCAGTGGGTTCTATGACCAAGGGTAATGAGGCAAACACAGACATACCATGTCTCGCTAAAAAGTCGTGAAGAGTTATTGAGGCTGTTTGCGGTTAACAAAGTTGTCGAGTGCTTTGCTAATGCAGGCAATGGTTTTGTCAACGGCCATGACGGTCGTAGGATGCATCGCATTATTGCCTTGATCTGCCAAAATCAGCAGCATGACCCGCCCATTACAGGTGACCGAATGAATCAGGCCATACTCTTGGCACAGTAGGTTGGTCAGTGATTCGGGTAAGGGGGGTGTTTGCCCTTCAGCTAAGAAGCGCGCCCGACGGCTGATCCAAGGTTGCAGAGTTGGCTCATCGTTTACCACTAAACGAAACTGCAGTGCGTTTTTTTCAAGGCCAAGGCTTTGTTGGGCGAGTAGCTGGGTATGGTTTCTATCGGCAAATAGAATCAACAGTCGACTCACTCCGCACTCTTGTAAGGCATCGCGTGCGCAGGCGGTCAATTGGACTGCATTGGTAAAGGTGCTGGGCAGTGCTAACAGTTTGCTGCAATGCTCTCGCCATGCATGTAAGTTTTCAGTAGTTGGCGGCTTGTTACGTACCGGTCGCAGGTGCGGGGTAAACGGTGGCCACAATAGCGCATAAGCCGGGTGCCAAAGGCCACGAGGCGGGCAGCGTCGTGCGCTTTCTGCAGCGTTTGCATGGACCTTGCCATACAAATGGTCTTTAGGTACCTGTAGGTACAAAGCTGTCAGCCCTAGCCAGCGCAAGGTGCGGTGATTGTCCCATGAAACATGAGAAGTAATGGCAATTACGTTGGAAAGCAGAATGCTATTGGCAGGTTGCGTTAGCCAGCGTCGTAACGGTTTATCGGCATCGAGACGCTGCTGCTGTTCAAGAGGGTCATACACATCACGGGCGATATGCAAGGCGCGGGCTAGAAGTTTAATGTCGACATCTAGCAGCTTATAGCCTTGGGTGATCCAATCAGGCAGATGCCAGTGATCAGCCAAGGCTTGGCAAAGCCTTATCAATGACACGCCAAAGAGTTTCTTTTCTATTTTTTCGTGTCGCTGTCTTTTTGCTAAGACGCGATCTTCCCACTGCTGCATAAGCTCCGGATGAGCAAAAGCCAATGCCCACAATGGCGATAAAAATAGGGCTGTGGACCAAAACACTTCTTGCTGTAATCGCCCAAGCCTCGCGCCAAATAACCCCATGGCTTGCTGGGCCGCGTGTTGACTGATGAGGATGCATTGTTGGTATGCACGCGGCAATTCCTGTGCACTGACTGCGGTCTGGTTACGTAACAGCTCGCAACATTTATCTACACCCAAGCGGCGAATGGCCAGTTCTAATGTGGCGCAGGGCTCTAAATGACTTTTATTGGCATGGCGTAATAGGAGGAGTGCTTGTGGCAAACTATTCTGTAGTTGTTCAGCCATTTCTCGTAATGAGAGACCATGGCTGGTGAGTGTACGCAGTGCTTGGGTAATATCTGCATCTGCGACGGGTAAAGCAATAGGGTCTAGATGTTGAACCCAATCCTGCAGGCTTCGTGGCACAGCTGTTAATAACGTCATAGGCTTGGCGAACTGGTTTTTATAAAAGAGTGGCTATAGTCTGGCGTATCTCTTCCGATATACATAGAAGGTATGTTGTTCAATCCTTCCTCTACGGCGGCGCAAGTCTTTATCTTATGGCAAAGATCCTCGGTATTTTCATTGTTTTTGCAAGTGTCCTAGGTGGCTATGTTTTGTCCCATGGCAAACTCGCAGCCATTATGCAGCCCTTTGAGGTGCTGATCATTGGGGGCGCGGCAATTGGTGCATTTTTGCAGGCCAACCCAGGCCGTACATTTATGCACGTGGCCAAAAAGTCGCTTTCGATGTTCACCACCAAATACAACTCGGTGTATTACCTTGATGTATTGAAGCTTCTTTATGAAATTTTGAATAAAAGCCGTCGCGAGGGAATGATGGCCATCGAAGGGGATATCGAAGAGCCGGAAACCAGTCCGATCTTTGAAAAATACCCAGCCATCATGCAAGACAAGGCCATGACGGCCTACATTTGTGATTACCTACGACTGATGACCTCTGGAAATATGGCGCCGCATGAGCTGGAAGGCTTGTTTGATATGGAGCTGGCGAGCCTTAAAGAAGAGCTAGAAGCACCCTCGCATTCCGTGAATAGAATTGCTGATGCATTACCGGCCTTTGGTATTGTCGCTGCCGTATTGGGTATTGTTGTGACCATGGCGATGCTCGGAGAGGCGGAGCAAACTGAACTCGGTCGCCATGTGGGGGCGGCGCTGGTAGGTACCTTTTTGGGTATTTTGGCAGCATACGGTTTTGTAGGGCCGTTGGCGGCCGCGTTGCATCATGATGCTAAAGAAGAACTCAACGTCTATGAAGCCATTAAAGCCTGCCTGGTAGCCTCTGCATCTGGAATGCCCCCAACCCTTGCCGTGGAATTTGGCCGCAAAGTGTTGATGCCCGCTCACCGTCCAAGCTTTAGTGAGCTTGATCAAGCCATGCGTGGTGCTTAAGCCAAGTTATGGAAAATAATCAGCCCATCATTATCAAACGGGTCCGCCGCGTTATCGGCAGCGGACATGGCGGCGCGTGGAAAATTGCCTTTGCTGACTTTGCCACAGCAATGATGGCGTTTTTCTTGGTGATGTGGCTGATGTCGTCGGCCACGCCTGAACAAAAGCGTGCTATTTCTGGTTACTTTCAAGACCCGATTGGTTTTAACGAAGCGGCAAGCCCTCATGCAATTGATCTGGGAGGCACACCGGTACTTGCGCCAGACAAAACCCTAAATCCGGAGCTTGAAGAAACCAAAGCACCCAGCACGCGCGGTCTGATCGATAGAACCACAGCCGAAGAGCTTGCCGAGCAAGTGGAACGTGAGCGTTTGGATTTGGTTTTAAAGGAGATCCAAACCAAGATCGATGAGAATCCGCTGCTTGAACAGTACCGCGATCAAATCTTAATGGAAGTCACTGACGGTGGCCTACGTATCCAGATTGTGGATGCCGAAAATCGCCCCATGTTTGATATTGGCAGTGCGCGTTTACAAACCTATTTTGAAGACATTTTGCTGGCGATGTCCGATAGCATTAAAGCGGTCCCTAACAAAATCAGTATCAGCGGTCACACTGACGCCAAGCCTTATGCAAGCAGTCGCGGTGACTTTGGTAACTGGGAGTTGTCAGCCAGTCGTGCGAATGCGGCAAGACGTGTGTTGATTGCCGGCGGATATCCGGATGAGCAGGTAGCGCGGGTAGTGGGTTATGCCTCTTCAGCCTTGTTCGATGTGGATGATCCATTTAACCCAATGAATCGCCGCATCGACATTACGGTGTTAACGCGTAAAGCTGAGCGGGCCATTGCTAAAGAACAGGCCGTTGACAAATCGCACGTTAACAAAGAGCCCTCAACCGCCCCTGTCCCAGATGTACCGGTACAGCCGCGTGAGATTCGTGAACGGATGAATCTCTTTAATCAAGAGCTTAATCAACAGTAATGAAAACGGCGCCGAGGCGCCGTTTTTTTATTTCTCTTGAAGCGTTGAAAGAATGTACCGATAGCTTTGCATGCGTTGATGCTGCACAGTGCCTTCTTCGAGCGCTTTGAGTAGCGCGCAGCCTGGCTCACGATCATGGTTACAGTCGCGGAATCGGCAGCGGCCTAAAAGATCCCGAAACTCAATAAAGCCTGCTTCAACATCATCTCGGCTCACATGGCTTAGGCCAAACTCACGAATGCCCGGTGAGTCAATAAGCTCACCCCCGCCTGGAAAGTGAAAAAGACGTGCCGTGGTTGTGGTATGTGTACCTTTGCCGGTGAGCTCTGACAGCGCACCTACACGCGTTTCTACATCAGGCAATAAGCTATTCACCAAGGATGATTTACCCACGCCCGACTGGCCGACAAACACACTAATGCGACCGTTGAGTTCGGCACGGAGTTTTTCCATACCATCGCCTTGATGAGCAGAGACTTCTAAGATCGGATATCCCAGCGTGCGGTACACCGCTAGAAGCTTGTGTATGGCTTCTCCGTTTTGTGCATCAATTAAATCGGCCTTGTTAAGCAGCAATAACGGCTGAATGCCGGCATGCTCAGCTGCAACAAGGTATCGATCAATCAAATTGGCATGCGGCTCAGGCAAAGGGGCAAAGACGATGACGATTAAATCCACATTCGCCGCCACCGGCTTTAAAAGACCGCGGCTGTCTGGGCGACAAAGCTCACTGTGACGTGGATGCTGAGCGACAATCACGCCGCCGCCCGTATTGTTGGGGCGCCATACCACTTGATCACCCGTAACAAGACTTGGCAGGTTGGCCCGTAAATGACAGCGGAAAATCTGCCCTTTAAGTTCCCCAGCTAACGCTTCTACCTCAACCTGCACACCAAAGTGGGCGATCACCAGTCCATTTTGCTCATCACCCAGCTCGCCACCTTGCAGTTCTTGCATGGCCCGTGTTTCACGTTTAGCGGCACGCGCTGCACGTTCTTGTTGGACTTTGTCGATACGCCAGCTTTGGCGGCGTGTGAGTTGGCGTTTGGCCATGGGGAATCTTCATAGAAAAAAGTGTGCTTTATTTTAGCACGGCCACACCTGTCACTAGACGCACGCTTAGGTTGTTGATCAGATAGAGGAATTACATATAGGGGTTGCTATGACGCGGTTAACTCGGTATTCATTGCCAGCATCGATCGGGGTGCAAATAATTGCGGCGCTGATGGCAACCGGTGTTAGCGCCAGTGTTGGCGGTATGCCGTTATGGCGCTGGGTGATCGCACAAAGTATCTGTGCGCTCGGGTTATCAGTTCTAATTAAGCTTCGCGGCTCTTGGCATCTTGTACATGCGTTATTTGTGCCTTTGTTATTTGCCATTAATTATCTAGCGCTGCCCGCGTGGGTGTATTTGCTCGCTTTTGTAGGGTTGTGGCTGGTAAGCGTGAATGTGGTCGGTTCACATGTGCCTTTGGTACGTTCACCCAAACCCGTGATAGAGGCTTTAAGTCATGAGCTTAAAGACCAAGCCCAAGGACGTTTTATTGATGTGGGCTGTGGCGTTGGCAGTGTGCTGAAACCTCTGGCACAAAGGCATCTCGGTCTTGAATTTATTGGGGTGGAAAATGCCCCATTAAGTTATTGGATTGCCAAGTGGCGCACCCGCAACCTTCCTAATTGCCATATTTATTATCAGAGTCTTTGGCAGCACTCACTGGCTGATTACCAATGGGTGTACTGTTTTCTTTCGCCCACACCCATGACTCGACTTTGGCAAAAAGCGTGCGTGGAAATGAAGCACGAAGCTTTACTGATTAGCAATCAAATGCCGGTTGAAGGCGTGACTCCTTTACGGACGTTGGTGCTTAACGGACGCGAGCTTCTTTTTTGGCAGCCTGCGCATCAGCGCGAATCCCGATAAACTGCGGTTTGGTAAAAGGAGCCTTCTAGATGAGCAATGCACAAAGACTGATTTGGATCGATCTTGAGATGACAGGTCTTGATCCTGATCGTGATGTCATTATTGAAATGGCAACTATCGTGACTGATGCCGATTTGAACGTATTGGCCGAAGGGCCTGTGATCGCTGTGCATCAAAGTGATGAGGTGTTGGCGGGCATGGATGAATGGAACACACGTCAACACGGAGGCTCTGGCCTCACCGAGCGTGTGCGTCAAAGCACCATTTCGACTGCGCAAGCAGAAGCGATGACCTTGGCATTTTTACGTCAATGGGTCGAGCCTGGCAGCTCGCCGATTTGCGGCAACAGTATTGGTCAAGATCGCAGGTTTTTGTACCGCTACATGCCAGAGCTTGAGGCGTACTTTCACTATCGCAATTTAGATGTATCGACCTTAAAAATTCTTGCAGGGCTATGGGCGCCACAAGTGAAAGACAGCCTGAAAAAAGGCGGTACCCACCTTGCGCTTGATGATATTCGCGAGTCCATTGCAGAGCTTCGTCACTACCGCGAGCACTTCTTAAAAGTCTAATGCCGGCCCAGTGCCGCAAGCTCCTTTGATTTAACGATACGTACGCCTTTGCCCGCCTCCAAGGCTAGGCGCCATAGGGCATGGGCGACGGTCGTTGCGGGAATCGCTTTGTAGTTGCCCGGCAATAACTTAGCCAAAGGGGCACTGAGGTGTTCGGCAGTCCGTACCTGTGCGCGTTTTCCCAAAAGCAGGGATGGCTGAGCTATGGTGAGCTGCTCAAAGCCTTGCGAGATCAGCATCTCTTGCATCTGGCCTTTGACGCGATTGTAGAAAAAACGCGATTGGCTATTGGCACCCAGTGCACTGACCACTAAAAAATGCCGTACACCTAGTGCTTTAGCACGTTCGCTAAAGGCTTTTACCAGCGTGTAATCGACGTTATAGAACGCGTCTTCTGAGCCTGCTTGCGCCATCGTTGTACCGAGACAGCAAAAGGCAGTATCGAGTGGAGGATCAAGCGTACCAAGCATCTGTGCAAACTCGCCAACAGGATTGCTAAGGCGTGGATGGGGCGCTAGCGGGCGGCGGGTGGGAGCGTAAACGTGTTCGAGTAAGGGCTCATTAAGCAATCGATCAAGGAGTACCGCGCCTATAAGTCCTGTGGCGCCTGCCAAGGCAATGCGTTTGGGTGTGTCCATTTTATCCCCCACAGTAATAGAGCGCCTAAGCGCTCTATTTATCTGCATTTATACAATGCATAAGGC
>X137_Gaur__coassemble_103_pt1 | contig 25802 bp, 19 predicted proteins | sample X137_Gaur__metabat2_high_PE_003 | metagenome-assembled genome bin X137_Gaur
AGGTCACGGTGTAGGTCACCGTACCCGCCGCTTCGTCGATCAACGTTGGGCCGCTGATGACAAGGCTTGGCTCACCCTCGTTATCAACGATAGTGCTAGTAACGTCTTCATCACCAATAACCGCACCTGAAGGCTCCGATAAGACGACTTTGTAGTCTTCATTTCCTTCAAATAGCTCATCGTCTACGATGTCGACCGTAAAGGTTTGCGTGGTCGTGCCGGGTGCAAAGGTCAGTATGCCTTCACTGATACCAAAATCTTCTCCCTCGGTCGCGGTTCCACTTTGGGTTGAGTACTTAACCGTCACGACCGAGTCACTAGGACGGCTTAATGTCACTGTATAAGTAACAGTGCCGGATGCTTCGTCGACAAAAATGGGGCCTGAAATCGATAAGGCTGGCAATGGAAGAGTAGGATTGGGCTCAACTGCCGGCGGTTCAACAGTGTTCTCTTCAACATCCTGAGGCCCTAACGTCGGATCAAAAAATGGACGTTCAAAATTAAGGCCTTGAGTATTAAACCCAATGGTCGGATCAAGACGCTGGGCTGTTTCGTCTAGCATAACGAAGCTGTGGCCACCGCCACCTGGACCAGCGGCTCCTGTCGAAGGGCCTGCGGCCGGTGCTTCAAGATCTGTTGTAGGATCGAAACCTGCCGCGAGTGCTTGTTCAAGCTCTGCGTTTTCTGCTATCTGTGGAGATTGAGCCTCTGAGGCTGGAACACTCCATTGACTGTTTTCTTGCAAAACAAGTGTGTTTTCGTCTTCGAGCTGCAAGACCACATCAGCGCCTGAGGACGTGAGCACTTGCTCACCCGGCATAAGCCGATCACCCTCAAAAATTTGTCGCTTAAAGCCATCTACAGAAATTGCAAAAACTTGGCCGACTAAAGTTTTAACGGTAATCGTATTGGTGGTCATGCCGATTCACTCCCTTGAAGCGCTCCTAGCGCACTAGTCCTTGGCGTACTCAACATCCTTGAGACGCAGGTCAATATATTGACGAAAAATGATAATACATAGAACATCGTCAAGGTATTGACCTTGATCATGTAATAATAAGCAAAGATTTAATATACTGCCAATTTGGCAAGCCGAATCTGACTACTCTGCCAAACTATATAACCACTTCATTAATGGACGATGTTCGGAGTGGGCTTATTTATCTCGCATTCAAAAGGAATCTTGTATATGCGGCATATACTTTTGCCATTCGCAATGGCTGCTTCACTCTCCGTGCACGCTCAAACGCTACCTGAGGCAATTCAATCAGCCTTAGAGACGCATCCAGAAATCAGTGGTGCAATTAATGCACGCTTGTCTGCTGAAGAAAATATGCGTGCTGCACGGGGTGGTTACTTGCCACAAATCGACGTCTTAGCCGGTTATGGGCGTGAAGGCACGGACAGCCCAAGTACGCGTGGTGTTGATCACAACAAAGAAAATCTCAACCGGGGCGAGTCACGCCTGCGCTTGCAGCAAATGCTTTTTGATGGTTTCGCCACGCCGAATGAAGTAGGGCGCCAGCGCGCCACGGTTAATGCACGTGCCTATGAGTTACTGGGCAACTCTGAGCGCACGGCGCTAAATGTTGCAGAGGTCTATTTAGAGGTTCTAAAACGTCAAGAACTGGTTCGTCTGGCTCAGGAAAACTTACGCAGCCATGAACGCACCTATGAACAAATATCACTACGCACCCAGCGTGGTGTAGGCCGTACCGCGGATTTAGATCAAGCCGAGGCGCGCCTCGCACAGGCGCGCAATAACCTGACCACCGATGAAACGAATTTGGCGGATGCCAGGCTAAATTATTACAGCGTTGTCGGTCAGTATCCTGAGAATCTATCCAAACCTCTGGAGTTAAACGCTCAACTACCCGAGTCGCTGCAAAGCGCACGTGAGCAGATGCTGGCCAACAACCCGTATTTAAGCTCAGCACAGGCAGATATTCATGCTGCCGAGTATCAGTACCAAGCAGCTAAGTCTCATTTATACCCGCGCTTTGATGCTGAGCTTTCCACTAACGCTGATAACAATATTGATGGGGCACCTGGCCATCGTAATGGTTGGCGGGCGATGCTGAACATGCAATACAACTTGTATGCAGGTGGCAGCAAGCAAGCGGATGTACGCTCAAAAGCGTACCAGACCAATCAAGCCATCGACATTCGTAACAACGCGATTCGCGTGCTGAACGAGGAAATGGGTCTTGCGTGGAATGCGCTTGAAAATGCCCGTAAACAACTGCCGATTGCACAGCAATACGTTGACTACAGCACACGTGTAAAAGAGTCTTACCAAAAGCAATTTAGCCTAGGCGAACGTTCTCTTCTGGACCTTTTGGACAGTGAAAACGAGCTATTTACAGCAGCGCGTAGGCTTGAGGAGATTCGGTATACCCAACTGGCTACTCAATATCGGATCCAGGCAACGATGGGTGCGTTATTGCGTAATCAAGGCGTGGTTGCGCCTTATGAGGCCACACCACTGGATCAAGTAAGCATCAATACGCAGCAGTTACCAGGGCTTAAATAGTAAGGCATGTAAGGTGGCACGCGGCCTGTGAGTGTCACCTTAACAACACACTCTCTTGGTAATTGGCATCGCCGCCAAAGTCGATTTTGCTGATAAATAGGTGCTTCTGTGACCACTGTGCACAGCCCCAAGCCAAGCTTGGATGATCCTCGTGATCGCTATGATGATCCACTGCTTGATAGTCTATTGAGCCTGTGCCGCCTGCACCAGCGCCCGGCTAGTCGCACCATGTTAACCAATGGTTTACCTCTTCCAGCGCAAAAACTATCGGTTGAGCTATTAGCGCGCGCTGCTGCCAGAGCAGGGTTACATGGCCGGCTGTTACGTAGGCCTTTAGAAAAAATCTCCAACCTCGCATTGCCTGCCTTGGTGCTTTTAGCCGAAGGCCGCTGTGCGGTGTTGCTTGAGCTGACAAATGATGGTCAAGCACGGATTATGCCCAGTGAAAGCGAAGGCGGCGAGGTGTGGGTCAGCACCGAAATATTGGCTGAGCAGTACACCGGACAAACATTTTTTGCCCAGCCGAGGCATCGCTTTGATTTAGATCGTGGCGAGCTCATTCCGCGCGTTAATTCATGGTTTAAAGACACACTGAAGCGCTCAAAGGCGCTGTACGTTGACGCGATTGCTGCAAGCTTCGTGATTAATCTGATCGGCCTTTGCGTACCTCTTTTTGTCATGAACGTGTACGACCGCGTCGTACCCAATCAGGCCACTGCAACGTTATGGGTACTGGCTATTGGTATCAGTGGCGCCTTTGTTTTTGATCTTCTATTAAAGTCGCTGCGCGGACTATGCCTTGATCTTGCCGGCAAAAAAACAGATCTAATTATTTCTGCCACGCTTTTTGAGCGGGTCGCAGGGATGTCGATGAAAAATCGGCCTGATCGGGTTGGCAATTTTGCGCAAAACATCCATGAGTTCCAAAGTCTGCGCGACTTTCTGGCCTCGCTGACTCTGGCCAGCCTTATTGATCTGCCATTTGTAATCTTAATTATCGCCGTCATTGCCATGATTGGCGGTCATTTGGCTTGGATCGTGGCATTAGCATTTCCTGTGGCCGCGGTCATTGGCTGGCTGCTCCAAAGACCTTTAGCCCACGTCATGGAAAATACCATGGCTTTATCCGCCGAACGACAATCGAGTCTGATTGAGACCTTAAGCGGCTTGGACGCCATCAAAGCGAACAACGCGCAAAGTGAGCGGCAATATCAGTGGGAACAAACGCTTGGTAGTCTAAGCCGCCTTGAGTTACGTGCGCGAATGCTGTCGAGCTTTGCACTAAATAGCACCGTCTTCATGCAGCAGCTCGCCGGCGTTGTCACCATCGTTATCGGTGTATATATGATCATTGCCGGCCAACTGAGCATGGGTGGCTTAATCGCCTGCTATATGCTTGGTAATCGTGCTTTGGCTCCACTGACACAGCTGTCAGGTCTACTGACCCGCTATCAACAAGCACGTGTCACTTTGGGCTCGATCAATCATATGATGAGCCTTGAACAAGAGCGGCATGAGCAAGAAAAACCACTTGAACGTCGACACTTACAAGGCAGCATCGAATTCACCGATGTGACCTTTAACTACCCTCATCAAGATCATGCCGCCCTTTCACACATCAATCTCAAAATTTGCGCCGGCGAAAAAGTGGGCATTATCGGGCGCACAGGCTCTGGTAAAAGCTCTCTAGCCAAATTGATCGTCGGTTTGTACCAACCCGAGCAAGGCAATCTGCTGATTGATGGTATCGATATCCGTCAGCTCGATATCAGTGATCTACGCCATAACATTGGCTACGTCGCACAGGACATTCAGCTCTTTTCAGGCACGCTCCATGACAATCTCGTGATGGGCGCCCGCTACATCGAAGATGAACGCGTGCTACAGGTCGCGGAAATGTCTGGTGTACATGAATTTGCGCGTATCCATCCTAAAGGGTATGAGCTACAAGTGGGCGAGCGTGGCTTGCAACTTTCAGGTGGGCAACGACAAAGCGTGGCTCTGGCCCGAGCCCTATTACTTGATCCAACAATCTTGCTGCTTGATGAACCCAGTAGCTCCATGGACAACGCCAGCGAAGAACGGCTTAAGCAACGCCTTGGTCAAATCAGTGCCGATAAAACGCTATTACTGGTCACCCATCGTGCGTCGATGTTAAGTCTTGTGGATCGACTGATCGTTGTTGATCGTGGCCGGATTATCGCAGACGGACCAAAAGCATCAGTGATGGAAGCATTGAAGAAGGGTCAGATCAGTGTCGGCTAAATCAGAGATCCAACGCCTTTCAGACTATTTTTCAGGCGCCTCACGTCTTTATGGGCAGGAACCTTTGCCTGAGGTGCGTAAGGCCTTGATCGAAGACACCCCAAAGGTCATTCGCCTGACAATCTGGGCCGTCATTGCTTTCGTCATCTTTTTGCTCGCGTGGGCCCATTTTGCTCATGTGGACGAAGTCACCCGCGGCGATGGCAAAGCGATCCCCTCTTCTCGCCTGCAACAAATTCAAAACCTTGAAGGCGGCATTGTTGCTGAGATTTTTGTGCGTGAAGGGCAAATTGTTGAGGCAGGTGACCCATTAGTGCGTCTCGATGACACGCGTTTTGCCTCCAACGTCGGGGAAACCGAAGCCGATCGCTTGTCACTGCAGTTGCGCATCGAACGATTAAATGCCGAAGTGGCAGGCACAGGCTTAACCATACCTGAGGCCCTTGCCAAACAAGCGCCCGATCGCGCCGAAAGCGAGTTAGAGCTTTTCCTAAGTCGTCAGCAGCAACTAAGTGATGAGGTCGCAGGGCTTGAGCAGCAGCTCAAACAGCGCCACCAAGAACTACGCGAATACCAATCCAAACAAAGCCAGTTCAGTCACAGCTTAAAATTGCTCCAAGAAGAAATTGCCATGTCTGAACCACTGGTTGCGGATGGGGCCATTTCACCTGTAGAGGTATTACGTCTTAAACGTGCAGAAGTTGAGTCGCGAGGACAGCTGCAAGCCATGACCTTGGCTATTCCAAGGGCACAAGCGGCGATCAGTGAAATTGAGCGTAAAATGGATGAAACACGGGCGCGTTTTCGTAGTGAAGCCTTGGCCCAGCTTGGCGAAGCGCGTACTGACTTAAATAAAATAGAATCCACCGGCAAAGCCCTTGAAGACAGAGTCAAACGCACCTTGGTCACCTCCCCTGTGCGGGGTGTCGTCAAGCAGCTGTTGGTTAATACCATTGGCGGCGTTATTCAACCCGGTAGCGATCTGATTGAAGTGGTGCCTTTAGATGAGTCTTTACTGATTGAGGCGCGCATTCGTCCTCAAGATATCGCCTTTTTGCATCCCGGCCAGGTTGCGACTGTCAAGTTCACAGCCTACGACTACACCGTGTATGGTGGCCTTAAAGCGGAGCTTGAGCACATCGGCGCTGACACAGTTAGCGATGAAGATGGCAACAGTTTTTATGTTATCCAACTACGCACTGAAAAAAGTCATTTGGGCACTGATCAGCAGCCGCTTTTAATCATCCCAGGCATGGTCGCGCAAGTGGATATTTTGACCGGGCAAAAGAGCATTTTGAGCTATCTGCTGAAACCAATCTTGCGCGCTCAAGCAGAAGCTTTACGTGAGCGTTAGTTAATTTTGTTCAGCCAGTAATCGAAGCCTGTTGGCAAGGTTTGAAACATGCTCGGCCCGTGTACGACAAATGCTTGCACTGCTTAAGGTGGTTGTCCCAGCGTTGCGAATGCCTTCTAGGCTTTGCTGAATACTGTCGCCGACTGCGCTTTGCTCTTCGACAGCAGCGGCAATCTGTACGTTCATGTGGCTGATGGCTGCAATCTGCTCACTGATATGTGTCAACGCGTCGGTAGCTTTTAATGCAGACTCCACACTTTGCTGCGCTTGCAGGCGGCTCTGCTGCATCGTTGCAACCGCTTCACTCGTGCCATTTTGTAGGCGTTCAATCAGTTGTTGAATATGCTGAGTAGACTGCTGGGTGCGCCCCGCTAAACCTCGTACTTCATCGGCCACAACAGCAAATCCACGTCCGGCCTCGCCTGCTCGTGCCGCTTCAATCGCGGCATTCAGCGCAAGAAGATTAGTCTGTTCGGCAATGCTTTGGATGACCTCAAGCACCTGATCAATTTCTTGGCTGTGGGCTTTTAACGCTTCAATCACGTTATGACTGCGTACAACCTCTTGAGCCAAGCGATCAATCTGCTCGCGACTGTTAACCATCTGCTCAAGACTGCTATTGGCGGCAAGGTTTACTTGCGAGGCGGCGGTGGCACCTAACTGGGCATTTTGGGCCACCTCTTGCACGCTTTGCGCAAGCTGTGCAACTGCGCAGGCCACCTGTTCAGTCTCGGCCTGTTGTTGACTGTTCATCGCGCCTGTGGTGGCAATGGCTTCTGCTAAGGCTTGGGCATCGTCATGCAGGTGTGTGGCAGAGTCATTAATGCGGCCGATCATCGCGTGACTACGGGCACGTAAGTTGAGCATTGCAAAGCGAATCGCACCCACGGCCCCAAGATTCTGCCCATAAAGCCATTGTCCCAGAGGGTTATCCGCCTCATTAAGCGCCTCTTTGTGTAAGTCAGCTAAAGGCTTTAAAAAATAACGAAGCGCGGCGTACCAAGCGGTGCCACTTAGCAAAAGCGCTAGGCTTAAAAAGGGCCATGAGGCATTCCCGGTTATGCCAGTCGTAAGCGTGAGCGCAAACATCAGCGCTAGGCCTGTCCACCATAATGTAGCGAGTAAACTCGGTTTGGCTTTGATTGGATTGCGCCCCGTAGCCAGTGCTTGATAAAGCTGCTGCGCTCGGGCAATTTGCGTGGGCTCTGCGCGCGTGCGTACCGATTGATATTCAATGACCTGCCCGTTCTGATAAATCGGAGTAACAAACGCGTTAACCCAATAATGGTCACCATTTTTGCAGCGGTTTTTTACCGCTCCTAGCCAGCTTTTACCGGCTTTAAGTGCCCGCCACATATCAGCGAACGCCTCAGCAGGCATATCTGGGTGGCGCACAATATTATGGCTTTGGCCTATGAGTTCAGCCTCGTTAAAACCACTGTAGTGAATAAACTCAGCGTTAACGTAGGTAATCTGCCCTTTAAGGTTGGTCGTTGACAGAATGATTGCCTTTTCAGGCAACTCAACCTCGCGGTTCGTCACCGGCAAATTTATTTTCATAATCACGATCCCTGTTTTAAGGCACAAAAAAAGCGCCAAAAGCGAGCTACATATACTCGCTTTTGGCGCTTTGTCTTGTAGACCCTTACGTTCTACCCGGCAAAGCCGATCGCCCCCTTAGGGCAAAGGTGGCTCCTTTTTACCCGAGGTTGGCAACTCTGACAACCCAGCATAGTGGCTTTTCAGGCGCTTACGGAGCTCACCTAACTCTTTGGAGCGAAACGCATGTCGAGTGCGTTCAAGAGTGTTGATCGCATCTTCCAGCACACCACGAAACTCACGCCGTAATAGCTGCTCAGGTTTTGCAGTCATACGCTCATTGTTCGAGGTTTCAGGCAGGGCCTTTACAGATCTTGTTCGTTTACTCAATAAGTCAGAAGAGCACATCATCTTCCATAACTCATAATACAGAGACCTGCAGTCTAGCCATTGGCCAGTACACGATTTTGATCTGCATCAATGCAAGGCCTACCCGCCGACCAATGCCCTGTACATTTATCCAGATTCGTGTAGAGTGTCCGGTTCTATTAGCTAAGCCCTTCTTAGCTAGCAAGAACGTCCAGCCTTTAGCTGATTCACTCACAAGCCCTGTTGTTGATGCAGGCTTTAAGCACCGCCTTAAAGCGTGGCTGCATAACTCTTGGCGCATATGCCTTATCGATCGTAGCCTTCGGGCTTTTGCCCTAAGCAGTGCAGATCAACTCAAGCTTAATTTTTAAAGCTTTTCAGGCACTTATCTGAAAATTAAATGTCTTGAAAAAACCTTGTTGTTTGCATAGAAATACAGATGCGGTCGATTCGCAGGCTTATAACAAAACCAAAGTTCAGCACCCTTGGTGAACTGAGCGACTGAAAGACCAGGAAATACCGATGAAAGTAGTACATAAAAAGGAGCGCAACGCTCTAGAGCATTATCAAAGCGCATTAGATTTGCCATACGCACGTATTAGCCCTACCGGCACTGCCGAGGCTATCTTTGACCACCAAGGCCGTGTGCTGGCAGATGATTGGACAGGCATTATTGTCAGCGCCGTCTCCACACGTGAGTTCTGGCGAGTTGAAGCCAAAGCCGGTCGCCGTGTCGCAACACGTATCGGTCGCTTTGATAACTTACGAGAAGCGCAGCGCTTTATCGCATAAACAAAAGGCCAGCTTTGCTGGCCTTTGTCGTTATAACGCCGGTGTTAACGGTGGAATAATGCGCCTTTTACCTGTGGCTTCAAAACCTGCGGCAAGCGTGAGTAATTGGTTATCTGAGTAGGCGCGCCCCGCAAAGGTTAAGCCCACCGGCATACCAATATCGCTCATCACACCCATTGGCACTGTAACGGTGGGAACCCCTAAATGGCGGATCGCAAGATTGCCATTGGCCACCCAAACACCATTGCGCCACGCAATATCGTTAGAAGCAGGATTCACATCAGCATCGGCAGGCGCCACGTCAGCAACGGTCGGGAACAGCACCGCATCAAGCCCTAATGCATCCATCCAGTCTTCAAGATCAATCTTGCGGGTGTATTCAAGCGCTTTAAGCCCTTCTGGAACAGACTCAATTTCATGCCACTGTTTAAGTCCGCGTTTGGCCATGGTTACGTAGATTTCCATGCTCGCAGCCAAATCCCCTTCACGGTTAGGCAAGGTGCCGGGATCGTGTGGAAAGATTAACGGCCCATTGGCATCCGCAAGGCAGTTAAGATTCGGGTCGTTATTGGCGCGTAAAAAATCATCAAACGCCCAGCCGCTTAACTCCCAGAGCTCATCGTGTAAAAAGGCTTCACTGACGAGGCCACGGTTATACACCGTCGGCGCACCCGGACGATCTCCCTCGCAATTTGAAACCAGCGGGAAATCAACCTCGATAACAGTGGCGCCTGCGGCTTCTAACGCAGCACGCGCTTCGTTCCACAACGCAATAACCGATTCACGGGTTTCAATTTTTTGCCCAGTCGGCCCACCAAAACCTGGATTTTCACTGGTGCCTGCCAAGGGGTCTTGGTTGATAAACATTTTGGGCACGCCTAAACGTTTGCCTTTGAGCGCTTGCGCGCCTTGGTTGAGGGCAAGGTAGCTGGAGGGGCGTACATCACTTGCCTTAGGAATCGGTACCCAAGGTTGTAAGCGCCAGAGATCACCGCGCGCATCTAAGTCATCGGCCACGATGATATCGAGCACCTCTAATAAATCAGCCATGCTGCGTGCATACGGCACCACCACATCCATGGTGGGCGTTAATGGCCAATTACCACGCACCGATATTACCCCGCGCGACGGGGTATAGGCGCATAGGCCATTATTAGAGGCAGGCCCGCGCCCACTAGACCACGTTTCTTCTGCCAAACCAAAGGCAGCAAAGCTTGCAGCGGTTGCTGTGCCGGCACCGTTGGATGAGCCCGAGGCAAAAGGCGCCGTTAAATAGGCTTTGTTATAGGGGCTTTCGGCGCGGCCGTACACACCGCGCTGCATACCGCCATTGGCCATCGGTGGCATATTGGTTTTGCCCAAGCAAATCGCGCCTGCGGCACGAAGACGCTCAATGGTGAAGGCATCTTTTTGCGCAACCAAATCTTTAAAGGCAGGGCTACCAGAGGCGGCGGTCAGACCTTTAACCAAATAACTGTCTTTTGCCGTGTAAGGAATACCGTCTAATGGGCTCAGTAACTGCCCCGCAGCGCGCCTTTGATCTGATGCTTTTGCTTCGCGCAATGCATCCGGATTACGTACCACAACAGCATTAAGCGCTGTTTGACTCTCTGGCGTGTCGTAGGCGTCCATCCGTGCAAAATAGGCCTCAACCAGCTTTTCAGCGGTGGTTTGACCGGTTGTTAGCGCATGTCGTAACGCGGCAATCCCAACTTCGGTGACATCAAACATTCTAGGCTCCAGCAAAAGGCGCAAGACACTGAGTGTACTGATTTTAACTAAGCGTGCTAGAGCGCTTAGGCAAGGCGCGGTAAAGTGAACACATGACCGACTCTCTTCTTCATGCCTATGAGCAGGCGCTCTCTCAGCGAACGCTTTTGCCTGACCCTGCACAAAAACAGGCCGCCCATATACTTGAAAACACCTTACTAGCACTTAACCAAGGCCAAGCGACGCAAGGCGTCTATTTGTGGGGCCCTGTTGGGCGCGGCAAAACCTATTTGATGGATTTGTTTTTCAAACATCTCTGCGTACCTGCAACGCGCCAACACTTTCATGTGTTTATGCGCTTTGTGCACCAGCGCCTGTTTCAGTTAACCGGTACCGCCAACCCTTTAAACCTACTTGCTAAAGAACTGGCACATGAGGTGCACGTCTTATGTTTTGACGAGCTTTATATCAGCGACATTGGCGATGCCATGCTCCTAGGTGGGCTCTTTCAAGCCCTGTTCGCCGAAGGCTTAGTGCTTGTTGCAACCTCCAACCAACCGCCCGATCAGCTTTACCCAGATGGTTACAATCGCGAACGCTTATTACCGGCACTTGATGCGTTGGCGGCGCATATGCAGGTGGTGTCAGTAGATGGCGGCGTTGATCATCGCTTGCACCAAGGTGAGCGTTGCCAGCGGTATTGGGTTAATCAACCCAACCCTCTACATAAGGCCTTCGAAAGCTACGGCCCTGCATTGACCACGTCAGTACTTAACCTTGGGACACGCACGCTTGAAGCCATTGCAGTCAGTGAGCGCGCACTTTTGGTTCATTTTGCAACGCTCTGTGAAGGGCCTTACACGGCCCTTGAATTTATAGCGCTAGCAGAGCGCTTTGACGCACTTTTTATCGCGCAGGTGCCTTGCTTATCCGGTATTCAAAAAGAAGGCCGCATTGCTCGCGGCACAGAAGATGGTGCTGAAAAAGTGGCGGCGGGCGATAGAGTTCTGCCCGCGCTCGCCCCTCATGACAACGCCGTTAGGCGCTTTATTGCCTTAATCGATGAATGCTACGAAAAACGCGTACCGGTGTACCTAAATGCAGCCGTTGAGCTGGATGATTTGTATACCCAAGGCTATCTGGCAGACGCATTTAAACGAACCTTAAGCCGTTTAAAAGAAATGCAGCTCGCACGTTACGGATAAAGACATAACCCAACCGCTCTAGAATGCATATTTCAGCCGTAATTTGTATTGGCATATTTCATGCTCTTGTAATGCGCTTCAAGTCCCTGTAATCAATCAAAGCCATTACCTAACTAGACATCTGCCATGCACAGTGCTCACTTCAATGATTTTGCGGCGCATGCCAACGCTTTAGAAAACGGCCAACCGCAACTCCATGAACTGATAAGCCAAGCCCAAACCCTTGGCTTAGACTGCTTTACCGACACTTATGGCAATGTGTTTTTAACGCCAGCCCACCTTGCCAACGCGCCTCTTTATCTAGGCTTTGGTGCTGAGCATATTCAAACTGCCCACACGCTGTTAGCCAAGATCAAAGGGCATGCCATCAGCCTTTGCTATGTAGGCACCACAACAGACTTAGATCTGCCGGTAAAAGCTGCGCCGCGTGGCCGTGGCTTTTTGCTGTTAAGTGCCGTGCCACCGGTTGAGCAGCACCTTAAGAGCCGTTGGTATCAGATTGAATGCGCGGTTGATGACGCTGGAAAAGCGCCAGCAATGGCCTTAAGTCATAAAGCACTTGTGCACGCTTTTCATGCCGTTAACCGTATTCAGCAGCTGGCTGAAACCCTAGCCGGGCCCGGTGCATTAACCTTAAGCTTTAGCCAATTACACCCTCTTCTAGCACAGCACAAAGTCCATGTTAACTTTGTAGCACGCCACCAAGAACCCTTACTGCTTGAAACCTTTAACGAGCAACTGAGCCAACACCTTAAAGCGATTGGCAGCATCACTCCTTTGCTCCAAAATCTGGAACATCACCAAGGCTTTAGCCACTTGGTTAATAAACTCTGCCAGCAATTGGCAACACGCGCCTACCCTGTAACAGCGAGTGCTTTAAACGATGCGATGTACCTTGCACAAGGCCCCAGCGCGTTAGTCACGATGGCTCCACAGGCATCCACCGACCCCTTAGCAACCCTTCTGCAAACATTTACCGACTAAAGTGGCCGTTTTTTTGCAGAGCACATTGTTTTACCGCTAAGGGTTAACCATGAGCCTTCCTGAACCGCAGGACTTAGCGCTAGGCGTACGGATGCAGTATGCAAGACGCGCCGTAGGCCTGACATTGAAGCAAGTCGCCCAACGCGCCCAGTGCTCAGAAAGCTTGGTATCAAAGATTGAAAATGGCCACGCAGAGCCTTCACTTAGCATGTTACGGCGTTTAGCACAGGCACTTGAAACGACACTCACGTGGCTAACGGATGAGCCGTACAGTCCAGATGCCGTGCACCGTGCCCAGCAGCGCAGCACCTTTCATGTTGAACACGAAGGTGTCATTGAAACACGCGAATCGTTGCATAGCGCGCACACCCACGCCCTTTTAAAAGGCGAAATTCGTCGTCTTGCACCGCAATGGATCAGCCCAATGCACCAGCATAAAGGTCAGGTGCTGCTGTACGTACTCAAAGGCAGCTGCACGATCACTGTAGACGAGCAATGCTTTGCGCTTAATACCCATGACAGCTTTAGCTTCTGCAACCAACGCTACCACTATGAAAATACTGCGCCTGCAATAACCGAGCTTTTATGGGTACAGAGCCCTGCTTAGCTCAAGTGTTTGGTCGATTTTGGCTACGCGTATTGCAATGTGCTGTGCAGAAGGTACCCCTTGATACGGCACGCAATGCAGTATAAAAGAGTGGCATGGCTTAAAAATGAAGTCGCCAACGCATGGCTGAGCTGGGTATGAATCGAATTCTAATAATGTACCGCCGCGCCAAACTGCACCCTGCAACACTGGGCGCCCGTGCCCTGCCAAATCCTTTACTCAACGCCATTTTGGCGTTTTGGGCGCTTTGGCATTGCCGCCACGCTCGTCCCCCCTCCTTAGCTCAATGATTCAGGCATACACGTCTTAATAATGAGCGAGGTTTTTATGCAGTTTGCATCTGTGCAAGAAGCAACGGATTTTTTAGAACAAAATCCTGACATTGATTTATTTGAACTGTTTATTTTGGATGCCAACGGCATCCCGCGCGGCAAACTTTTGCACCGTGAAGAACTCATGGCCTTGTATAAAACGGGCCGCCCACTACCGAGCACGCTCTTAGGTTTGAGCATACAAGGCGAAGATGTGGAAGACACAGGCCTTGTTTGGGAAGTGGGTGATATTGATTGCCGCGCCTACCCGTTAGCGGGCAGCTTACAACGCCTGCCGTGGCGGCAAATCCCAACGGCTGCGGTGCAAGTTTCGATGCATCCAACCGAAGGCCTACCGGCAACGGTCGCAGACCCACGCCATGTGCTGGTTAATGTTATTGATGCATTAAAAGCCGATGGCTTTTATCCGGTAATGGCGTGTGAGCTTGAGTTTTATTTGCTCGACCAAAAACCCGATGCCCAAGGCCGCCCGCAGCCTGCGCTGGATAAAGACGGCAATCGTCCACGGCAAATCCAAGTCTATGGTTTGCGTGAACTTGAGATGATTGAGCCGTTCTTGGCCGATCTTTATGCCGCCTGCAAAGCCCAAGGTATTCCGGCGCGCACCGCGATTTCTGAATACGCCGCCGGCCAGGTTGAAATCACCCTTGAGCATGGCGATGCGTTGGAAGCGATGGATCAAGCCGTGCGTTATAAGCGGCTGGTTAAAGGTGTTGCTCATAAACACGGCATGCAAGCCTGTTTTATGGCCAAACCCTTTGGCAACAGTGCAGGCACCGGCATGCATATGCACGTAAGTCTTGCCGATAAAGACGGTAATAACCTCTTTGCCAGCGACAACAAAGAAGGCTCGCCATTACTGCGCCAAGCGGTTGGTGGCATGCTAAAAAGCCTTAAAGATTCACTGTTAATTTTCTGCCCTAACGCCAACTCCTTCCGCCGTTTCCAAGCCAATAGCTACGCGCCATTGGCACCGACTTGGGGGGTGGATAACCGCACGGTGAGTTTACGTGTACCGGGCGGGCCTGCCCCTACGCGCCATGTCGAACACCGCATTTGCGGGGCGGACGCGAACCCCTATTTGGCCGCTGCCGCGATCTTGGCCGCCGCGCATCGCGGTATTCGCGAAAACATCGACCCTGGCGATCCGATTGAGGGCAACGGCTACGCCCAAGCGACCGAGTTTTTGCCCACCGACTGGTACACCGCGATTCAGCTTTTAGAACACTCAAGCTGGGCGCGCGATACCTTTGGCGCTGAGTTTTTAAAGGTGTATTTAGCGGTTAAACACCAAGAACATCGCCAATTTATGTCCGAGGTCAGTGAACAAGACTGGCGCTGGTATTTAACTCAAGCCTAAGCCCATCAAGGAGCGATGTATGAACCCTTCTATTGCGGCAAGCATTAGGCCCAAATCCTATTACAGCGCCACCATCCTCGAAGAAAGCAACTACCCCGTGCTTGAAGGCACCGTGGAGGCGGACGTTGTTATTATCGGTGGCGGTTTTACCGGTGTGAATACGGCGCTAGAGCTGGCCGAGCGCGGCCTTAAAGTTGCCCTTGTTGAGACCCATAAAATCGGCTGGGGCGCATCCGGGCGCAACGGCGGGCAAGTTACCGGTAGCCTTTCTGGTGATGAGGCCATGCGCAAACAAATGCGCGCAACGCTTGGATCAGAAGTTGATGATTTTATTTGGCACTTGCGTTTTCGCGGCCATGACATCATTAAAGCGCGTGTGGCCAAGTACGGTATTGAATGTGACTTACGCTTTGGCCATTTGCATGCGGCGATGAAACCAAGCCACATGCATGAGCTTGAAGCCACCTATGAGGAGGCGGTTAAACGCGGCATGGGTGATGCGGTCACCTTGCTGGATAAAGCAGGCGTTGCCGAGCATTTAGCCAGTGACATTTATTTAGGGGCGCTTAAAAACACCCGCAACATGCATTTACACCCCTTAAATCTCTGCTTGGGCGAAGCGCGTGCTGCGGCCAGCTTAGGGGTGCACATTTTTGAACACTCAGAAGTGACCGACATCATCCACGGCGCTACGCCTTCTGTGCTCACCGCCAAAGGGCGCATCAACGCCAAACAGGTGATGATCGCAGGCGATGTCTACCACAAGCTTGAGAAGAAGGCTCTTAAAGGCAAGATCTTCCCTGCCATGGGCGGCATCGTCACCACCAAGCCCTTAGGCGAGTTAGCCCACGAGCTGAATCCTCAGAACCTAGCGGTCTACGACTGTCGCTTTGTGCTTGATTACTACCGCATGACGGCCGATGGCCGTCTACTCTTTGGGGGCGGCGCGAATTATTCAGGCCGCGACTCACGGGATATCGCAGGCGAGCTGCGCCCATGCATTGAGCGCACCTTCCCGCAGCTTAAAGGCGTTGAAATTGAGCACGAATGGAGCTGCGCGATGGGCATTGTGATTAATCGCATTCCACAGCTCGGTAAAGTGTCTGAGAACGTCTGGTACTGCCAAGGTTATTCAGGCCATGGCGTGGCCACCACCCACATCATGGGTGAAATCATGGCCAATGCCATCACCGGCACCATGGGGCATTACGACACCTTTGCATCTTGCAAACACATCAAAGTGCCGATGGGTGATGTGTTCGGTAACCCAATGCTTGCTGTGGGTATGTGGTACTACGGCATGCTCGAAAAATTACGCTAATACCAAATGCCGCCGTCGTGCGGCATTTTTATGAGGTGATTATGAGCGTTTTAGTGGCAGTAACCGCCTGTACCCGTTTACAGGGTCCCCATATCTTTCATGTCGCAGGCGATAAATACGTACGGGCTGTGGCCAAAGCCGCCGACGCGATTCCTCTGATCGTGCCAGCTATGCCTGAGTTAATCGATTTAGACGAACTGTTAGCCTCGGTTGATGGGCTCTTGTTAACCGGCTCGCCGTCTAATCTTGAGCCTCATCATTATGGTGAGACCGCAAGTTCAGACGATTCAAGCCTGCGTGATTTACCGCGTGATGCGCAAAATTTAGCCTTGATCCGCAAAGCGCTTGAAAAGGGTGTGCCACTACTCGCGATTTGCCGCGGCTTTCAAGAGCTTAATGTGGCGATGGGCGGCACCTTGCACCAGCGTGTGCACGAACTTGAAGGCTTTATGGATCATCGTGACGATGAATCCCAGCCCATTGAAGTGCAATACGCCAAGGTTCATAGCTTATCGGTTAAGCCAGGCGGTGTTTTTGAGCGTTTAGGCCTTGGGCCGCAGATTCAGGTCAATTCACTGCATGGCCAGGGCATTAAGGAGCTAGGGCAGGGCTTACACATTGAAGCGGTCGCGCCCGACGGGTTAATTGAAGCCGTGTCTGTGGTTAACGCCAAAAGCTTTGCCGTCGGGGTGCAATATCACCCGGAATGGCAGGTTGTGGATAACCCAGACTACCTTGCTCTGTTCCAAGCCTTTGGTAAAGCCTGCCAGATTCGTCACAACCTTCGCACAGGAAATGATCATGAGCATTGTTGATTTTAAAACCCTAGCCCCTGAGGTTCATCATTATCTGCCCGCCGATGAACGCATTATTCAAGGCACCCCCAACCAAAGCGTTGCCGAGTATTACCAAAGCCCTTGCAGCCAATTTCAGTGCGGGCGCTGGAGCGGGGAGGTGGGTCAATGGCGCGTGGTCTATACCGAGCACGAATACTGCGAAATCTTAAAAGGCGTTTCAGTCATCACAGATGAGGGTGGGGCGAGTAAAACGGTTCAAGCGGGCGATCGCTTTGTGATTCCCGCAGGCTTTATCGGCACCTGGGAAGTCATTGAACCTTGCGAAAAGATCTATGTGATGTTTGAGGCTAAATAAGACCTAACGCACGTTTTATTCGGTCAATTTAGGTTAAATCTTGCCTGCTTGCTGTGGTTTGAAGCAGGCACGATTTCTGTTCGCGACTCAGCACTTTCCCTCCTACTTTTATTCCAAGCCTCTAAGAAACCCAAAAAATACGTATTTTTTATTACGTATAACGTATTTTATTTTAAATTAGAGTGTTTTTTGATCAGGTCTGTTTCTAAAACTCTTAAAATCTAAGGATTTAACGTCCGTGCAACGACTGATTTTGACTTGCCTGTTTGCGCTTTTAGTAGGCTGCACACCCCAACTGGAGCCACGTACGCACTCCAGCGCGCTAAGCCAAGCACACGCCCAGCAAACCGGGCTCGGCCAGTCGTTGGCGCAAAGCCTTAAACAACATGCGCCACTCAGTGCGCTGTACCCTTTGCCTAACCCTCAAGAAGCCTTTGCCGCTCGTAAACGCCTTGCGCAAACCGCAGAGCGCACACTGGATGTGCAGTACTACATTTGGCGAGCCGATATGACAGGGCTGATGCTGTTAGAAGAACTGCGTGAAGCCGCCGAAAGAGGCGTGCGAGTCCGTCTTTTGCTGGATGATTTAGGCGTCAGTGGCCTTGATACATGGTTGAGCGCCCTTAACAGTCACGCCAATATCGAGGTGAGGCTTTTTAACCCCTTTTATTTGCGCCGCGCTAAAGCACTAGGGTTTGTGACCCACTTTTCACGTGCCAACCGGCGCATGCATAACAAATCGTTTACCGCCGACAATCAGCTGAGTATTGTCGGTGGGCGCAATGTCGGTGATGAGTATTTTGGCGCCGGCGACGGAGTTTTGTTTGCCGACTTAGATGTATTAGCCGCAGGACCTGTGGTGTGGCAGACCTCAAAGGATTTCGACGCATACTGGGCAAGTGCCAGCGCGTATCCTGTAGAACACATACTGCCTAAGCCAACCCCCGCAACACTTGAAAAGCTCGATCAACTTGCGCTGCGTATTGAACAAAAGCCTGAAACCGCCGCATACCGCGCAGCACTTAAGCACATTCCGATGATGACCAAGCTGGATAAGTCCCGCTTGCCGCTGCAATGGGCTGAGGCAACGCTTGTCAGTGATGATCCGGCCAAGGGGCTTGGAAACGCCAAACCTGAAGGATTAATTATTGAACAGCTCGCTCAAGCCATTGGCAAAGCAGAGCGGCAGTTGGATTTAGTGTCGCCTTACTTCGTCCCTACCCAAAGCGGGGTAGAGGCTTTTAAAGCGTTAGTAGACCAAGGCATTCGCGTCCGGATTTTGACCAATGCCCTGGAGGCCACTGATGTGGCATTGGTGCATTCGGGCTATGCCAAGCATCGCCGCGCCTTACTTGAGGCAGGCGTTGAACTGTATGAAATGCGTAAAAGCGTGCACAGCAATAAGCCTAAAGAGAAAGCCGGACTCTTGGGTAGCCAAGGATCCAGTTTGCATGCCAAGACATTTGCCATTGATAGCCAACGAATTTTTATTGGCTCGTTTAACTTTGATCCGCGATCGGCCAATTTAAACACTGAGCTTGGCTTTTTAATTCAAGATCCAACGCTTGCCAAGGATGTGCACCGCGTCTTCGATACGGGCCTTATGCGCCACACCTACCAGGTTGAACTGCACGACAATCGCTTGACGTGGCGCTTTTATGACGAGGGTCAGTGGCGTGTGTTAGACCATGATCCCAACAGTCACTGGCTGAAACGCACCGTCTTAAAACTGGCAGGTTTTCTACCTATCGACTGGCTTTTATAAGCTTCACTCAACGCTCACGGTATACTCAGGCACGCTTTTTTGAGTCCCTAAGATGCCTATTGTCCAACAAACGCTGGCTGTCACGGCCCCTGTATTTTCGATGCTGTTTTTAGGGGTATTGCTCAGACGCTGGCACCTGATCGACGACGCCTTTATTAAAGCAGCGTCAACGCTGGTCTTTAAAGTAAGCCTGCCTGCGCTGTTGTTTTTATCGATTTTACACGCTGATTTACGCACCGCTTTAAACCCAAGCGTATTGGGCTATTTTGCTGTAGCCACTGTTATTGGCTTTGGTTTTGTATGGCTATGGGCGGTTATCCGTGTTCCACGAGCGGATCGCAGTGCCTATGTGCAAGGCAGTTTCCGTGGCAACAACGGTATTGTTGGGCTGGCACTTGCCACCAGTCTTTACGGGGACTACGGCTTATCACTTGGCGGGGTATTAGGCGGGTTGGTGATTCTGCTCTACAACAGCTTATCAGTGGTGGTACTTGAGTATTACCGCGGCACCGGCAAGGTACGTATAGGGCCGATGTTTAAAAGCATGCTACTTAATCCGTTAATGCTCAGCGTTTTGGCGGCTATTCCATTTGCCTATTTTGGGATCAAGCTCGCCCCTTGGCTGGATCAATCGGGGCAGTATTTAGCCGATTTAGCACTGCCTTTGGCCTTAATTTGCATTGGCGGCACCCTAACACTGACGTCACTTAAAGCCAGCGGCGCCTGCGCGCTTAGCGCCAGTGTCATGAAAATGTTAGTGCTGCCGGCAGTGGCCACATTTGGGGCGTACGCCGTCGGTTTACGGGGCGCTGATTTAGGCATTTTATTTTTGTATTTTGCCAGCCCCACAGCGGCAGCAAGCTATGTCATGGCCCGTGCAGCCGAGGCCAATCATGAGCTGGCAGCGGCAATTATTGTCTTGACCACCTTAGCCGCAGTCGTAACCACCAACGCAGGATTACTTATTTTGATGTGGTTACAATTGATCGCCTAAAAAGTGGCCGGGCGGTCACTTTTGCTGCTACCGTGTGAACGAAAATCCTAATAATAAATGCGCGGTGCTACATATGGATCTCTCCAGTGTTCAACTCCAAGCGCCCAAGCCTTCACAGCGTATTACGCATGCAACAGGTGAGCGTTTAGCACAGCTGTTCACCGAGCTGCTGCCGCTTTTAGATGCCAAGATGCTAGGGCTTTTTGCCGATAAAGAGCCGGTGTGTGTCGTAGGCGAGGCGCGTGAAGCCGCCAATTTAAACGCTGAATTTAGCGTCAAAGGTCAGCGGTTTGCATTAAGCGCCCTAAGCGATAACGCGCAAAGCGAAGCCACCCAACATGTCTTTGCCGTTTGCCAACAAAGCCTTGAGGTCATCTTAGCGCTCGATGCGCTGTTAGGTTCTCAACAACAGCAACAACTGACTTATATTGCCCACACTCAAGCACTGTGGCACGGCAGCAATGAAGCGTTGCTGCACATTACTGAGCAAGGCGCCATCCTAAGCGGCAATGAAAAGGCGCAGATGCTTTTAGGTTTTACGGGCGAGCGTTTGCAGCAGCTCAACATTGATGAAATTTTGCCCAAAGAGTGGCGGCACCAGCGCGAAAAAATTGTCTCCCATGCATCCACTGCTGAGCAGCCTATACCCATTTTAGGGTGGCGTTGCACGCTTACGGCAACCCGGGCTGACGGTGTACACATCCCAGTGGTCGTCAATGTTCGCCAACTGGTTTGGCCCAATCAGCAAGCGTCTGAATACACGCTCTTTATCCGCACGCTGCGCAGCACCCAAAGCGCTGACACACAAATCAGTGAGCGCGTATTGCTACAAACCATTATCGATGCCAGCCCCAACCCCATCTTTGCCCGAGATAAGTTTGGTAACTACTTAATTGCCAATGAGGCCAGCAAACGTTTTATCCATCCGGTGGTGGCAGGTGCCACGGCAGGCGGACCTCATCAGCAGCGTTACCGTGAAGCGGTAGCGGTATCGGAACGGGCCCATAGAAAGGTTTTAACAACAGGGCAAATCGAGACACTCGAGCTGCATACCCCTGAAGGGGATCGCTACACCGTAAGTAAGTCGCCCATTCTTGGTAAAGACAACAGCATTGATGGTGTGGTCAGTGTGGCGCATAACATCACAGAGTTTTGGCAGGCCACCGTTCTTTTGGAGAAACAGCGGCACCTTTTAAGCGTACTGCACAAAGGCCTGACCGACTACGGCGCTATGCTTTCAGGCAATCAGCTTTGGCGCTTTCTAAAACGCGCCCTCAAAGACCTAACCGGCAGCGAATACGCCCTTTTAGGCGAAGTTGAAAATAACGATCATCGGCCCAAGCTTAAAATTCATGCCATCAGTGATCTGTCTTGGAGCGATGAATCGCGCCAGCTCATGCAGCAACTGAGCTCTGGCGAAATGCTGATCGACTCACCCGACAGTTTATTAGGACAAGCCTATGTGCATGGGCAAGTTGTACTCAACAATGATGTCGCAGCCACACCGACGCATTTTCCACTCGGTCATCCTGCACTCAAAAACTATTTAGCCGTGCCGATTACCGACGGCGATACCATTTTAGGCATGTACGCCATTGCCAACAGCGACGAGCCTTATAGCCAAGGTTTAGTGGAGTGGCTTGAGCCCTACACCTCAACGTGCGCTCTGCTCATTAAGTTACAACGGCAAATTCACGAACAAGCGCTGACCAATGAAGCGCTGATTCGGGCCCACCAAGAAGCGGAGAGGGCAAGCCAAGCTAAAACTGAGTTCCTCTCAAGCATGAGCCATGAGCTGCGTACACCGCTTAACGCCATCATGGGGTTTGCTCAGCTTTTGGTTGGACGCACTGAACAAGACGTACGTACCAGACGCCAAGCCGAACATATCTTAAAAAGTGGCAAGCACCTACTGGAGCTGATTAACGAAATTCTTGATTTAGCTCGTATTGAGTCAGGCCACTTGGCCCTCTCAATCGAAAAAATTCACCTTGTGGATGTGCTGCAAAGCTGTGTAGAAAACTTACGCGGCATGGCCAAACGGCATGAAGTGCAGTTAGATATTGATGCCAGTGGCGCGCGCAACGTTTGGGTACTCGCAGACTTTACCAGGCTGCGTCAGGTGCTCGATAACCTGTTAAGTAATGCCATTAAATACAATCGACCCAACGGGGTGGCGCGCGTGCGTATTAGCCAAGACCCAGAACGGATCAAGGTTGAGGTCATCGATACCGGCATTGGCATCGCCCATGATAAATACCCCCTTATCTTTACGCCTTTTAATCGCTTAGGTGCTGAAAATGGCGCGATCGAAGGCACCGGCGTAGGCCTTGCCTTAACCAAAAAAATCATTGAACACATGCAAGGTGAAATCGGTTTTAGCAGCCAAGAAAACCAAGGTTCAACCTTTTGGTTTAGCTTGCCCGCCAGCGATCCGGCTCAGGCGCAAGTCAGCAGTTCATACCAATGGAAACCTGAGGACATTGTTGTGGCAGAGCATGCCTATAAAGTGCTGTATATCGAGGACAATCCAGCCAATTTACGCCTGATGCAGGATATTTTCGAAGAACTTGAAGGCTTTGAGTTGTTATCTGCTCGTGATGGCCTGAAAGGGCTTGAGGCGGCGCAAACCCTAAGCCCTGAGCTTATTTTGCTAGACATCAATCTACCGGGGCTTAATGGCTACCAGCTTTTAACCCTATTGCGCTCAGACCCCAAAACAGCGCACATCCCTGTGGTGGGTTTGTCTGCCAACGCCATGAGTCGAGATATTCAGGCTGCACTTGCGGCAGGCTTTGATCAATATTTAACCAAGCCGTTGGATTTATCCGGTCTTTTCACATTGCTTGAGGACTTTAAAAACAACACTCAACAAGCGCGCGATCAACGCCCGCAATAGCGTGCCCACAGGCTACATTGTCCTACGTGGCTGCTAAGCTTTAGCCACGTTGTCAGAGGAGCGTTGTATGCGTTATCGCCCATTGGGAAAAACCGATCTTAATGTCAGTGTCTTAACCCTTGGCACCATGACTTTTGGTGAGCAAAACACGCAAAGTGATGGCTTTGCCCAGATTGATATGGCCAAAGACGCTGGCATCAACTTTATTGATACCGCTGAAATGTATCCCGTGCCGCCCAAGGCTGAGACCTATGGCGCAACCGAGACCATTATCGGTAATTACTTTGCCGAACGCGGCGGGCGCGAAAACTGGATTATCGCCAGTAAAGCCTCAGCCCCCGGCAATGGCATTACCCATATTCGCGGCGGCAAAAACCACTTTGATCGTAAAAACTTGGTTGAGGCGGTGGAGGGCAGTCTTAAACGCCTTCAAACCGACTATATCGATCTGTATCAACTGCACTGGCCGGATCGGGCCACCAATTTTTTTGGTCAACTGGACTACAAGCACCAAAGAGATGCCCACATCACCCCCATCGAAGACACTTTAGAAGTGCTTGATGAGCTGGTGCGCGCCGGCAAAATTCGCCACATTGGCGTATCCAATGAAACGCCATGGGGTGTGCACCGCTTTTTGCATTTGGCCCAAACGCGTAACTGGCCGCGAATTGCCTCAATCCAAAACCCCTATAGCTTGGTGAACCGCAGCTTTGAAGTGGGCCTTGCGGAAATGGCGATTCGTGAAGAAGTGGGGTTGCTTGCCTATTCACCGCTTGCGTTTGGACTTTTAAGCGGCAAATACGAAAATGGCGCTAAACCTTGTAATGCGCGCTTGACGCTTTTTGAGCGTTTTCAGCGCTACAATCATCCGCGCACCCGCCAAACCGCGACGGCCTACATTAACTTGGCCCGCGAACACGGCCTTGATCCTGCACAAATGGCGTTGGCCTTTGTCACCGAACAGCCGTTTGTAACGAGCAACATCATCGGTGCCACGACCCTAACGCAACTGGCGAGCAATCTTGCCAGCGCGGACCTTAAATTGAGCGATGAGCTGCTAGCTGCCATCGACGCTATTCATCAGAGCCAGCCCAACCCGGCACCCTGATCTCTAAGAGCCTTGTATGAAAAAAAATGTCTTTGTATTTAGTCGCGTGCCGGAGCCGCAACTTGAGCGTTTACGCACGCAGTTTAATGTCACTGTTTTAGACCCTAAAGGCGATGTACCGGCGCAGATGGCCGAGCATCTACCGAACACCCACGGCATGATCGGGGCAGGTCGCCGCTTAGGTGAAAAACAGCTCGCCCAAGCCACCCAATTGGAAGTAGTATCGAGTGTCTCTGTGGGTTACGACAACTATGATGTTGAGTACTTCAACTCACGCAACTTGCTGCTGACCAACACGCCTGACGTACTCACCGAAACCACAGCTGACCTGGGCTTTACCTTGCTGATGAGTGCCGCGCGGCGCGTGCCAGAGCTTGATCACTGGACTAAAAGCGGTCAGTGGAAAGGCACGGTAGGGCCAAAACTCTTTGGCACCGATGTCTATGGCAAAACCTTAGGTATCGTCGGCCTTGGCAACATTGGCGCGGCCATCGCCCGGCGCGGCAAGTTTGGCTTTAGCATGCCGGTGGTTTATAGCGGCAATAGCCGCAAATTAGAGCTTGAGGCAGAGCTTGGCGCGACCTATCTGGAGCTCGATGAGCTGCTTAAAACTGCGGATTTTGTCGTATTGGTGGTGCCTTTATCGGCGCAAACCACCCATATGATCGGCGCGCGTGAGCTGAAACTGATGAAACCATCGGCCATTTTGGTCAACGTCGCCCGTGGTGCTGTGGTGAACGAGTCGGAGTTAATCGAAGCGCTTCAAAACAAAACCATTCGCGCCGCAGGCCTTGATGTGTACGAAAAAGAGCCCTTAAGCGACTCCCCATTGTTTGCGCTGGATAACGTAGTGACGCTGCCGCATGTGGGTTCAGCCACCGGCGAAACCCGCGAGGCAATGGTGAATTTGGCGGTCGAAAACCTTGAGCGCGTGCTAAACGGCCAAGCGCCGCTCACACCGGTTAACCCACAAGTTTTAGCCTAAAACAAAGCCCCCGTTAGGGGGCTTTTTTCATTAAGGTCTCTAAGGCATTGGGCTCAGTGCTTTTAGGCGCTCTGCATAGCCTTGCGCTTTAGGCTTATCGATTTTTGTAGCAAGCGTTGCTGCCAGCCATAACAGCTCGCGATGGTTAGGGTGAGCGTTGAGTAGCGACTCACTGACAGCAAGCGCCTTTACAGGATCGCTATCTTTAAGCGCCAGCGCCAACGTCAGGCCAAAGCGGGCTTCTTGGGGCGCATATTGGTGCGCGCGAGCAAGCGCGTGTTGCGCCTTGGTTAAATCTTTGGCGCGCACCCAATAAAGCCCTTGCAAGTAATGCAGCAGCGCTGCGTGGGGGTTATAGGAAAGGCCCTTGGCCAATACTTCTTGCACCTTCGCCTCTTGATACTGACTGCGATACATATCGGCAAGCTCGGCGTAGGCCGGCGTATACCAAGGATCAAGGCTAAGGGCAGTTTCTAAGGCGGCAATGGCCTGCTCAAACTGGCCTTGTTTTCGAAGCATGGAGGCGCG
>X137_Gaur__coassemble_105_pt1 | contig 25431 bp, 21 predicted proteins | sample X137_Gaur__metabat2_high_PE_003 | metagenome-assembled genome bin X137_Gaur
CTCGATCACCAAGGTTAGCCTGCCAGTTCTCTTGGGCGGATTGCACCGCCATATAAGACTCATCGGCCAGCACAAACTCAGCTTCTGGGTTTTTTAGCGCGCAGCAAATGGCCAAAATCCCATTACCGCAGCCTAGATCAGCTACCTGTGCGCGGCCTAAGTTGTCTGGTAGAAACGGCAAAAAGGCGCGGGTGCCAATATCTAACCCTTCACGGCAAAAGACGTTGGCGTGGTTAATGAGTTTGAGTTTTGGCTGATCCAACTGGTAGTGCGTGGGGTAGGGCGATACGGCCAAAGGTTTGTTTTGAGGTGTCACTTTAAGCAAGCGCGCTTTTTTGACTGCAAGTGATGCCTGCACCGGCCCTAGATACTTTTCCAGTAAGTCGCCTGCGGCACGGGGCAAATGCTTAATCATCGCGCCTGCAATCACGAGTGCGTTGGGTGCAAGCTGGCCTTGGAGACGTATCAGCTGTTCCTCTAAAAGCGCTAAGGTTTTCGGGATACGAATCAGCACCACATCAAAAGGCCCGGTCAAAGGCTCGGTGGCTTTGATAAAGGTCACGCCGGCTCTAGCATTACGCTTTAGATTGTCCTGTAAGGCTAAAAACCCTAAGTGCGAGTCACCGCTTGAGCTAATGGTTGCGTGTCCTGCAAGGCTCACCGCTAGCGCGCCAAAGCTATCGTTAAGCACTAAAACCTGCGCATCAGGCGCAAGGCTATGTTCGTTTAGCGCGCTTAACAGGTATTCGTCGGCGGCATCAAAGGCTTGAAGCTGATCATTAGGGCGGGGCGGTTGGCGATCAAGCGCAACCTCGGCAAAGGCGCTGGTAAACATCGGTATACTTCAAACAAGGCGGATGGCTAAGTATGACGCCCACCCGCCTTCGTTGCATCTTTAACGCTATGGCCGGCGCTGTTCGCGCAGTAAATCACGAATTTCGGTCAATAGGGTTTGCTCCGCGCTCGGTGCCGCTGGCTCTTCTGGCGCGGCGGCTTCTTCGCGTTTTAAGCGGTTAATCACCTTAATGCCCATAAAGATGGCAAAGGCAACAATGAGAAAGTCCAAAATGCTTTGGATAAATTTGCCGTAGCTCAACACCACCGCTTCGCGGGCAACCGTTGGATCGGTGCTGACGATGGCCTCGCGTAGCACGATGGCAAGGTCTGAGAAATCAACGCCGCCGATCAAAACGCCGAGCGGTGGCATGATCACATCGCTGACCAACGATGAGACAATTTTGCCGAAGGCCGCGCCGATAATGATACCGACCGCCATATCGATCATATTGCCTTTGACGGCAAACTCTTTGAACTCTTTGATAATGCTCATGGTACAGCTCCGCGGGATAAGGGTGGCTTAGAGTGCGAAACTTTGACGATAGGAGCTGTGCGCTGTTCCACGCTTAGCTTGCTGTATTTGCGTGTTGCGCTGGTTTTTGCCAGTCTTATGTGCGCCTAACCTTACCAAGTGAGTGATTTAATGAGCCAAGAGCCTCAGCTACAACATAACCCACCTCAGGTGGTGCAAAATGCAAGCCTTGCGATGATTATTTATGTTTTATATCTCGTGGGCTTCTTTACCGGCATTACCGCATTGGTAGGTGTTATTTTGGCCTACGTAAATCGTACCAATGAGCCTAGCGCGGTGGTGCGTAGCCATTTTGATTATCAGATCAGCACCTTTTGGTGGGGACTGTTGTGGCTGACCATTGGCTGGATCACGGTATGGATTCTGGTGGGTTATATCGTATGGCTTGTCTGGGCTATCTGGGCGCTATACCGCTGCATTAAGGGCCTCTCGGCTTTAAATCGTAACGAAGCGGTTCAATAAGTTTTTAAGGTTAAGAAGAACGCAGGCAAGGCCTGCGTTTTTTATGGAGGCGATAATGGCCAAAGCCAAACGCATGTACGGGTGCACTGAATGCGGCGCAACTTTTGCCAAATGGGCAGGCCAGTGTGGTGAATGCGGGGCATGGAATACTCTCACTGAAACCATGATTGAAAGCGGTGGCGCAGGCGCACCATCCGGTCGTGGCGGCTGGGCAGGGCAGCAGACGCAGATTAAAACCTTAGCCGAAGTCAGTGTTGAGGAGGTGCCACGTTTTTCGACCGCCAGCAAAGAGCTGGATCGGGTCTTAGGCGGCGGGCTGGTGGATGGCTCGGTCGTGTTAATTGGCGGTGATCCTGGGATTGGTAAATCAACGATTCTTTTGCAGACCTTGTGCAATATCGGCGAACGCTTGCCCGCGCTTTATGTAACCGGTGAGGAATCGCAGCAGCAGGTGGCTATGCGCGCGCGAAGGCTGGATCTGCCGCAAGACAAACTCAAAGTCATGACCGAAACCTGTATCGAAGCCATTATCGATACCGCACGGCGCGAAAAGCCCAAGGTGATGGTGATCGACTCCATCCAAACCATCTTTACCGAACAGCTGCAATCCGCCCCCGGTGGTGTGGCGCAGGTGCGTGAAAGTGCAGCCTTGCTGGTGCGCTTTGCCAAACAAAGCGGTACGGCGATTTTTTTAGTCGGTCACGTCACCAAAGAAGGCGCACTGGCAGGCCCACGGGTGCTTGAGCATATGGTCGATACGGTGTTGTACTTTGAAGGCGAATCCGATGGTCGTTTGCGCCTATTGCGCGCGGTGAAAAACCGCTTTGGCGCGGTGAATGAGCTCGGCGTATTTGGCATGACCGACAAAGGCTTAAAGGAAGTCACTAACCCTTCAGCCATCTTTTTAACCCGTGCTCAAGAAGAGGTGCCGGGCAGTGTGGTCATGGCCACATGGGAAGGTACGCGGCCGATGTTGGTTGAAGTGCAGGCGTTGGTTGATACCAGTCATATGGCCAATCCTCGCCGAGTCACGGTCGGTCTGGATCAAAACCGTCTGGCCATGCTATTGGCTGTGTTGCATCGTCATGGCGGCATCCCAACCTATGATCAAGATGTATTTTTAAACGTGGTCGGCGGCGTTAAGGTGCTGGAAACCGCATCAGACTTAGCTTTGATGGCGGCGGTAATCTCAAGCCTGCGTAATCGGCCTTTGCCGCATGATGTATTGGTGTTTGGCGAGATTGGTTTATCGGGTGAAATTCGCCCTGTACCCAGTGGTCAGGAGCGCTTAAAAGAGGCAGCCAAACATGGCTTTAAACGGGCGATCGTACCTAAGGGGAATGCTCCTAAGGATGCGCCTAAAGGACTTCAGGTGATTGCAGTAACGCGCTTAGAACAAGCGCTAGACGCCCTATTTGATTAGTTGAGGGCACTAAGTTCGCGCTCTAGTAGTTCAGGGTCGCCAAGGTTGAGCTCTAAAAGCCTGCGCAGATGGGTAATGGAGTCCAGATCAATATGCGTACAGACAAAGCCTAAGGCCTGCTCATTATGGTGGCTTAACGTCAGCTCAAGTGTAATAGATAGCTCGTCACTTAAAGCGACGGTAGCTGTAAAAGGATGATTGGAGTTGGCCGTAAAGTTGGCTGGCGTTTTTAAAAGCAGCCCTTTTAAGGAAATATCAATCAGTTCAGTTGGCCATGTTTGGGCGCCTTGCTCAAGAAGGGTTTGAGCGGTAAAGGCAATGCGTTGAAAGCGTCGACGCTCGTGTGCAGGAAGGGCCATGACAACTCCAAAAACCAATCGGCATTAAGGAGCAACTTAACCGCCGCTTGAGGTTGGGTCAATCGGCACCCATTGACCGTCCATAAAAAAGCCCCGCTAGGCGGGGCTTTTTCTAAGCGATTGCTTAGTTACCGTATACCGGTAAACGTGCGCAAACGGCTTTCACTTTTTCACGAACAGCGTCAATGACCGCTTCGTTGTTAAGGTCAGCCAGAATGTCGCAGATCCAGCCGGCCAGTTCACGGCACTCAGCTTCTTTAAAGCCGCGAGTGGTGACCGCAGGCGTGCCAATACGCAGACCCGAGGTTACAAACGGCGAACGTGGATCGTTTGGTACGCTGTTTTTGTTCACGGTGATGTACGCGCGGCCAAGAGCTGCGTCGGCATCTTTACCGGTGATGTCTTGTTTGATTAAAGACAGCAGGAACAGGTGGTTCTTGGTGCCGCCAGACACCACATCAAAACCGCGTTCAATAAACACTTCAGCCATCGCTTGAGCGTTTTTAACCACTTGCTCTTGGTAGGCTTTGAATTCAGGTTGCAGGGCTTCTTTGAAGCACACCGCTTTTGCTGCAATCACGTGCTCCAGTGGGCCGCCTTGGGCACCTGGGAATACCGCAGAATTCAGCTTTTTCTCGATCTCTTCGTTTTTACGCGCAAGGATCAAGCCGCCACGTGGGCCACGCAGGGTTTTGTGAGTGGTGGTGGTGACCACATCCGCAAACGGCACTGGGTTCGGGTAAACGCCAGCTGCAACTAAACCTGCAACGTGAGCCATGTCAACGAACAGGTACGCACCGACTTTATCAGCGATTTCGCGGAAACGGGCAAAATCCAATACTTGCGAGTAAGCCGAGAAGCCCGCCACGATCATTTTTGGCTTGTGCTCAAGGGCTAAGCGCTCAACTTCGTCGTAGTCGATCAGGCCTTGATCGTTAATGCCGTATTGAATGGCGTTGTACAGCTTACCGGAGGAAGAAACCGACGCACCGTGGGTTAAGTGACCACCGTGTGCCAGGCTCATGCCTAAAATGGTGTCGCCCGCTTGCAAAAGCGCTAAGTAAACCGCAGCGTTGGCTTGCGAACCTGCGTGAGGTTGTACGTTGGCGTAGTCTGCGCCAAACAGCTCTTTCGCGCGGTCAATCGCCAGTTGCTCAACCACGTCGACGTATTCGCAGCCGCCGTAGTAGCGCTTGCCTGGATAACCTTCGGCGTACTTGTTAGTCAGTACCGAGCCTTGAGCTTCCATCACGGCAGGGCTGGTGTAGTTTTCCGAGGCAATCAGCTCGATGTGCTCTTCTTGGCGTTGAGCTTCTTGCTCCATCGCGGCAAACAAATCGGCGTCGAAACGGGCGAGGGTCAAATCACGGCTGAACATGGCAGTCCCCTGGATATCAGCTGGGCGGTCGGGGCTTTTGGACCCCGCGGTAATGAAAGGCGCAGATTCTACCTTATCCAAAGCAAACTGGCACATGAGCTTGGGTCATGTGGCTGATCAGTTGTAGTCATTTGCAGCCACTTTTGGCTGATGAACCTGCATTTGGCCTTCGAAGTCCAAAAGCGAGAGAGGTTTACCCAATAAATAGCCTTGTACTTGGTCACAGTGGTAACGCTGTAAGAAGGCCAGCTGCTCAGAGGTTTCAACCCCTTCAGCAATGACTTTTAAATTCAAGCTATGCGCCATGGCTATGATGGCGCGGGCAATCTGCGCATCTTGCTCGCCACTGGGCAAGCCGTCGACAAAACTACGGTCAATTTTGAGTACATCAATTGGGAATTGCTTTAAATAGTTAAGAGACGAATAGCCCGTACCAAAATCATCGACTGCGATGCCAATGCCCAAGCGCTTGAACCCGCGTAGCACTGAAAGCGCCAGGTTAACATCGCGCATCAGAATGCTTTCAGTGAGCTCAAGCTCAAGGCGTTGTGGCTCAAGACCGGTGTCTTTAAGAATGCGGGTCAGCCTGTGATGTAACTGGCCGTCGTTAAACTGACGAGCCGACAGATTAATGCCGATTTTAGGCACTTTAAAACCGCGCTCATCCCATTCGCGCATTTGCAAACAGGCTTCACGTAGAACCCAGTCGCCAACATGAACGACCAGCCCTAGTTCTTCTAAAAGAGGAATAAATTCCATCGGTGGCACCACGCCACGAGTCGGATGTTCCCAGCGCAACAGCACTTCAACGCCACTTAAGCTAAGGCCGTCGCTTGAGTACTGGGCTTGGTAGGCCAACTTGAATTGGTTGAGTTCAAGGGCATGGCGCAAGTCGCTCTCAAGCTCTAAGCGTTCAAGCGCGCGGGCATTCATCTGGGCTTTGTAAAGTTGATAGTTATCTTTACCGCAGGCTTTGGCGTGATACATGGCCGTATCTGCGTTTTTCATTAATTGGCTGGATTCAGTGCCATCTTGTGGACTTAAAGCAACCCCGATACTGGCCGAAACGAAAAACTCTCGCCCCTCAAGAATAAACGCCTCAGAAAGTGCGGCGAGAATCTTTTCTGCAAGGCCCATTGCGCGGTGTAAGGCTTTTTCGCGGTTGGCTTCGGGTTTTAGCAATAACGTAAATTCATCGCCCCCCATACGAGCCACGGTGTCATCGGGGCCGACGCTGTCGCTAAGACGCCTTGCGACTTCTTTAAGCATTTTGTCGCCAGCAGCATGACCGAGCGAGTCATTAATAGGTTTAAAGCGATCCAGATCTAAAAACATCAGGGCCAGCCATTTATGATGTTGGCTGGCATAGCTCAATGTCTGTTGCAGGCGTTCTTGAAACAAGCTGCGATTGGGTAGTTTGGTAAGCGCATCAAAATAGGCTAAGTGATGAATGTGTTGCTCGCTGGCCTTGCGCTCGCTGATGTCATTGAAAAAGCAGACAAAGCTGACAAGATCGCCATCTTCATCTTGAACGGCCGTAATGCCAATCCAAACAGGGTAACGCTCATCATTTGGGCGCTTAAACCAGACTTCGCCTTCAAAGGTGCCAATGACGCCTTTTTGTAAATCCGCAAAAATTTTCTTAAGGTGCGCGTTTTGTGTGGCATCGGCGGCCAGTAAGTAAGGGGTCTGGTCGAGAATTTCATCGAGCGGGTAGTCGGTCAAATCGACAAAGCTTTGGTTGGCACGCACGATAAAGCCTGCTGGGTCGATCACCATAATGGCCGCAGTTGAATGCTCAAAAACGGTTGCTGCCATGCGTAGATCTTGCTCAGCAAGGCGTTGCCTGCTGATGTCTCGGGCAATCCCCAATACACCTGCAAGGGTGCCATTAGCCTCACGCAAAACGCTTAAGCGCAGTTCCATAGGCACGCTACGGCCATCTGCGCGCAAGCAATTTAAAATAAAGACCTGTTGCGTTAGATGATGCTCAAGCTCGGAAAGCTCAATAGGGGCATGCCGCACGCTACGAATTTTTGCCAGCCAATGTAATAGCGGCCGCAGCTGCCTGTGCTGGGTCGCTAACGTGGTAAAACCGTGTTGGGCCAGCCATTCGGGGTCATAACCTAACTGGCTTGTGCAAGACGGGCTTACATACGTAATGCGAAAGTTAGCGTCTGTGGTGTAGATAACGTCGGTGATGGTATTGGCTAAAAGCTGATACGGCACATGCTCTGCGGCGGTTGTACGGGCATTTACATGGGTAGGCTTGTTGCGCAACGAGCATATCGTTAGCCCTAAGCAACCACACAGTAGGCCGCCAATCAAGAGCGTGCGTTGCACTGCGCTCTCAATCGACACACTGGCCCACAGTGTAAGGCCTAAAAAGATCAATGCGCCTGCTAGAGCAGTGAAACGGCCAAGCATAGGTAACGTCATAAAGGCAGCTAAACTGCGAGCGGCTTTAGTGAGCACAAAAAAAGTCCTTTCTTACTCTAAGACCTTAATCTGGCCCTTGGGTAATTATGCCACTGTGCTCTTTTTTACGCAGATCAACTTGTGCATTTCTCGTTGCAGTTCGTCGAGGTTTGCTCCCAAGCAGGCATTACGGTAGCTTACGCACTAGGCCCTCCTTGCCGGGCGATTACGGTCACGGCCAACGGAGCTCTATCGCAACGCTCGTTGCACACTGGCCACAGATCACCACAATCCTTATTTGAAATTCTTAAAGCTGGGTTAACTTCCATGGCTCAATACGTTTACACCATGCATAGGCTGAGCAAAGTGGTTCCGCCTAAGCGTGAAATCTTAAAAAACATTTCCCTGTCGTTTTTTCCGGGCGCCAAAATTGGCGTACTGGGTTTAAACGGTGCAGGTAAATCGACGCTGTTGCGCATTATGGCGGGGGTTGATACTGAGTTTGACGGTGAAGCCCGTCCGATGCCTGGCATTAAGGTTGGCTATCTTCCGCAAGAGCCGCAACTTGACCCAAGCAAAACCGTGCGTGAAGTGGTGGAAGAAGCGGTTGATGAGATCAAGCAAGCGCAAGCACGCTTAGATGAAGTCTACGCAGCCTATGCAGAGCCAGATGCTGATTTTGATGCGCTGGCCGCTGAGCAAGCTAAGCTTGAGGCCATTTTGCAAGCGTCTGATGGCCATAATCTTGAGCGTCAGTTAGAAGTGGCCGCTGATGCACTGCGTTTGCCAGCATGGGATGCCAAGATTGAGCATTTATCCGGTGGTGAAAAACGCCGTGTAGCACTTTGCCGTCTACTGCTGTCGGCACCCGATATGCTGCTTCTGGACGAACCAACCAACCACTTGGATGCTGACTCGGTGGCCTGGCTTGAGCGCTTCTTGCACGACTTCCCCGGCACTGTGGTTGCTATCACGCATGACCGTTACTTCTTAGATAACGTTGCGGGTTGGATTTTGGAGCTCGACCGTGGTGCGGGTATTCCTTATGAAGGCAATTATTCGGGCTGGTTGGAAGCTAAATCTGCCCGTTTAGCGCAAGAGTCCAAACAACAATCTGCCCATGAAAAAGCAATGAAAGAAGAGCTTGAGTGGGTGCGTAAAGGCGCTAAAGCGCGTCAAGCCAAATCCAAGGCGCGTCTGCAGCGCTTTGAAGAAATGCAGTCGCAAGAATTCCAGAAGCGTGCTGAAACGAACGAAATCTATATCCCAGCCGGCCCGCGCTTGGGCGATAAGGTGATTGATTTTGTTAACGTTTCCAAAGGTTATGGCGATCGCGTACTGATCGATAATCTAAGTTTCTCAATGCCTAAAGGCGCGATTGTCGGTGTTATCGGTGGTAACGGGGCTGGTAAATCGACCTTGTTCCGTATGATCACCGGTAAAGAGCAGCCAGACAGTGGCAGCATCGAGATCGGTGATACCGTTGAAATTGCTTGTGTTGACCAGTCACGCGACAATTTAGATGGCAACAAAACAGTCTGGGAAGCGGTTTCCGATGGTCTGGATATGATCCGCATTGGTAACTATGAAGTGCCTTCGCGCGGCTATGTGGGGCGCTTTAACTTTAAAGGTGCCGATCAGCAGAAGTTCGTAAAAGACCTGTCTGGCGGTGAGCGCGGTCGCTTGCATATGGCTTTAACGCTTAAGCAAGGCGCTAACGTTTTACTGCTCGACGAACCTTCGAACGACTTGGACGTTGAAACCTTACGCTCCTTGGAAGAGGCACTTCTAGACTTCCCAGGCGCAGCGATTGTGATCTCGCATGACCGTTGGTTTTTAGACCGTGTAGCCACGCATATCCTGTCATATGAAGACGATGGTCAAGTGGTCTTCTTTGAAGGCAACTACACAGAGTTTGAAGCCGATCGTAAGAAACGTTTGGGTGAAGCAGCGGCGCAACCGCATCGTATTCGCCATAAAAAACTCGCACAGTAATGGTGCGCAATGGGGCCTTTGGCCCCATTTTTGTGCAATTTGAAAAAGTCTGTTATAGTGCATGAATTATTTAGGAGCAGTGCGTGTCTAATTCGGTGCAAAAAATTAGCGCTCCTGAAAAATATTTTTCTTGACAATGAAAACCCCCAATTTAGCTGGCTTGTAGGCTGTTTTTGCAGCGTGAAAAAGCGAGCTAATGTTTCGTGCGCAGCAAATTTGTAAGCAAAATTTCTCTTTATGCCCTTCCATGGGGCAAAAAAGGTTTGCTACAGTCCTCGGCCCAAATTTACAGCTGACTGCCTGCGGTGGTCTGTCGAGGCTCAAATGACTGAATCTGTCGATGCGTTCCTAGCGCGCCTAAAGCAGCGTGATCCTAACCAACCAGAGTTTCATCAAGCGGTTGAAGAAGTTCTTCGCTCTCTCTGGCCCTTCCTTGAAGCCAATCCTAAATACTTAAAAGCAGGCATTATCGATCGTATGGTTGAGCCTGAGCGCGCGATTCTGTTCCGCGTACCATGGGTTGACGACAACGGTAAGGTTCACGTTAACCGTGGCTACCGTATTCAGATGAACAGCGCTATTGGTCCATACAAAGGCGGCCTGCGTTTCCATCCTTCTGTAAATCTGGGCGTTTTAAAGTTCTTGGCCTTTGAACAAGTCTTCAAAAACTCCTTAACCAGTCTGCCTATGGGTGGTGGTAAAGGAGGTTCTGACTTTGATCCTAAAGGTAAAAGCTCTAATGAAGTGATGCGTTTCTGCCAGTCCTTTATGACTGAGCTGTACCGTCACATTGGTTCTGACACTGACGTGCCTGCAGGCGACATCGGCGTCGGCGCGCGTGAAATCGGTTTCTTACAGGGTCAGTACAAGCGTTTGTCGAATGACACAAGCTCTGTGTTAACCGGTAAAGGTCTGGCTTACGGCGGCAGCTTGATTCGTCCTGAAGCCACAGGCTACGGCTGCGTGTACTTCGCTCAAGAAATGCTTAAGAGCGAGCGCAAATCTTTCGATGGTAAGCGCGTCACGATCTCAGGTTCTGGTAACGTTGCTCAGTATGCTGCGCAAAAAGTCATGGAGCTGGGTGGTAAAGTGGTTTCCATGTCTGACTCAGAAGGCACACTGTATCTGCCAAACGGTATGACCGAAGAGCAGTGGGCGTACTTGATGGATCTGAAAAACGAGCGTCGCGGTCGTCTGACTGAGATGGCTAAAGAGTACGATCTGCCATTCTTAGCCGGTCAGCGCCCGTGGGGCATTGAGTGTGAAATCGCTCTGCCATGCGCAACTCAAAATGAACTGGACGCAGACGATGCTCGCACGCTGCTGAAAAACGGCTGCTACTGTGTGGCTGAAGGCGCCAACATGCCTTCTACCTTAGAAGCGGTGGATCTGTTTATTGAAGCAGGCATCTTCTACGCGCCAGGTAAAGCGTCTAACGCAGGTGGTGTTGCGACATCCGGTCTTGAAATGACCCAGAATGCGATGCGTCTTAGCTGGAGTGCAGGTGAGGTGGATCAACGCCTGCATAGCATCATGCAGAACATTCATCATGCTTGCGTTCACTACGGTGAAGAAAATGGCCGCATTAACTACGTTAAAGGCGCCAACATCGCAGGTTTTGTGAAAGTTGCTGACGCGATGCTGGCTCAAGGCATCGTGTAAGTTTGCTTCAAGAAAAAAGGAGCCTGCGGGCTCCTTTTTTTATGTCTTTAAAAACCATCCGCCATTTCTAAGACCAGCTCACCTTGCAGCTTTAAAGGTTGGGGGCGAGAATGGCGCCCCTACGTTTCATGCCTTTTTCTCAAGGACTTTTCATGTCTGAATCGATTGCCGTCCGTTTACGCGTGGCGCCTGATGCATTGACCCGCCCATTTACAGCCGAGCAATTTGGTTTTGCCACCACAAATGACCTTGAGCCTTTTTATGGTGTATTAGGGCAGGAACGTGCAGTTGAAGCGTTGCAGTTTGGTGTTGCCATGCCGCGTACCGGCTATAACGTATTTGTAATGGGCGAATCTGGCACGGGCCGGTTTTCCTTTGTAAAGCGTTACTTAAAAGCTGAAGGTAAGCGCCTTGATACGCCAAGCGATTGGGTGTACGTCAATCATTTTGATGAGCCACGTGAGCCGCGCGCGTTGGAGCTTGCCGCAGGCACGGCTGCTGCGTTTATTGATGACATCAATCATTTGATTGATAACTTGCTGGCAACATTTCCGGCTGTCTTTGAGCACCCTGCTTATCAGCAGAAAAAAAGCGCTATTGATCGCGAGTTTAATAAGCGCTACGAAAAAGCACTTGATACCATTGAACGCTTGTCGCTTGAAAAAGGCATTGCGCTATATCGCGACAGCGCCAACGTTGCCTTTACGCCGATGCGTGACGGCAAGGCGCTAGATGAAGCCGATTTTGCCCAGCTGCCAGAAGCTGAACGTGAGCGTTTTCACAGTGAAATTGGGCTTTTGGAAGAGCGTTTAAATGAAGAGCTGGCCAGCCTGCCGCAATGGAAGCGTGAGTCCAGCAATCAGCTGCGCCAGTTAAATGAAGAAACCATTACGTTAGCACTGCAGCCGCTATTAGCGCCTTTGTCGCAAAAATATGCGGAGAATGCCGGGGTTTGCGCGTATTTACAGGCGGTGCAAATCAACCTGCTTAAAACGGTTGTTGATCAGTTAGGTGAAGCCGAGCGCGAGGCGCAAAGCCGTAAGCTTCTAGAAGAGCAGTACACGCCCAGCATGGTTGTAGGGCATCCGCTCGAAGGTGGTGCGCCGGTGGTATTTGAACCGCATCCAACCTATGACAATTTGTTTGGGCGCATCGAGTACAACACTGATCAAGGTGCGCTTTACACAAGCTATCGTCAGTTGCGCCCAGGTGCTTTGCATAAAGCGAACGGCGGCTTTTTGATTCTTGAAGCTGAGAAGCTTTTGAATGAGCCTTTTGTGTGGGAGGCGCTTAAGCGAGCGTTGCATTCGCGTCAGCTTAAAATGGAGTCACCTTGGGCTGAGATGGGGCGCTTGGCAACCGTTACGCTTTCGCCACAAGTGATTCCGCTTAACGTCAAAATCATCATCATCGGTGCGCGCCAGCTCTACTATGCGTTGCAAGATCATGATCCGGATTTTCAAGAGCTGTTTCGTGTTTTAGTCGACTTTGATGAAGACATCGCTTTTGCTCCAGAAAGCCTTGAACAGTTTGCGCAGCTTCTTAAAACACGTACCAGTGAAGAGGGGATGGCGCCGGTGACCTCCGCTGCCGCGGCGCGCCTTGCGACCTACAGTTTACGATTGGCTGAACATCAGCAGCGCCTGTCCGCCAAGATTGGCGACCTATTTCAGCTTTTAAGTGAGGCGGATTTTATTCGCAAGCTGGCTGGGGATGAGGTGACAGATGTAGGGCACATTGAACGTGCCCTAAAGGCCAAAGCAGCGCGTACGGGACGGGTGTCGGCACGTATTTTAGATGACATGTTAGCCGGCACGATTCTCATCGATACCCAAGGGGCTGCGATTGGTAAGTGCAATGGTTTAACGGTTTTAGATGTAGGCGATTCCGCTTTTGGCGTGCCTGCGCGTATCTCGGCCACTGTCTATCCGGGTAACTCTGGAATTGTTGATATCGAGCGTGAGGTCAGTTTAGGGCAGTCTATTCACTCTAAAGGCGTGATGATTTTAACCGGCTACTTAGGAAGCCGGTATGCGCAAGAATTCCCTCTGGCCATCTCTGCCAGCATTGCCCTTGAGCAGTCGTATGGCTATGTCGATGGCGACAGTGCGTCGTTAGGGGAGGTCTGTGCCTTGATTTCAGCCCTTTCTCGTACGCCTTTAAAACAATGCTATGCCATTACCGGCTCCATCAACCAGTTTGGTGAAGTCCAGGCGGTGGGCGGTGTTAATGAGAAAATCGAAGGCTTTTTTAGGTTGTGTGAGGCCCGCGGGTTAACGGGCGAGCAAGGGGCGATTATCCCTCACGCCAATGTGGCCAATTTGATGCTCGATGAAAAGCTCTTAAGTGCCGTGCGTGAAGGTTTATTTCATGTATATGCCGTGCGTCATGTGGATGAAGCCCTTGAAATCCTCTGTGGTCAAAGTGTGGGCGCTATGGATGCGCAAGGCCGTTTCACTGAGGGCAGCGTCAATGAGCGTGTGGTACTTCGTCTTAGGGAGATTGCTGAAATGGATTTAGAGGAAGAGACGCACGAGGCAGAAGCTGCCGGTGCTGAAAAAACAGCGTCGGCAACGGTGAATGCCTGTACGTGGTTTGGGCGTTTGATTAAGCGTTTTTGTCGATAGGTTGAACGCCCAGAGGCGATCGGCGTCAGAGCAATTAGCTGACGCTATCCAAAGCTCATGCACAGACTTATCCACAGGTTGGGCGTGTCTTGATTAGTCGTTGGCTGTATTGGCGATGGATGAGGACAGGTCATGGTGCAGCAAATCAGTTTGGCGCGGCAGTTTCTGGGATTAACCACTCGCATTGAATGCAGTCTACGTCCATTAAATGACGATTCAGGTCGCTGGATGATCGTATTTGCGGCAGGTGTAAGCGATCATCAGCCAACCTCAGTACAAGCGCAGGGGCCTTTTTATGGGGCCAATGAAGCGCTCATGATGTTGAAGAACGTCGTCGATAATCTGCTGAGAATGGATTACAGCTTCGACAAAAGTCCTTTTATTTGGTCATTGCACGCGCATGCAGAGCTGAAAAAGGTCGCGCAGAAGGCGCGTTGTGCGTTGAGCTGAAATCTTTATCCACAGATTGGTAGGCGATAGCTTGGGCTGAGTGCTTTAGCGTTCTTGGCGTGCCCGTTATACTCGCGCGTCTTTTTTTGAGAGCTACTTATGGAACGCTTTATTGAGAACCTGATGTATGCCAGTCGTTGGTTGCTCGCGCCTATTTATCTTGGCTTGTCCTTAGGGCTGTTGGCTTTAGGGCTTAAGTTCTTCCAAGAGATTTTCCATATTTTGCCCCATGTGTTTAGCGTCGGAGAGGCGGACCTGGTTTTAGTCTTACTGTCTCTCATTGATATGGCGCTGGTGGGCGGGCTGCTGGTGATGGTGATGTTTTCAGGATACGAAAACTTTGTCTCACAATTAGATATTTCTGAAGGTAAAGAAAAGCTGGATTGGCTCGGAAAAATGGATGCCAGCTCGCTTAAGATGAAAGTAGCGGCCTCTATCGTGGCCATTTCCTCCATTCATTTGCTGCGTATGTTTATGGATGCGCAGCAAATCGATAATGAAAAGCTCATGTGGTACGTCATTATCCACATGACCTTTGTGATCTCAGCGTTTGCGATGGGCTATCTGGACAAGATTACCAAGCACGCTCATTAAAACGGATTTTGTCTGCGGCCTAATGCTTAGCTGTGTTAGGCTTGCCGCCTTTTTTCAACCCGGAGCCGGTCATGTCCGAACTCAATTTTGCAACTGATGAAACCCGCGTGAGCTACGGCATTGGCCGCCAGTTAGGCGATCAACTGCGTGACAACCCACCTCCAGGGGTGTGCTTGGATTCGATCTTGGCAGGTATTACCGACGCCTTTAACGGTCAAGCGAGCCGTGTTGATGCACAAGCGCTGTCGGCAAGTTTTCAGGTGATCCGCGAGCGCATGCAAGCAGAAGCGCAAGCTAAAGCAGAAGCTGCTGCTGGTGAAGGCCGTGCATTCTTAGAAGAAAATGCTAAGCGTGAAGGTATCACCGTTTTAGCGTCGGGCCTTCAGTTTGAAGTGCTGACCGCTGCTGAAGGTGCGAAACCTACTCGCGAAAGCAGCGTGCGTACTCACTACCACGGCACTTTGATCGACGGTACTGTCTTTGATAGCTCCTACGAGCGTGGCCAGCCTGCTGAGTTTCCAGTCAGTGGTGTCATCGCTGGTTGGACTGAAGCGCTGCAACTGATGAGTGTTGGCAGCAAGTGGCGCTTGTACGTGCCAAGCGAGCTGGCTTACGGCGCGCAAGGCGTTGGCAGCATCCCGCCGCACAGCGTTTTAGTCTTTGATGTCGAACTGCTCGACATTCTGTAAGACCAAAAAAAGGGGCGCTAAGCCCCTTTTTTGTACCCGCAAATCTTAGTGAGTACGTGCGACAGCAAAGCGGGTCAGCTCTTCAAGAGCATCTCGGTATTCACTGTCTGGCAAAACCTTGAGCGCATTAATAGCACGCTCTGCATACTCTTGGGCAAGGCGTGCGGTGTAGGCGAGGGCGCCTGAATCCTTAACCGCTTGGCGAATGCTTTCCAAATCTTCAATGCCGCCTTTTTGAATAGCAGTGCGCACCAGTTTAGCTTGCTCGGGACTGCCTTCACGCATGGTGTAGATTAAAGGCAAGGTAGGTTTACCTTCGGCCAGATCATCACCAACGTTTTTACCCAAAGTTGCCGCATCGCCTTGATAATCTAAAAGATCATCTACCAGCTGGAAGGCAATCCCTAAGGCATCGCCAAAGGTTTGCAGGGCTTTTGCTTGCTCGGTAGGCGCTTGGGCTAAGGCTGCTGCGCTGTGGGTTGAGGCTTCAAAAAGCATGGCTGTTTTGCCGCGAATCACCTGCATATAGGTTTCTTCGGTAGTACTTGCGTCGCGCACTTTGGAAAGCTGCAGGACTTCGCCTTCGGCAATCACGCGGGTCGCTTGAGAGATGATTTTCATCACCTCCATTGAGCCTAAGGTGACCATCATTTCAAAGGAGCGCGCGTATAAGAAATCGCCCACTAAAACACTCGGTGCGTTGCCCCATTGAGCGTTAGCCGTTGAGCGGCCGCGGCGCATATCAGACTTATCCACCACATCATCGTGCAATAGAGTCGAGGTATGTAGGAACTCGATGGTGGCAGCTAAAAGCTGTAGATCTTCACCACTTTTACCTAATGCTTTACCTGCCAATAGGACAAGCAGAGGGCGCAGACGCTTACCACCAGCGGAGATAATGTAATCACCGATCTTTTCGACCAGTGGTACGTGGGAAACCAGTTGTTTGCGAATAATGCCGTCGACAGCAGCGAAGTCGTCCGCTACTACACGGTAGAAAGCCTGGGGTTGCATGGCGGCTCACATAAATCAAATGATGCGCGGCATGCTAGGTGTGGGGGTGGACGCTGTCAAGGTAAGGACAGGCTGCACTTGCTTGTATTTCGCGGCTTGCGTACAATCGCGCACCCCGAACCTTGGGCATTTTCCCTGCCTTACGCAATTGCTTAGGCTCATCCGAACCTAAGCAGCCATGCCAGCCAATACTTTTTCTTATAAAGCGCTGGGTGAGCAGGACTTACGGAGAAAATTATGTACGCTGTAATTGTTACTGGTGGCAAGCAATACAAAGTCGCTGAAGGCGAATTCCTGAAAGTTGAGAAGCTGGAAGTCGGTGCTGGCGAAACCATCACTTTCGACCGCGTTCTGCTGGTTGCCAACGGTGAAGACGTTAAAATCGGTGCTCCGGTTGTTGACGGTGCTAAAGTGACTGCTGAAGTCGTAGCGCAAGGTCGCCACGATAAAATCCGCATCATCAAGTTCCGCCGTCGTAAGCACCACATGAAGCGTCAGGGCCACCGTCAGTGGTTCACCGAGATCAAAATCACTGGTATCCAAGCTTAATTTAAGCTTGAGCCCCAAATAGGAGTATTGAACTCATGGCACACAAAAAAGCTGGCGGTAGTACCCGCAACGGTCGCGACTCAGAAGCCAAACGACTTGGCGTGAAGATGTATGGCGGCCAGGCTATCAAAGCCGGTAACATCATCGTGCGTCAGCGCGGCACCGAATTCCACCCAGGTTACGGCGTAGGTATGGGCAAAGACCACACCCTGTTCGCCAAGATCGAAGGTGTAGTGAAGTTTGAAGTAAAAGGCGCCTTCGGCCGCCGTTACGTGAGCGTCGTCGCAGCTTAATTGCGTCGTTGCTGGAAGAGCCCTGTCTTGCGACGGGGCTTTTTTGTTTCTGTAACCTGAGCTTTTGCTCACTGTCCTAACTCGTTATTGCAACGGGAGGCTAATCCATGAAATTCGTCGATGAAGTATCGATATTTGTAAAAGCTGGCGACGGTGGTAACGGTTGTATGAGTTTCCGTCGCGAAAAATTCATCGAAAATGGTGGTCCTAACGGCGGTGACGGTGGGGATGGTGGCTCGGTCTTTTTAATGGCCGATGAAAACCTCAATACCCTGATCGACTACCGCTATACGCGCCGTTTTGATGCGCAGCGTGGCGAGAATGGTCGTAGCGCTGATTGTACGGGCGCCAAGGGTGAAGATTTAATTCTGCGTGTGCCGGTGGGTACCACCATTATTGATGCTGGCACTCAAGAAGTGATTGGCGACTTAACCGTTGCTGGTCAAAAAATTATGGTGGCTCAAGGCGGCTGGCATGGTTTGGGTAACACTCGTTTTAAATCCTCAGTTAACCGTGCCCCCCGTCAGACTACCTTAGGTAAGCCGGGTGAATCCCGTGATCTTAAGCTTGAGCTTAAGGTGCTGGCGGACGTGGGTCTGCTGGGTCTGCCGAATGCCGGTAAAAGTACTTTTATTCGCTCGGTGTCAGCGGCAAAACCAAAAGTGGCGGACTACCCGTTCACAACCTTAGTGCCGAACTTAGGCGTGGTGAGTGTAGGGCGCTACAAGAGCTTTGTGATTGCTGATATTCCGGGCTTGATCGAAGGTGCCTCGGATGGTGCGGGGCTTGGTATTCGCTTTTTAAAGCATCTCTCGCGTACACGCTTGTTGCTGCATCTGGTGGATATCGCGCCTTTGGATGAAAGTGATCCGGCTGAGGCAGCTGAAGTCATTATTGAAGAGCTTTCGCGCTTTAGTCCTGCATTGGCTGAGCGTGATCGTTGGTTGGTCTTTAATAAGGCTGATCAGATGCTTGATGAAGATCGTGATGCGCAAGTTAAGCGTGTGGTTGAGCGCTTAAACTGGGAAGGTCCGGTATTTGTCATTTCAGCGCTTGAGCGTGACGGTACTGAGGCGTTAACTCAGGCCATTATGCGTTATCTGGAAGAACGCGATCTGCGTATCGAAGAAGATCCAGAATACGCTGAGCAATTGGCTGATTTGGATCAGCGTATTGAGGATGAGGCACGTGCACGTCTTCAGGCGCTTGATGATCAGCGTGCGTTGCGCCGTGCAGGTGTGCGCAGTGTGGATTCGCTGGAAGAAGATGACTTTGATGACGAGGATGATGATTTCGATGATGGCGAAGGCCCAGAAATCATTTATGTACGTTAACTAAGTAATATGGCTTGATCGGTGGGTTGGGCATCCCAACCCACGTTGTATCTGATCTGACAACAGGGTTGGGGTCATGCGGGATAGGGTCAAAAGTGCGCGTCGTTGGGTAATTAAAATCGGTAGTGCGCTGCTCACAGCAGATGGTCGTGGCCTTGATCGTGAGGCGATGGCGGTTTGGGTTAAGCAGATGGTGGCGCTGCATGAAGCCGGTATTGAGCTCGTTCTGGTGTCTTCGGGTGCTGTGGCGGCAGGGATGAGTCGTTTGGGCTGGTCTTCACGTCCAAGTGCTATCCATGAGCTACAAGCGGCCGCTGCGGTTGGGCAGATGGACTTGGTACGTGCTTGGTCATCGGCGTTTAACGAGCATACGCGGCAAACCGCACAGGTACTGTTAACCCATGATGATCTGTCTGACCGTAAGCGCTACTTAAATGCACGTAGCACGCTGCGTACGTTAATTGATCTGTCGGTCATTCCGGTCATTAATGAAAACGACACGGTTGCCACCGATGAGATTCGTTTTGGTGACAACGATACCTTGGCGGCCTTGGTTGCCAATCTGGTAGAGGCGGACCTTTTAGTCATTCTGACTGATCGCGACGGCATGTTTAACGCCGATCCTCGGCATAACCCGGATGCCACTTTAATCTTTGAAGCGCGTGCGGATGATCCTACGCTTGATGCCGTTGCCGGTGGTACGGGCGGTGCGTTGGGACGTGGCGGCATGCAGACCAAACTCCGTGCTTCGCGTCTGGCGGCACGCTCAGGAGCAGACACCGTTATTGTCGGTGGAGCTATTGAGCAGGTGTTGTCGCGTCTTTATAGCGGTGAGCGCTTAGGTACCTTGTTAACGGCTGAATACGGGCAAGTTGCAGCGCGTAAGCAGTGGTTGGCGGGGCACTTACAAACCCGTGGCACCGTCGTTGTTGATCAAGGTGCGGCACAGGCGCTTCGTGAAGGGCATAAAAGTCTTTTGTCTGTCGGTGTCACGCATGTGCAAGGCGCGTTTCGCCGTGGTGAGATGATTGTCTGTGAGGATCAGCAAGGCAATGAAATTGCTCGTGGTTTAAGTAATTACAGTGCAGCTGAGGCGGAACGGATTGTTGGCAAAAGCTCTGATGAGATTGAGCAGCTCTTAGGTTATGTAAATGAGCCTGAGCTGATTAGTCGCGACAATCTGGTATTGGTATGAGGATTTTTGCGTGGTCATTAGCGCTTTTATTGGTGCCAAGCGTTGCTCAAGCAGAAAAGATTGGCGAGGTTTCAACCGTTTTTAAGCTTATCGGTGCTAACGATAAGATTGTGGTTGAGGCGTTTGATGATCCTAAGGTTGCAGGCGTAACTTGCTATTTATCCCGTGCCAAAACCGGTGGCGTGTCAGGCTCGTTAGGGCTGGCTGAGGATCGTGCTGAAGCCTCCATTGCTTGTCGTCAGGTAGGGCCTATTCACTTTAAAGGTGAGCTTAAAGAAGGCGAAGAAGTGTTTCGTGAGCGCACCTCACTTGTCTTTAAAACCATGCAGGTGGTGAGGTTCTTTGATCAAAAACGCAATACATTGGTGTATCTGGTGTATAGCGATAAAGTCATTGAAGGCAGTCCACAGAATGCGGTGACGGCTATTCCGATCATGCCGTGGTCTAATCAGTGATTTAAAAGCCCTGCATTGCAGGGCTTTTTTGTAGACCAAATGTAGGCATAAAAAAACCGGCCTAGGCCGGTTTTTTCAAGAACATGCTTACTTAGGCGGCAGCTTGTGCCAGAGCCTTAACGTGAGCATTCAGGCGGCTCTTATGACGAGCTGCTTTGTTCTTGTGGATGATGCCTTTGTCAGCCATACGGTCGATAACCGGAACAGCCAGAGTGAAAGCGTTCTGAGCTTTTTCCAGGTCCTTAGCATCAACTGCTTTGACCACGTTTTTGATGTAAGTACGGACCATGGAGCGCAGGCTGGCGTTATGGCTACGACGCTTCTCAGCCTGTTTGGCGCGTTTTTTGGCAGAAGGTGTATTGGCCACCGTCAAGCTCCTCGAAAAAAACTGGGGGATACAAACAAATAAGGCCGCGAATCATGCCGATGTGTTTGTAAGTTGTCAAGTCCGCTCGTAGTGTGCCAAACCACACAAATTTGGGTCGGGTAACGAGCTTTGCTTCAGCAGAAAGAGCAAAAGCTGATTCACTGATAAAGGCTATTTTCGCTTTTATGTGTTTGTTACGCCAGTGTTTTTCGATGAGACGTGCGTTATTAGTCGTAGGCTTTTACACTCGCGACCTTTGTTTGCAACGGTTGGCGCCGGCATGAATCTTTTAAAGTCCTTAGCAGCTGTGAGCTCCATTACCTTACTTTCTCGGGTATTGGGCTTTGTGCGCGACACTATTATGGCGCGTATCTTTGGTGCAGGCGTGGCTTCAGATGCCTTTGTTGTAGCCTTTAAACTACCCAATTTATTACGCCGTATTTTTGCTGAAGGCGCTTTCTCGCAGGCCTTTGTGCCTATTTTGGCTGAATATAAAGAGCAGCAAGGTGAGGAGGCGGCGCGTACATTCTTTGCTTATGTGGCAGGGCTTTTAACGCTTGTATTGGCCGTTGTGACCTTAATAGGCGTATTGGCGGCGCCTTGGATTGTGTGGGCAACCGCGCCCGGCTTTGCGGATGAGGCTGATCGGTTTGCTTTAACAACAGATCTTTTGCGGATCACTTTTCCTTATATTTTGCTGATTTCGCTCTCATCTATGGCGGGCGCGGTACTTAATACCTGGAACCGCTTTAGTGTGCCGGCCTTTGTGCCAACGCTATTAAATCTGTGTTTAATCGGCTTTATGCTGTTTTTAACGCCTTATTTTGAGCCGCCGATTATGGTGATGGGTTGGGCTGTGCTGGCCGGTGGTTTAGCTCAGCTCGCGTTTCAGCTGCCAGCACTTAAAAAAATCGGCATGTTGGTATTGCCGCGTCTGAACCTGCGAGATACCGGTGTTTGGCGTGTTTTAAAACAAATGGGGCCTGCGATTGTTGGCGTTTCAGCAGCGCAGATTTCTCTAATCATTAATACGATTTTTGCTTCCTTTTTAGTGGCAGGCTCTGTGTCTTGGATGTACTACGCCGACCGTTTGATGGAGTTGCCATCCGGTGTGCTTGGCGTGGCACTTGGCACCATTTTGCTGCCATCTCTTGCTAAAACATTCGCTCAAAACGATCAGGCGGCCTATTCGCGTCTATTAGACTGGGGACTTAGGCTGTGTTTGATGCTGGTATTGCCATGTGCGGTAGCGCTGGCTTTGATTGCTAAACCGCTTATTGCATCGCTTTTTCAATACGGTGCTTTTACTGCACATGACGCAGCCATGACGCAGCAAGCACTGATTGCATATTCAATCGGACTTTTGGGGCTGATCTTAATTAAGGTATTAGCACCTGCCTTTTACGCGCGCCAAGATATTCGCACGCCTGTGCGCATTAGCCTCTTTACCTTGGCTATGACGCAGGTGATGAACATCTTATTTGTATGGGGCTTTCACCTTGCTCATGCTGGGCTTGCGCTTTCTATCGGGCTTGCAGCGTGCCTTAACGCAGGATTGCTTTTTTGGTTAGTGCGTAAAAAAGGCTATTACGTACCGCAAACAGGCTGGGTAAGTTTTTTAATAAAGCTTATGGTCGCAGTGGCCGTTATGGGCGTGAGTTTGACAGTGCTGATGCAGTATTTACCGGATTGGCAGCAAGGGATCATGATTGAGCGCTTATTGCGCTTAGCCCTTTTGGTGGCAGTCGGTGCTGGCAGTTATTTTGGTATGTTGCTGCTATTGGGTTTTCGTGTAAGAGACTTTTCCAAACGTGCAGTACTGTGAGGCAGGCGGCTGGTCGTCCTGTTAACCGGCTTAGCGCTACCCGCCGCTTTAAGCTGTGCGTATAATCGTGGGATTTTTGAGCAAGAAGCGTGCTATGCAGCTGGTTCGAGGCCTCCATAATTTAAGGCCCCAGCATCGGGGTTGCGTTGCCACTATTGGTAATTTTGACGGTGTACACAGAGGGCATCAGGCTATCCTGAAGCGCTTGGCTGAGTACGCCTCAGAATTAGGTGTGCCTAGCTGCGTGATTCTTTTTGAACCGCAGCCGCGAGAATTCTTTGCCCCTGAAAGTGCTCCAGTACGCTTAGCGCGTTTACGAGACAAACTTGAACTGCTGAATGAAGCAGGCGTGGATCGAGTGCTGTGTTTAGCCTTTAATCGCCGGCTGCGTGAATTAAGCGCTCAGGAGTTTGTAGATCAAGTACTGGTCAGAGGCCTTGGTATTCGCCATTTGGAAATCGGCGACGACTTTCGCTTTGGCTGTGATCGAAAAGGTGATTTCGCCTTTTTGCAACATCAAGGCGCAGTGCATGGCTTTAGCGTGGAGTCCACCGCCACAATTGAGCTGGATGGCGTGCGTATTAGCAGCACAGCAGTGCGCGAGGCGTTAGCGCAAGCCGATTTTGCTTTAGCGCAAAATTTACTAGGCCGCACGTACTGCATTGCGGGGCGTGTGCTACATGGCCAAAAACTGGGCCGGCAGCTGGGTACGCCTACTGCCAATGTGCAGCTCAAACGCGCTAAGCCCCCGCTTAAAGGGGTGTACTTGGTCAGCGTGAATATCGCTGGCAAGCAAGTTCCGGGTGTTGCCAACATAGGTATGCGCCCAAGTGTTAAAGGGGATGGAAGAGCGCATTTAGAAGTGCATTTATTGGACTTTAAAGGTGATCTATACGGTCGCCATTTGCGCGTTGCTTTCCACCATAAATTGCGTGATGAACAGCGTTTTGAATCGCTTGATGCGTTAAAAGCCGCGATCGATGCTGACATTGCTGCCGCCCGAGCTTACTGGCTCGGCCAACCGCTTTAAATAAGAGCCTTTACGACGATGACCGACTACAAAGCGACTCTCAACCTGCCGGATACGGCATTTCCGATGAAGGCCGGCCTGCCACAGCGCGAGCCGCAAATGCTCGAGCGCTGGAACAGCATTGATCTGTACGGCAAGCTGCGCGCGCTCGGCGAGAATCGCCCAAAATTTATCCTGCACGATGGCCCTCCTTACGCTAACGGCAGCATTCATATTGGTCATGCGGTCAACAAAGTCATTAAAGATATGATTTTGCGCTCGCGCACCCTCTCAGGTTTCGATGCGCCTTATGTTCCGGGTTGGGACTGCCACGGTCTGCCGATTGAGCATAAGGTTGAAACCACCTTTGGTAAAAACCAGCCAGCCGATCAAACCCGCGTGCGTTGCCGTGAATATGCCGGTCAACAAATCGAAGGGCAAAAAGACGACTTTATTCGTTTAGGCGTCTTGGGTGATTGGTCCAACCCTTACAAGACCATGGAGTATGCCAACGAGGCGGGTGAGATTCGTGCGTTGGCGAAAATGGTTGAAGGCGGCTTTGTTTTCAAAGGCTTAAAACCGGTTAACTGGTGTTTTGATTGCGGCTCGGCCTTGGCTGAAGCGGAAGTTGAATACCAAGATAAAAAATCCGATGCCATTGATGTGGCGTTTGCCATTGAAGATGCCGATGCCTTAGCTAAAGCCTTTGGTGTTGCAGAACTTGCCAAACCTACCAGCATCGTCATCTGGACCACTACGCCTTGGACCATTCCGGCTAACCAAGCGCTGAACGTGCATCCTGAGTTTATTTACGCGCTGGTGGATTGTGGCGATCGCCAACTGGTGCTAGCTGAAGAGCTGGTTGAAGCGTGCTTGGCGCGTTATGGCTTAGAAGGTCACATCGTTGCTCGCACCGAAGGCGCGAAACTTGAGCACATCCGTTTCCGTCATCCAATTTATGAGCGTTTCTCGCCTGTGTATTTGGCAGAATACGTCGAAACCGGTTCAGGTACCGGCATTGTTCACTGTTCCCCTGCATACGGTGAAGATGACTTCCGTATCTTCAAAGCGTATGGAATGAGCAATGATGACATCTTAAGCCCTGTGCAAAGCAACGGGGTGTATGTCGCGGATTTACCCTTCTTTGGCGGCCAGTTTATCTGGAAAGCCAATGCGAATATCGTTGCCAAACTGAGCGAAGTGGGCGCGCTGTTAAAGCACGATCCTATCCAGCACAGCTACATGCACTGCTGGCGTCATAAAACCCCGCTGATCTACCGCGCAACCGCGCAGTGGTTTGTGGGTATGGATAAAGTGGCTAACGACGGCACCACCTTACGTGAACGTTCGATCAAAGCCATTGAAGAGACTCAGTTTGTTCCCGCATGGGGTCAGGCGCGTTTGCACGGCATGATCGCTGGTCGTCCTGATTGGTGTATCTCGCGCCAACGTAACTGGGGCGTACCGATTCCATTCTTCCTGCATAAAGCCACTGGTGAGCTGCATCCGCGCACGGTTGAATTGATGGAAGAAGTGGCTAAGCGCGTTGAAGCCGAAGGCATTGAAGCGTGGTTTAAGCTGGATGCCGCTGAGCTTTTAGGTGAGGAAGCAGCCGATTACGACAAAATCAGCGACACCTTGGATGTGTGGTTTGACTCAGGCACCACCCATTGGCACGTGATGCGCGGCTCACACCCTATGGGTCACGAGCAAGGTCCGCGTGCGGATCTGTACCTTGAAGGCAGTGACCAACACCGTGGCTGGTTCCATTCGTCTTTGCTTACCGGTTGTGCTATCGACGGTCACGCCCCGTACAAAGGTTTGTTGACCCACGGTTTTGTGGTCGATGAAAACGGCCGCAAGATGTCTAAGTCTTTGGGGAACGTGATTGCCCCGCAAGAGGTAAATGACAGCTTAGGCGCTGACATTTTGCGTCTGTGGGTGGCCTCATCTGATTATTCAGG
>X137_Gaur__coassemble_108_pt1 | contig 24695 bp, 22 predicted proteins | sample X137_Gaur__metabat2_high_PE_003 | metagenome-assembled genome bin X137_Gaur
GACATTATGTTGGGTGCACAGAGTCTGACGGCGGTAGAAGCGCTGCTGCCCACACTTGAAGCACTCGGTTATGAGTATTTGCCAGAAACAGAACAGCAACTGCCCATGCGCCGCTTTTTAGCCTTCCCTAACACTCGGCCACGGGCCATACATCTGCATGCCGTTGCCCTTGATAGCGACTTTTGGCGCGAGCATGTGGCCTTTCGCGATGCGCTACGTAAAGACGCACACCTTGCCCGTGCCTATGGTGCCCTCAAAAGGCAGCTTGCCTGTAAATACGGTGATGATCGCGCAGGCTATACCGAGGCTAAAAGTGCATTTATTTATGAGGTGTTAAGTCGCGCAGCACAGGCACATTAGGCGCTGTGCCATAGTCAGCGCTTTATAGCGCTTTATAAGGATATAACGATGAGCATCCTCTACCCTTCGTTTGCGCTGGCGCTTTTGACCTTTGTTGTGCTGTTTATGATTCCTATCCGCCGGGTTGCGGCAATCAAAAAAGGTCAGGCGAAAGTTTCAGATTACGCACTGGGCGAGCCTGCCAACGGCCCGTTGAGTGTGCAGCTTCCCAATCGTAATCTGATGAATCTTTTAGAGGTGCCCGTTTTGTTTTACGTGGCAAGCCTGATGATTTACGTCACCCAAAGCCACACCCGCGCCATGCTGACATTGGCGTGGGTGTATGTAGGGTGTCGCTATATTCATAGTGCGATCCACCTAACTTACAACCATGTAACCCATCGGGTGGCGGCGTTTGCTTTAAGCAATCTTGCCCTTATCGCCCTTTGGGTTTTGTTAGCGGCACAATTGCTTAATCGCTAAGTCCGCCATTTTTCGCAACAGCTTTCACACCCAAACCTTTAAGCCTCGCTATACACTAGCGCCCTGCCCGCCTTGGCGGGGGCTTTTTTTTAGGGGGCGTTATGCGTCTATTACTTGCGTTGCTGCTGCCTTGGTTGCAGTTCTTTACCATCGGTCGTCCAATTGCCGGCATTATCTGTTTGATTTTGCAGCTAACATTGATCGGCTGGCTGCCTGCGGCGATTTGGTCGGTGTATGCGTTAAGCCAATATAAAACCGATAAAAAAATCGAAGCGGCGCTTTCACGCAACGCTTAAAAAGCAGTCTAAAAACCCGGCTCAATTGGCCGGGTTTTTGTTTGAGGTTCGGGCATGCATCGCTGGTTAACGTTAGGTGTCGTTTCGGTTGCGCTTTTTTTAGTAGTGATTGATATGACGGTGCTTTACACAGCACTTCCAACCCTTGCCCGTGTGCTTGAAACCGATGCCTCAGAAAAACTCTGGATTTTAAACAGCTATTCGCTTGTGATGGCCGCCTTAATGCCGGTCTTCGGGGCCTTAGGCGATAAGCTCGGCCAACGGCGTATCTTTATTTTAGGGCTTTTGGTTTTTGCCCTAGCCTCTCTTTTAGCCGCTTTTTCAACACATGCGTGGATGTTAATCGGGGCCCGTGCGCTTTTAGGCATTGGTGGCGCGGCGATGATTCCATCTACCATCGCATTGGTACGCCTGACTTTTTCTGATCCTAAAGAACAAGCCCTTGCCATCGGCATTTGGGCTTCCATTGCCTCAGGTGGAGCCGCCGTTGGCCCGGTGTTAGGGGGCTTTTTACTGGAACACTTTTGGTGGGGATCGGTGTTTTTAATCAATGTGCCGATTATTGCCGTAGCTTTGTTTGCAACGGCTTTGGTCGTACCTAATTACGCAGGCTTCAAACAAGATCCGATTGATTTTGCCAGTTGTGTACTGATTATGGCGGCAATGGTTTTATTAAGCTTTGGCATTAAAGAGTTCGCGCTTGCCACTCCTAACTATGGGCTAGCTGTGTCTGGCGTGCTGATCGGGCTGGGCTTACTCGCTGTCTTTTTAAAGCGTCAACTGACCTTGCCCTACCCGTTGGTTGACTTAACCATTTTAAAAACACCGGCCATTGCCAGCGGTATTTTAGTGGGACTTATCGCATCTTTAACGCTCGTCGGGTTTGAACTGGCTTTAAGTCAGCGCTTACAACTGGTGCTTGAGAAAAGCCCCTTACACGCTGGCTTAACTATTTTGCCTATCTCTCTCGGATCGTTTTTAGCAGGACCCTTGGCGGGTGTTGTGATTGGCCGTATCGGCTCAAGCAAAGTGTTGCTGGCAGGTCTTGCGCTTACCATTAGTGGAATTGTTGGCTATGCCCTCTTTCGTAATGAAGCCCTTTGGCTACAGCTAATAAGCCTTGCGCTGCTCGGAATTGGTATTGGCTCAAGCCTAACAGCCTCCAGCGCGCTGGTGATGGGGAGCGTACCTGAAGAGCGCGCAGGTATGGCAGGCTCCGTTGAGGGTATGGCGTTTGAATTTGGCGCGGCCATGGGCATCACCGTTTTTGGTTCACTGATGACTGCCGTGTACGTGCGCGCACTCAGCACCAGCGACTTTAAAACATGGGCCGGCAACAGCTTGGATCAAGCCTATTTAAATGCCGCCCATATCGCCCAAGGCGATGCCCTCTTAGCCCACGCCAAAGCCGCGTTTGAAAGCGGCTTTGTGGTGACATGCGTAGGAGCGGCAATAGGCCTTACGTGCTTATGCCTGCTGCTGGCACGTCAGCGGTTTTAGGCCCTTTCACCTTGTGTTAACACCTCTAAAGTCTTCACAAACTCTTGGGTACTAAAGGGCTTTCTTAAAAAATAAGACCGCTTGCCAATGCGCCCGAGCATCGCATCGGCCTCAGGATGGGCGGAAATCATTAGCACGGGTAAGTCTTGATTCACTCGATTAAGCCGCACATTTTCGGCTAAATCCTGCCCACTGTATTGAGGCATGCAGACATCGGTGATCAATAGATCAAACGCTTCGGTATGTGCGGCAAAAGCTGCCTGTATGGGTGACTCATACAGCACCGCTTGATGACCCAAACTTTCCAAGACCATGCCCAACATTTCCAATAAAGCTTGGTTGTCATCCACCACCAAAACCTTCATGCCGCACTCCTTTACAGCATTAAACTTAACGTCGGTGTTAACTCACTTTCTTGTGCTTTGGGCAGGGTCAGCACAAAGGTCACATGATGGGCATGCGCATCATTGCGTAACGTACCATGGTGGTTTTCTGCAATATTTTGCGAAAGATTAAGCCCAAGACCCGTGCCACGTCCCACTTCCTTGGTGGTGTAAAACGGGGTGAATAGCTTTTCAGTGTTGGTTAGTTTTTCTGTTAAGCCTGAGTCGATAACGCGGATTTGTATCTCACCGTCGCGCTCTGTGGCTTCAACACGGACCCACCGCTCAACCAATGAATCAACCGCTTGAATAGCATTGGACACCAAGTTAATGAGTGCTTGAGCCAACTCAACAGGGTTACAGAGAATTTTTAAATGATCTGCCGCGGGTAAAAATTCAAGCCGTACATTAGCGCCTGAGGCCTGATTAAGCGTCAGATTGTGGACATCACGCAGTAAATCAGCGACATGAATCAAACGCATCTGATCACCGTTTTCCTTGCGTGAAAACTGCAGAAGGCTTGAAACAATGCTATCCATACGACGCACTGCATCTTGCTGGGCCGTCATTACCTTATTGAAAACTTCATCTGTCAGCTGCTGGTTGCGGTATCTCAAACACAATTGCTCGCAACCCAGTTGTAGGGCGGTAAGCGGATTGTTCAGTTCATGCGCAACGCCTGAGACCAGCATACCGATATTAAAAATACGATTGGCATGGATATCGTTGCGCTTTTGTTCTTGAAGCCTTAATTCCGTAAGCTTACGTTCGTTGATATCAACAAACATACCGACAACGACCATTGCACCTCGGTTATCAAAGCCTGATGCACCGCCACACATCATCCAGTGATACGTATCGTCCTGCCGCTTGATGGGCAGATCCAAAACAAAGCTGCCTTCATTAGACACGATGCGCGCAAGTGCATCCGCTAACAACTGGGCATGATCGGCATGCACCAACTCAAGCAGTTGAGCAACGGTGTTATTTTCCGGTTCACCTTCGTAACCTAATAACTCATAAAATTGATCGCCAACACAAATGCCCTCTATCCGATCACGGCTGAGTTCCCAGTAATTTATGCCAAGCATTTGCTTACTTAGGTCGCGATGAATACGGCTTTTTTGCTCCTCGACCAGTTGCTGACGCATTTGTGTGACATCAAATAAGGTCATCACAACGCCACGGCAATTACCGCACTGATCCATGTACGGTTTAAATACCACCTGCAGCCACGCTAGCTTATCTTTAGTAGCGACCTCAAAGCTTGAGGTTTGCTTAAAGCGTATGACCTCATCGGCAATGCTATTAATATCAAGGTCTTCAAGATTAGATGACAGATCGGCAATCGCCCGGCCATGGTCTTGACTGCTGAGCGGAAAATAACGCAGAGCGGCTTGGGTAAAACGGCGGATATGCAGCTTTTCATCCAAGAAAATTAAAGCAGCATCGGAGGCCGCTAAAAGATTGCTGATGTCGCTATCAGCCTGCGTGAGTAGGCGTATTTTTTCGCTAAGCTCTTCGTTAACCGATTGCAGCTCTTCATTCACGGACTGCAACTCTTCATTCGTGCTTTGCAGTTCTTCGTTGCTGGATAAAAGCTCTTCATTGGCGCTTTGCAGCTCCTCATGGAAAGTTTCTTTATCCTGCATAGACTCACTGACAATCAGGCGTAACTCAGCATTTTGCCGTTCAAGTACAGCTAAACGCTCAAGCCCTCCAGGCCCAGCACCTAGCTGCTGTATAACCTGTTGACCATCAACAACTGCGACAGACTCTTGCTCATCTGCTGGCAGCATTTGAATGAGAACAGACGTATAACCGTCTACCGTCGATGGAATGCTGGTAAAACGTAGCCCGCCAAACTTGAGCTGGCCATTGGTTTGGTAATTAAGCTTCCACTCAACTGAACGATCTCTTTCTAACGCCTCGTTAAGCCCAAACTGCAAAAGGCTTTGCAACTCAAGATTTGAGACGTTGACATGTATGTTAAGGCTTGGCCGCCCAGGTGCAGTACGATCAAAAATCTCCCCCGCAAAGCCTGTCAGGTATTGCACATCACCGTCGGCATGTACGATCAAGCTATTGCCCGCAACCACAGCAAACGCCGCCTCAAACGCACTACGGGCCACGGGTGAATGTTTAACACCTGCGCCTAATGCGATGCTATGTAATGTCGGTCTAATTGGCGGGATAGATTGATTCAAATGCCAGCGCTCTTTTTTGCTTAATGACACACCCGGTCTTTTGGTAAAAATCTTCAGTCGGCCATCAATTTCATCGAAATAGGGTTCGAGCCCTGCGGGCCCTTCACTTTCGCCTAACACCAACACCGCGCCGTCTTTCATACCAAAGATAAAGTTGGCAATGACTTTGCGCTGTGCTTCGGGACGTAGATAAATCAGCATATTGCGGCACAAGGTCATGTCAAGCCCATGCAGCGGTGAATGCTTAAGAACGTTCTGCACGCTAAACACGATATTACGGCGCACCCGCTGCCCAATGCGCAGGCTGCATTGATCTTCACTTACTGCTACGTATTGGTGTAGATCAAAACGGTCTATTAAGGGCTGTAACACTTCACGGGAATAGACGCCATCAGACGCTTTACGAATAGCGGCAGGATTAATATCGGTCGCAAAAACGCGAAACTCTTGGGCTGTTCCTGCTTGATCAATCAGTTTTTGCACCAGCATGGCTAATGAATAAGCTTCTTCGCCGGTCGAACATGCGCACACCCAAAATTTTAAGGGCCCCGTATTTTTCGCCAAAATAGCGGGTAACACCTTGGATTCAAGTAGCTCAAAAACAGCAGGGTTACGGAAAAACGTGGTTACGCCAATCATCAAATCATTAAATAAGGTTCTAAGCTCCGCCCCGCCTTGGGCCAAAAGCTTCACATACTCAGCTATGCTGGTGTACCCGAGTTTGTGCATGCGTTGACTGATGCGCCGATCAATAGTACCGACCTTGTATGCGTTCAAATCCAAATCAAAGCATTGACGCAACAGCAGAAAAACGGCTGCATACGGGTTGATGCTAGGGTCTTCCGAGACCAGCATCTCCTGCTCGTCGTACACCAGAAATTCAGGACCGATGTAGTTTTGCGGGGGTGGTTCACAACCCTGTTCAAGCCATAAGCCAATGCGTTCAGGGATTAAATTGGCAGGCTGAATTTCATCATAAGCGCCTGAGTTGATCACTGAGGACGGCATGCCATCGAATTTCGCATCTGATAGCTGCTGCACCACCACAAACCCACCGGTTTCACGCACCGCACGACAACCAGCGGTACCATCACTGCCGGTCCCCGATAACAACACAACACAGGTATTAATCGGTTTACCGCGCTTGGCAACCGACTCCAAAAACACATCAATGGTGAAATAGGGCCGGGAGAATGTGTCGCGGGAAAACACCTTTAACACTTCGTTATCCAGCACGATTTGGGTACCGGGCTGAATAACGTAAATGTTGTTTGGAATAAGGATGGTATCGCCTTGCAGCTCATGCACATGCTGCGTGGTGTGAGATTGTAATAGCCCCACAAGTTCGCTGCGATAAGCAGGCGACAAGTGTTGGATCACAATCGTCGCAACCTGCAAATTCTTTGGATAACAGTCAAGAATTTCAGTAATTGGATCAAGGCCACCGGCGCTGGCAGCGATAATCACAATCGGTACTTTAGCCTTCTTGCGACCGGCCTTAGTATCAAGCAATTGGTGATCAACCCACTCAGACATTACTGGCAGCCCTCCAGGCGCAGCGCCGACTTGCTGAAGTACTCAGCAGTCTCCCTAAACGTTTATGCTTATATCACTGATCAGAAATGCACTGATACCCGCAACAGCGGTACAGCCGGCTTATGCTGAGCGACTTTAATCACAAAGGCCATACAAATAATCAGATTATTCCGCAGATTGCTGATTTAGCGTCTTTCGACAATCTAAAACTTGAGAATTCGCACGCTCCTTCTCCGCAAAATATCCGGCTAATTTCGGCAGGCTGAGTAGCTTTTGGTAAGATGCGTGTTCTTTCCAACTCCGGCCGTATTGCCATGCCTCTACATACAACGCTGTGTGATTGCTTTGCTGAAATTGAGCAACACTTTCATCAGGTCGTGCTGCCGCTTTGGTATGGCCCAGGCTGGAACAGCGAGCTGGCGCTGCCTTATGAAGCGCTCGATCATCAAGGTGCTGTATTGCCGGTGACCCGTTACCGGGCCATGGCGTGCGCACGCCAGTTGTATGTGTTTACCCAGCTGATTGATCACCCCACGCATCCTGATGCCCGGGTGCGCGCTGAACAACTGTTTCGCTCACTTAATAAACACTTTCATGACGCGGAATACGGCGGCTGGTTTTATAGCATTGATGCCAAGGGCGCGCCTTTAGATACCCGTAAAGACCTGTACACCCATGCGTTTATTATTTTTGCCTGTGCGCACTTTTTTCGTGTCACAGGCGATCAACTCGCTGAAGCGACGCTTAATGCGGCGCTTGAAGTGGTGGGTGAGCATTTTGCCGATGGGCATGATTTGTATCACGCAGAACTGGCGCGTGATTGGCAAGAGCTTGGAAGCGGTGCGTTGCAAAACCCTTTAATGCATCTAACCGAGGCATTACTGGCAGTACTTGATGCGCGGGAAGATGAACACACCCAACAGGCACTGCTCAATTTATGTAAGGCCATGAATGATGACTTTGTTGAGCCTACAACGGGTCTTTTAATGGAAAAACCACTGGGCAGTGAGGCCAATTGGTTTGAACCGGGACATCAGTTTGAGTGGCTGTATCTGTTGGCGACTTCTTTTTTAAATCAAAGCCCACTGCATTTACAGCTTATAAAGGGTGCAGCGTTTGCTGAAGCGCACGGTTTAAGTGAGCACGGCGCGGTGCTTGCGGCATTAGATTGTGACGGTCACGTACAAGACGCTACAAAACGCATTTGGGCTCAAGCCGAGCATTTAAGAGCCCTAACGCTTAAGGCAGATAACCATGCACTACTTAATGCTTTGGAAGGTTTTAAAGCACGTTTTTTACACACTAACGGCTGGAATGAAGCCCTTAATGGGGAGGGCGCGCTCAGCCGGGCTGATTTACCCTCAACCACGGCCTATCACTTGGCAACAGCTTATAGCGCGCTCCGCGACTATCTCTCTTAAGCGCGCACCCAGGTTTCAAAGGTATAGGCTGGTAGCTCATCGATTGCAGGGTGCTCTGCCGACTCGACACGCTGCCAGTTAGCGTCACCGTATTCGGGGAAAAACGCATCGCCCTGCACGCATAAATCAATACGGGTGATGTAGAGCTTGTCGGCGTCAGCCAACGCTTGGGCGTACAGTTGTCCGCCGCCAATCAGCATCACCTCATCCACACCCTGCTCTTGAGCCCACGCTTCTGCTCGGGCGCGCGCCTGCGTTAAATCGCTAAACACTTCAGCCCCTTCTAGGGTCAAATCGTCTTGCCGTGAGATCACAAGATTAAGGCGACCCGGCAAAGGCCTGCCGAGTGAGTCCCACGTTTTACGGCCCATGATGATGGGCTTACCAAGGGTTTTGGCTTTAAAGTGCTTAAGGTCTGCGGGCAAATGCCACGGCATTTGGTTATTAAGGCCGATCACGCGGTTTTGCGCATGAGCGGCAATCATGGCAAGGGGAAGTTTTGATGTATTCATGCCTTGAGCATATCAGAGCTTTTAGGGCTGTGTTGAGCCTAAGACAAGGTATGCTGTTAAGACTCTGCTAGGAAAGATCACACCGTGAGTACACCACTAAGCCGTCTTGAGACCCTTTGGCTATGTGAGGCCATTCGCTTACGTGAAGAACACACAGGCCCTCTAGAAGACAGCCATATCAATCGCCACGTGATCAGCCAAACCCAAGGCTTTGCAGCAAGGCTTGAAGCCCGCGCACAGCGGTTGGCTGAACGTGATGGGCAAGCGCAAGCGCTTAGGCACTATCGTCAAGGCGCACGCCTTGCTCTATGGCTTTTGCTGGTGGCCGCGCTATTTAGCGGTGCAGCACTGGCTTTAACCGCACTCGGCACAACCGGCGGGACGGTTAATGTGTTTTGGGTGTTAGGCAGTTTATTGGGTCTTAATTGGTTAAGCCTTTTTGCATGGATTGTAACGACAGTGCTTTGGCAGGAGCACAGCACAACCCTTGGCAGGCTTTGGATCTGGCTGAGTGAAAAGCTGGCCCGCGACGCAAAAGCGGCGCACTTAACCCCTGCGTTAATGCTTCTTTTAGAAAGAAAACGTTTATTCAAATGGCTGCTAGGTAGTTTTTCCCACGGGCTTTGGCTGGTTGCAACGCTTGCCAGTTGCGTGCTTTTAGTGGTGATGCTTTCCACACGCCAATACGGCTTTGTTTGGGAAACAACCCTTTTAAGCGGGCACGATTTTCTGGCCATCACCCATGCGCTTGGCGCATTACCTACTCTGCTCGGCTTTAGTATGCCCAGTGATGAGGCCATTCTTTTAAGCGGTAGCCAAAGCCTAAGTGATGCTAACGCAAGGCAAGCATGGGCCAGTTGGCTGATAGGTGTGATGCTGATATGGGGTGTACTACCCCGCGCGCTCTTATGGTTTATGTGTCAGGTTAAAAGCCAACGCAGCATTAACGCGTTAACACTCGACCTTGATGCGCCAGGGTACGCGTTGTTACGCGAGCGCTTAAGCCCTTTAAGTCAAACCCTTGCCGTGACCGATGCCGCCCCAGATGCTTTACCCGATGCCCCAAGCGGCCATCACGCCAGAGCCTTTAAAGGCTCGGTAGTGGTCGGCGTTGAACTTGATAAAGAGGCCCTCTGGCCACCAGAAGAAGTGGCATGGCTTAGCAATAAAGGCATCATTGAAAGCCGTGAAGAGCGCAGCCATCTCTTAGATGCATTAAGTATCCAGCCGGCGCAGTTTTTGTGCGTGGTCTGTGACCCTAACCGCTCACCGGATCGCGGCACACTACACTTTTTGACTGAGCTTTCTTATAGCGCTGAGCACGTTTATATCTGGCTTAAGCCCACCGTAGCACAGGTGGATACAGATCGTTTAAACGACTGGCAGGACGCTCTGACCGAACGCGGTTTTAAACACGGCACGCATGCACCGGAGCATCAATGAGTAAACCTCTTGCGCTGGCCGTGGTCGGCCATACCAACGTCGGCAAAACGTCACTGCTGCGCACCCTCACGCGTGATGTGAATTTTGGTGAGGTATCGCATCGTCCTAGTACTACACGCGACGTGCAAGGTGCGCGTTTGAGTGTTGATGGTATGGCGCTTATCGAGCTGTATGACACGCCCGGCATGGAAGATGCGATTGATCTGTTGGCGTATCTTGATAGGCAGCACCAGTCTGGCGAGCGCCTTGATGGTCCTGCGCGCATTGAACGCTTTTTACTGTCCAGTGAAGCACGCCAGCGCTATGAGCAAGAAGCCAAAGTGCTGCGCAAACTATTAAACGCAGATGCAGGGCTTTACGTCATCGATTCACGGGAGCCGGTACTGGCTAAATACCGTGATGAGCTTGAGATTCTTAGCCTATGCGGCCGACCTCTGTTACCGGTTCTTAACTTTGTAAATGACCCACAAAGCAAACAAGACGCATGGCGTGAGGTACTGGCTCGCGTGGGCCTGCACGCCTCTGTACGTTTTGATACGGTCGCCCCGCCTGAAGATGCCGAGCAAAGACTCTATGAAAGTCTGGCTCTGTTAGCAGAGCCTTCAAGAGCCCAATTAGAGTTGTTGATCAAGGATCAGAACAGCCAGCGCAAGCAACGCGAACAAAGCGCTAAACGCCTGATTGCCGAGCTTTTAATTGATATTGCCTCATTTCGAAAGTTTGTTGCGCCGCAAGCTGCTGAAAGTGAACTGCTGCAGGTACATCAAGCCGTACGCGAGCGCGAGCAACGCTCTATTGAGGCGCTTCTTAGGCTCTATGCGTTTCGCCAAGACGATGCGCTTACAAGCCAGCTGCCCTTATTCGATGGGCGTTTTGAACACGATTTATTTAACCCTGAAACCCTCAAAAACGTAGGGGTTCGCGTTGGGAGCGGCATGGCCGCAGGCGCTGCGGCAGGCGCCGGAATTGACCTTATGGTCGGAGGCATCACACTAGGTGCAGCAGCGCTCTTAGGCGCCATTGCCGGAGGCGGAGCCCAAACGGCCCGACATTATGGACGCAAGCTACGTAGCACCTTTAAGGGTGAAAAAGAGCTCAGCGTTGATGACAGCATTTTAAGACTCTTAGCGCTGCGCCAAACTGAACTCTTACAGGCGCTCAAAGCCCGCGGCCATGCCGCAGTAAAACCGATGGAGCTCTCCACTCACCACGCGTGGCAGCAAGGCGAGTTGCCCAAAGCACTGATACGCGCACGCAGTTACCCTGAATGGTCGAGCCTAAACAAAGACTTTAAAGCCAGCAGCGAAAGGCATCAGGCAGTGCTTTCGGTCTGCGAAAACCTTTAGCGCGCGGCCACCCATTGTGAACGGGTCTGCACCATGGTTTTTACCCGAGGCGCCACAAGAGCCAGCACCTGCTCAATTGCAGTCGCATCGTCATCAATCACTTTGGCCAGTAGCGTCGCGAGCGCCTCTCGCTCTTGGCGCAGTTCTTCTAATGCTACGTGATTGGGCTGAGCACGGTGTGACTCATTGTGAATGCGCTCAGCATAAAGCCCAATTAAGCAGCGCAAAACTTCTTGGGCAACCTCTCTAGAGGTGGGTTGCAGCGCGTAATGACTCATGAGGGTATCGTCCTAAAACGGGGTCAAGGGCTTGTTTACAAACCGCCAAACACATTTTTGCGGCTTACAAATAACAGCCATTCCTTGCAAGCAGATGACAGCGCAACCCTTTTTCAAGTTCCTCGCGCTGTCAGGGCTTTACCTCGTTTTAGTTATCAAACGCACGATAATGCGGCTCATCAGCAGCCGCTAACAGCTCTGTATCGCCACTTGAGTTACCCCATGCGCGCAAATGGCAATGGCTTAAGTCGCCAAACACTTGCTCGAGCCTGCGCACCTTTTCCGCACGACGACAGTTTTGTCCGGCAATGTGACCTGTTAAACGGCCCTGTTTAACTTCAAGCTCGGTCGCAATCAACTCAACACCCAAGCGCCTTGCAAAAGGCACTAACACGAGCGCAGGCGATGCTGAACACAGTGATACACGCCGGCCTTCGGCAAGTTCATTGGCCACGCCCACCAAGCCACTTGGGCGCATCATCTTATGCCAATTGGCGGCACAAAATGCTTCGGCTTTAGCGCTCAGCCAAGCGGCATCGACTCCGGTTAAGAAGTGTTTGATGAGCCGTGCTTTCATGACGTCGCGATTCATCGCGCCGTACAGGTAGTGCGTCGCACTTAGACCTGTGCGCAACATGCCTTTGGCAAAACGCGTATTACCAAAGGCAAACCGCAGAAACGGCACAAAACTGTCTTGCCAAGTTAAAGTGCCGTCAAAATCAAAAATCGATAACGGGGTTAGGGCTTGTTCAGTCAAAAGGACATCTCACACAGCAACCGGCGCTTTGATGTGCGCATGGCTTTGATAGTTCTCAAGGGTGAAGTCTTCAAAGCGGAATGCAAAAAGATCCTTAACCGCTGGATTTAAGCGCATCGTTGGCAGGGGTAACGGCTCTCGTGAGAGTTGAAGGTCAGTCTGTTCAATATGGTTGGCATACAGGTGGCAATCCCCGCCCGTCCAGATAAATTCACCCACTTCCAACTCACAGACTTGCGCCACCATCATGGTCAAAAGCGCATAGCTTGCGATGTTAAAAGGCACACCTAAGAAAATATCCGCCGAGCGCTGATACAACTGGCAGCTTAATTTGCCATCGGCCACGTAAAACTGAAACAGTGCATGACAAGGCGGTAGCGCCATTTGCTCAACCAACGCAGGGTTCCACGCGGAAACAATCAAACGGCGCGAGTCTGGTGTGTTTTTGATCATCTCGATTAATTTGCTGATCTGATCAATCGACTCACCGTTAGGCGCAGGCCAGCTGCGCCATTGATAGCCATACACAGGGCCCAGATTACCGTTTTCATCGGCCCACTCATCCCAAATCGACACACCGTTTTCTTTGAGATAACTGATGTTCGTGTCGCCTTTTAAGAACCACAAAAGCTCGTGAATAATCGATTTTAAGTGGCATTTTTTAGTGGTCACCAGCGGAAAGCCATCCGCTAAGTTAAAGCGCATTTGATAGCCAAAAACGCTGTAGGTGCCGGTGCCGGTGCGGTCACTTTTAAAGGTGCCGTGCTCGCGCACATGGCGCATCAAATCAAGATACTGTTTCATCGGTGCTCCACATTAGGCACGGTTTAAAGAATCACGGCGATACGCCCAGACCATAAGCCCTGCGCCAATGGCTATCATAGGCAAGCAGAGAATCTGGCCCATGGTGAGCCAGTTAAACGCCAAATATCCCATCTGCGCATCAGGTACGCGGACAAATTCGACGATAAAGCGAAAGAGTCCATAGCACACACCAAACAGGCCCATGACAGAACCGGTTGGGCGCGGCTTTCGGGTAAAGAGCCAGAGGATGACAAAGAGCGCGACACCTTCAAGGGCAAATTGGTAGAGCTGTGAAGGATGGCGCGCAAGCTGTAACGGGTCGGTCGGAAACACCATCGCCCAAGGTACGTCAGTCGCCTTACCCCACAATTCAGCATTGATAAAATTGCCGATGCGCCCGGCACCTAAGCCAATGGGAACCAACGGTGCAATAAAGTCCATTAAACGCATAAAGGAGGTTTGAGTTTTACGTGCAAAAAGCCAAGTGCTTACTAACACGCCGATCAGCCCGCCGTGAAACGCCATGCCGCCATCGGTCAAGTTAAAAATACTGAGCGGATTGTGCAGATAGTTGTTGTGGGGGTCGTAAAAGAACACATACCCCAAGCGTCCGCCAACGATCACCCCCATGGACACCCAAAACACTAAATCCGAAAGGCGATCTTTATTCCATGAAGGATCAAAGTCTGCCAGTTTACGTGACGCTAACCACCACGCCCCGCCGATCCCGACCAAATACATCAATCCATACCAATGGATTTGCAAAATCCCAAGATCCAGCGCGACCGGATTAATTTGCGGGTATGCGAGCATTGAAATTCCCTACACTAAAAAGCTGGTGCCAACACAGGCCAGCAATAAAGCGAATAATTGTTTGAGTCGTTTCGCCGGCAAGCGGTGCGCCAAGCGCACCCCAAAGCGTGTGAAATACATGCTGGTTAACGCAATCCCCACCAGCGCGGGCCAATACACATAGCCAGTACTGCCTTCAGGCAAGTGCGCCGCACTCCAACCGACCACCATAAAACTGAGCGCACCTGAGAGGGCAATGGGTAAACCTACCGCTGATGAGGTAGCCACCGCCTGCTGCATCACAACGCCTTTAGCGGATAAAAATGGCACAGTTAACGAACCACCGCCAATACCGAAAATAGCGGATGCCCAGCCGATCACAACGCCAGCAACACTTAGACCTGTTTTACCGGGGACCTGTCCTTGGGCCTTGGGCTTGAGCTCAAAGGCCATCTGAATCGCCATCATAATGGCAAAAACACCGATAATTTTTTGCAGCACAGGCCCTTTTAGCGCGTCGGCGGTTAGCGCGCCTAAGGCGGCACCTAAAATAATGCCAACACTCATCCAGCCCACGATTGGCCAGCGCACCGCACCACGTTTATGGTGCTCGCGGACAGCGTTAAGGGAAGTAAACACAATTGTGGCAAGCGAAGTGCCAACCGCCACATGCGTCAGCACCTCAGTTGAAAAGCCTTGGGCGGTAAAGCTAAAGACCAGTACGGGCACAATAATAAGCCCGCCACCGACCCCAAAAAGACCTGCTAAAACCCCCGCACAGGCCCCTAGGATCAAATAAAGTAAAAACGCCATACAAGGCTCCATGGCAAAAGCGCCATGGTACCCATTACTAAGCTTTAGCGCAGCACAAACACCCGACTGGCCTGCTCTAATTGCTCAGACAGCTTTGCCATGCGGGTGCTGTCATCTTCAAGCGCATCGGCTTTGTGCGCACAGTTCTCGCCTACCTGATGCACGCTTTGAATGTGTTCTTTCACTTCGCAGGTCAGCATCACCTGTTCCTGTACGGTGCCTGCAATGCGTCCACCCATTGACTCAAGCGTCGACATGTCTTGCGATACGCCTTCTAGTAAAGCGGCTGCCTGCTCACTTTTAGCCAAGCATCGCTCGGCACCTGCCAAGCTTTCATTCATCAGCGTGGCCGAGTGCTGGCTGCTTTGTTGAAGGGCAGAAACTATCTGCTGAATTTCACCTGTCGAACTGGCCGTACGCTGTGCCAGTTGACGCACCTCATCGGCCACCACAGCAAAGCCTCGTCCTTGCTCACCGGCACGCGCCGCTTCAATGGCAGCGTTTAACGCAAGCAAGTTGGTTTGTGCAGCAATCGATTCAATCACGCCTGTCACTTGACCAATCTGCATCGCTTGTTCGGCCAACGCCTGAATCTGCCGATCGCTTTCGGTGATTGCATTGGTGAGCCTTTGCATTTCATTACGCGCATCGCTAACCGCCTGATGCCCTTGGGCGGTACGTTGATTCGCCGCGCTGACCGCGTCCGCCACATCATGTGTATGGCGCGCAAGTTCATCAATGGCACCGCTCATGGTTTCCATTGCATTGGTGGCAACTTCTAAGGTTTGTAGTTGTGTATCAGCACCTTGACGCACTTCAACGGCCAAATCACGAACACTGTCGCCTACCGCACTGGCCGCTTGAGTATCTTTATTAAGCTGCGCCACCAAGCCTTGCAAGGTGTCTAAAAAGGCGTTGAATTTGACGGATACGGCGGATTGATCTGCACTTCTGATACTCAGATCAAGCGTGTCTGAACGGGCCGTCAGCTGCTCGATGGTATCCACCAGCGCCTCGCCTGCTGCCGCCTGCCGCTTACCGTTGAGCGCTAAAATCACCAGCACAATGCTTTCTAACACCACATAAAAGGCATGCAAAAAGACAATAGGCCAATTACCGTCCTTAATCACCACAAGGTCCATATCACCTTGTTGCTGCAACACAAAAAAGACAATGTGATGCACCGCAATAAACCCAGCCCCCACCACAATGGGTAACCAATCACGGTAATACACAAGGAAAGCCAGCAGCACGAAGATGCCAAAATGGAGCTCAATCAGCCCGTGCGATACATCAATGTGCAAGGCCGCCATCGCCATCAAGGCCACCGCCATCGCGCAATGCAGCAAACGCTGTCCCGGCAGAAGCGAGGTTAACGCGGTCAGCGTCAGCGCGGTGCCACCGCCAACGAGTAATACTTGGGTAAACTGCCCATCAAACCATGCCGCTAACGCCACCGAATAAGCAAACATTGCCCAAAGCACTAACAGCATCAGCCGATCAGCTTTGGCTTGATGAACGTTCATATTACTGAGTTGATTAGGCATAAAAGACACAGCTTTAAGGTGAGAGGCGCTTGAGTTTTGGCAATAAATTTACCGACTGCGTCGCATTCTAATCGATTTTATTAGCCAGCTAACAAACGCCATATCCTTGACAAGCATGTGGTTATTTTGACGCTTTTATAAGCACCCTATTCTAATAATGATGAAGTAAAGCCAATGTGTTTAATTGCTTTTGCTTGGCAGCCTGATACTGCCATTCCCCTTATTGCCGCCTCTAATCGAGACGAGTTCTATCAACGGCCTACGCAGACTCTGCATAATTGGCATGACGATTACGGCGTAATTGCAGGACAAGATTTAGAGGCAGGAGGCACCTGGCTTGGCATTAACCAATACGGCCGCTTTGCAGCGCTCACCAATATTCGTGACCCTAAGCGCATGACCGGCGAGATTTCACGGGGCCGACTGGTGCAAGGCTTTTTACAGAGTACGACGGCGCCTGAGCGGTATCTTCAAGCGCTGGTAGATGATGTAGAGCGCTATGCCGGGTTTAATCTTTTAGTAGGCGACCGGCATGCGCTGTACTTTTTAAACTCAGTTGAAAAAACGGTTAAACACCTTAAGGCTGGCGTCTACGGGCTTTCCAATGCGAATTTAGACACACCTTGGCCAAAGCTTGTCCGCATTAAAGAAGGCCTAGCCAACCTACTGCCCTTGCCTAGCAAAGATCAGCTACTAACGTTACTGCATGATCCTTGGCAGCCTGCGGACTCTGAACTGCCTGAAACCGGCGTGAGTGTGGAGCTTGAACGGATGCTTTCAAGCGCCTTTATTCAAAGCGACAACTACGGCACCCGCGCCTCGACTGCTCTGATCATCAACACTGACGGGCGCTTTGAAGTGCATGAAAAAAGCTTCGGCCCCAACGGTTGCCCCCTCGGTGAAGTCAGCATTAACGGCCGCTTTAGCCTTGCACCGTTGCCGCAGGATTGATCACCCGTCCTAAGCCTAAATTGCGTAAGGTAAGGCCAAGCGTGCTGTGAATGACATGTGGATTGTCAATTTTCAGCACCTCAGCCAACAGCGCTTGCGCCTTCGTCAAACTGACTTGGCGCAACAACCATTTTACTTTGGGCAAGTTGGTGGCGTTCATCGATAAGCTGTCAAAGCCCATTGCCAGCAACAGGACAGCCGCCGCAGGATCGCCCGCCATCTCACCACAAATGCTGACCGGCTTGCCTTCGGCGTGTGCGCCATCGACCACCATTTTCAGCGCCTGCAAAACCGCAGGATGCAAGAAGTCGTATAAATCCGCGACACGCGGATTATTGCGATCAACCGCCAATAAATACTGGGTTAAATCGTTCGAGCCAATCGAGACAAAGTCAGATTGGCGGGCCAGCTCACGGATTTGGTAAACCGCAGCCGGGACCTCAATCATCACCCCCACTGGCGGCATCGGCACATCTGTACCTTCATCACGCACTTCAGCCCATGCGCGGTGAATAAGATGCAGCGCCTCTTCAAGCTCACGGGTGCCAGAAATCATCGGCAGCAAAATACGTAAATTTTCTAAGCCTTCACTGGCTTTAAGCATGGCACGTACTTGCACCAAGAAAATTTCAGGGTGATCAAGCGTGACGCGAATCCCTCGCCACCCTAAAAAGGGGTTACTTTCTTTGATAGGGAAATACGGCAGCGCCTTGTCACCACCAATATCGAGCGTGCGCATGGTTACAGGCAGCGGATGAAACGCTGCCAGTTGTTCCCGATAGATTTTGAGCTGCTCTTTTTCACTGGGGAAACGGTCGTTGCCCATAAAGGGCACTTCAGTACGGTACAGCCCTACCCCTTCGGCGCCGCGCTGCTGGGCACGCGCCACATCCGCCATCAGCCCTGTATTCACCCATAACGGCATACGGTGACCGTCAAGGGTTACACATGGCAGTTCGCGTAGCGCATCCAGCCCTTGAGCTAACTGGCGCTCTTCTTCGACAACTTCTGCGTATTGCTTGCGCAGGCTTTCGCTTGGATTGGTGTAAACCTCACCGTGGTAGCCATCAATCACCAGCTCAATGCCGTCGATCTTGCTGTAAGGCAAGTCCACCGCACCCATAACGGTTGGCACACCCATGGCCCGCGCCAGAATCGCCACATGGGAGTTACTGGAGCCTTCAACCGAAACCAGACCAATCAGCTTGCCTTCAGGGACTTCCCCTAGCATCGAAGGCGTCAGTTCTTCACTGACTAAGATGGTATTGTCGGGATAGACCAACTTTTGCTGATGTGCTTCTTGCAATTGCGCCAGTAAACGACGCCCTAAGTCTTTAACATCTGAGGCCCTTTCGCGAAGGTACTCATCGTCCATCATTTCAAAGCGCTGAACGTGGCCGTTAATGACTTGGCGCAGCGCACCTTGTGCCCACTGACCGTTGCGAATGACTTTAACGACTTCGCCGGCTAAAGCATCGTCATCGAGCATCATCTGATAGACATCAAATAACACCCGTTCTTCAGGACGTAGCTGACGTGAAAGCTTATTGGAAAGACGCTTAATGTCTTCACGCACCGCCTCTAGGGCGCGGTTAAAAAGCTTCAGCTCGCCTTCGATATTTTCAATGGCCTTATCCGGCACCACTTCCAGATCAGCAGGCGGCAGGACCACCACCGCATTGCCGATCGCAACGCCAGGCGCGCCCGGCACACCGACAAAGCGCGCCTCTTGAATGCCTTTACCTTGCTTACCAAGCCCTCGAATAGAGCCGGTCGCCTCAGCGTGGGCAATCACGCCTGCCAGCTGCGCGCTCATGGTGACTAAAAAGGCTTCTTCACCTTCATCAAACTGGCGACGCTCGCGCTGCTGCACCACCAACACACCCATGACGCGGCGATGGTGGATAATGGGCGCGCCTAGAAAAGAGGCGTAGCGCTCTTCACCCGTTTCGGGGAAATAGCGATAACGTGGATGTTCTGAAGCATGCTCAAGGTTTAAAGGCTCTTCGCGCGAGCCCACAAGCCCCACAAGGCCTTCATTGCTGGCCATGCTAACTTTGCCGATCGCGCGCTTATTAAGGCCTTCAGTTGCCATCAGCACGTAACGATCTGTTTCAGGATCCAGTAAATACACCGAGCACACTTGCGTGCCCATGGCCGTTTTAACCCGCTGCACAATAATGCCCAGCGCCGCTTTCAAATCGGTGGCAGCATTTACTTCTTGGACAATCTTGCGCAGCGTATTGAGCATGCTTTGTTTAAATCCGTGGCTCGCGAATGATAAGGCGTGGCGCCAGTTCCTTGAGTGCGCGACGATAAACCTCGCGCTTAAACGTTACAATTTGCCCAAGTGGATACCAATAGCTCACCCAACGCCAGCCATCGAACTCAGGTTTACCATGTAAATCCATCCGTACACGGGTTTCGTCGCTTTTTAAACGCAGCAAAAACCATTTTTGCTTTTGCCCAATGCACACCGGCTGCGTGTGCGTACGCACCAGCCGATGAGGCAGGCGATAACGCAACCAGCCGCGAGTACAGGCCAGTACCTCTACATCACACGCTTCAAGGCCGATTTCTTCATGCAGTTCACGATAGAGTGCATCTTCGGGTGTTTCATCATCATGAATGCCACCTTGCGGAAACTGCCACGCATCCTGATTAATGCGCCGCGCCCAGAGCACTTGGCCTGCATCATTGGTCAGGATAATGCCTACGTTGGGGCGAAAACCATCAGGGTCAATCACGGCGGCAACCTCAAAACGCAATTGATCGCATTGTTCCATAAAAAGGTTAAGTCCTGAAAGCAGAGCTTTTGACTACGTGCTAACACCGTTATGCTCAGCACTTTCTCTGTGCGACAACCGAGGTTTTGCCGTGGCGCTGGCTATTTTCGATTTAGATAACACTCTTATTGCAGGCGACAGCGATCACAGCTGGGGCGAGTTTCTGTGCGACAAAGGTTTGGTCGATGTCGAGACCTATAAAGCGCGTAATGATGCGTTTTACGAAGACTACAAAGCCCGCACCCTAGATGTTGAGGCCTACCAAAATTTTTGTCAGGAAGTGTTGGCCAAACACCCTTTTGAAGTGGTAGATGCGTGGCACCGCGATTTTATGCAAGAACGAATCGAGCCGATCATTTTGCCTAAGGCCGAAGCGTTGCTGCAAAAACATCGTGACGCGGGCGATTTTTTATTAATCATTACCGCCACCAATCGGTTTATCACAGGCCCGATTGCGGCACGCTTAAAGGTCAATGCCTTGCTCGCCACCGAATGCGAAGTCGTGGATGGTCACTACTCAGGCCGCATGACTGATGTACCTTGCTTTCAAGAAGGTAAAGTCGTGCGTTTAGAGCGCTGGCTTAAAGAAAAAGGCCACAGCCTTGAAGGCGCATATTTTTACAGTGACTCGATTAACGATCTGCCACTGTTATCAGAGGTTGCTAACCCTGTCGCGGTTGATCCTGACCCGCTGTTAGCGGCCGAAGCTAAAGACCGCGGCTGGCAAATACTGTCTCTACGCGACTAATAAAAAAGGCCAGCTAAGCTGGCCTTTTTCTTACATGGGTTTAGCCCCCATAAGCGCGAAAATGGCAATCACAATCACCAGCATGAGCCCTGCACAAAATCCAGCGTGGGGTGCGGCACTGCCATCGCCTGCGGCCCACACCCGAAGGCGTTGCACCAACAGCACATATAAAAGCACCAGCACAACCATCAAGATCGCACTTAATAGCAGCCACAATTGAGACAGAGCAAAACCTGCCATATTCACCAAAAACCACCCCGTGACCGGCAGCGATAGGCCAATAACGGCCAAGGCAGGCGCACTGAAGCGGCGGGTGTTGCCAAGCTTTCTGGCAAGAACCGCTGCATCTTGGCTGCGGGCGGCTTTAAAGAGCATAAAGATATGCGCGATAAGCCCGAGCAGCAGCAACGCAGAAGTCGCACTGTGGATAATTTTAATCGTTAGATAATCCATGCTCACATCCTGTGGTTAGCCTAAAAAAAGCTTATAGGCAGGGTTTTGGGTTTCATCCCAGTAAGGGTAACCAATGGCATCCAAGGCTTGGGGCAATAGATGACGCTCGTTTTCAGGCACCTGTAATGCAGCCAACACGCGACCATCCGCAGCGCCATGATTACGGTAATGGAACATCGAAATATTCCAACGGCCGCCCAATTTGGTCAAAAAGTTAAGTAACGCACCCGGGCGCTCTGGAAACTCAAAACGCAGCACGCACTCATCCGGTGCGCCTTTGGCATGACCACCGACCATATGCCGCACATGCAGTTTGGCCAATTCATTGTCCGTTAAATCCAACACCGGAAAGCCTTTATCTTGAAGCTCTTTAACCAAGGCGTGGCGCGGATCGTTTTCTGGATGTGTTTGGACGCCGACGAAAATATGCGCTTCACGATCGGTATTAAAGCGATAGTTAAACTCGGTGATCTGACGTTTACCAAGGGCTGCACAGAAGGCTTTAAAGCTGCCTGGTTTTTCAGGAATGGTCACGGCGATAATGGCTTCACGCTTCTCGCCAAGCTCTGCACGCTCAGCCACATGGCGCAGGCGGTCAAAATTGATGTTGGCGCCTGAATCAATGCCCACCAGTACCTGACCGCTAGCCCCAGTACGGGCCACATACTTTTTAATACCCGCCACTGCCAACGCACCCGCCGGCTCTGTGATCGAGCGTGTGTCGTCATAGATGTCTTTAATCGCCGCACAGATTTCATCCGTGCTGACGGTGATGACTTCATCCACATAGTGACGGCACAGCTCGAAGGTTTTATCGCCAATTTGCGCAACGGCAACCCCATCGGCAAACAAGCCCACTTGGCTTAACACGCTGCGCTCGCCATTTTGCATCGCAACCTGCAGGCAGTTTGAGTCATCGGGTTCCACGCCAATCACTTTAATTTCTGGGCGCAGGTACTTCACATAGGCTGCAATTCCCGCAACCAATCCGCCGCCACCTACGGGAACAAAAATCGCATCAATCGGGCCTTGCTGCTGGCGCAAGATTTCCATGGCCACGGTGCCTTGGCCGGCGATGACATCTTCATCATCGTACGGGTGGACATAGACATAGCCTTTCTCTTCTACGAGCTTAAGCGAGTGCGCGAGCGCTTCAGGGAAAGCATCGCCATGCAGAACAGCCTTACCGCCACGCGCCCTGACCCCTTGTACTTTTAACTCAGGCGTTGTGCGCGGCATCACGATGGTCGCTTTAATGCCTAGATGTTTAGCAGCCAATGCCACGCCTTGTGCGTGGTTACCGGCAGAAGCGGTGACGACACCTCGCGCCCGCTCTTCTGCGGTCAGTTGCGCGATTTTGTTATACGCACCGCGAATCTTAAAGCTGTAAACCGGCTGCAAGTCCTCACGCTTGAGCAAAATACTGTTTGCGAGGCGCTCAGACAGCTGACGCGCGGGTTGCAAAGGGGTTTCAACCGCCACGTCATACACGCGTGAAGTCAGGATTTTCTTTACGTATTGTTCAAGCATTGGAGGGATCTTTTAGGCCAAAGCGCAGAAAAACCTGAGTCTACTCCGGCAACGGTATCCGGCCAATGCCAATTGCCCGAGAAATGGACGTAACGAATGCGTCTTGAGGCCGCTATAATTGCGTTTTTTACCCCACAAAGACTTAAGGTCATGACCCAAGATCAACTCAAGCAAGCCGTGGCTCAGGCTGCTGTCGACTCTATCGTTCCGCATTTAACTGCTAAAAGCATTGTGGGTGTCGGCACAGGTTCTACCGCCAACTTCTTTATTGACGCATTGGCTAAGCACAAAATGGATTTTGAAGGCGCGGTCGCAAGCTCTGAAGCAACTGCAGCGCGCTTAAAAAGCCACGGCATTGCGGTCTACGAGTTGAACTCGGTCAGCGAACTTGAGTTTTATATTGATGGCGCCGATGAAACCAACGAAGCCCTTGAACTTATCAAAGGCGGCGGCGCTGCATTAACACGTGAAAAAATTGTGGCTGCAGTTGCCAAAACCTTTATTTGTATTGCCGATGACAGCAAAAAAGTGCCGGTCTTAGGGGCCTTCCCCCTGCCGGTTGAAGTCATCCCAATGGCTCGTAGTTACGTTGCCCGCGAATTGGTGAAGCTTGGCGGTGACCCTGTGTACCGTGAAGGCGTTGTGACCGATAACGGGAACGTTATTTTGGATGTGCACAATATGCGCATCACCAACCCTGTTGAGTTAGAAGCGCAAATCAACGCCATTGTCGGTGTTGTTACCAATGGTTTGTTTGCCGCGCGCCCTGCCGATGTGCTTTTGCTCGGCACCAAAGATGGCGTACAACGCATCATCCGCTAGCAAAGAGACGCTGGCGGTAGAGGCGCTTAACGAGGAGCGCTCTACCGCCTGTCTATTACCGAAAAGCCCTGTTCAATTTGCTTCTACTACGCGCTTGCAAGACTAGGGCGCAGTGGTTTTGCTGAACTTATAAAATAGGTTGGGTTCGCTCACCACATAGATATTGCCCTCGGCATCGGTTGCCAAGCCTTCTGCTTGAGGAACAGATTCCGTCAGACCATGCTGGCCTTTCTTAAGCTCGAGTGCGCTGATCGGCTTGCCTTTGGCGTTCACCTCTAAAATAAGACGTGACTCATCAGACAACACTAACAAATGACCGGTATCGGCATCGTAGTCAAGACTTGAGAGGTCTCGGATAAAGAGTCTTTCATCGCGCTCAGGGTTGTCCAACACATGCACAGCAAAAGGCCCATCATTAAGACGATGGGGAAAACCTTGTACCTCGTAAATACGAATGGGGTCGCGCTCTTTGCCGACAAATAAGCGGTGACCTTTCGCATCATAGGCAAGGCCTTCAAACCCCTTGTTGCCATTTAAGCCGATACCCAGCGAAAGCTGCTGGCCTTGATCGGCATGTACGCTTTGGGTGTCTTCAGTGAGTTTGACTTTAACCAGTCGCTGACTGCGCTCATCACTGATGACATATTGGTTAGGGCCAACGTATTCAACCGCCTCGGGGTCTTTAAAGCCTTCAAGCTTCACTCGGCGCAGTAACTGACCACTAAGTGAAATCTCAACCAATTCTGGCTTTTGATTGGTCACACTAAAAAGCGTTTTTCGCTCAGGGTCAAAGGTAAGTGCAGACACGTCACTATCAAGACCTTCGATAGCGCGCGCTTCAATCGTGACTTGATAATCTGGCAGCCACAAGGCGCGCTCGGCATACCGCTCGGCATACCGATCTTCTTTAAAGCCAAATAAGGTTTGTTCAAACCAGCGCCACTCATT